>Ga0233445_1002767_pt1 | contig 11292 bp, 9 predicted proteins | sample SI_124_October20_5_FD_182779 | JGI IMG/M metagenome (GOLD analysis project Ga0233445, IMG submission 182779) | Seawater microbial communities from Saanich Inlet, British Columbia, Canada - SI_124_October2016_100_MG | ecosystem: Environmental > Aquatic > Marine > Inlet | place: Canada: British...
ATGGCGTTGTCGTTTTTGACATGAATGGTCGTATTGTTTCAATAGAATTTAAGTAATACTCTACATACATCAGTTTCAAAGTCCCGGTCCCTGAGCTTGTCGAAGGGGCGGGGCTTTTTTTATCTGCAGGAAACCCTGCAAGGTCATTATTCTTGTCCTGGGACAGTCTTCGCGAGGATCCCTTCGACAGAGTCTATACTGAGCGAAGTCGAAGTGCTCAGGGTAAACTCCGGGACGCGGCGATCTCAAGCCCGAGTAATTAGGTAGAATCAGAGATTGCCACGTCGTTAACACTCCTCGCAAAGACTAAATCATATATCCGCATCACATATAGCGCGTATCCCGAAGTTTATTTACAATAAATACATCATTTACTTGACGTACACCTTTTGTACACCTATATTAAAGCGAATAAAAAAAACATGGAATGAAAGGGTAGAGGAATGTATCAGAGCCGTGGAAAATATGATCGAGGAGAACAGTTGATTCAATATGCTATAGAGATCTTTGATCTTATTGAAATAGTTCCTCCTGCAAGCACAGGGAAATTGACTGGTCATGGATTTCGTCAGGTTGATACCTTACCTATTACCCGACATAAAAAAGCCCAGGACCTTGTCACACGTGTCGCTGTCAACTCATAGGGATAGATAATGCTGACCAAGAAACAACGTGAGCTTTACGAGTATATCTCGCAATTCATCCAGAATCATCAAATGGCACCGACCATTGCTGAGATTCGGGAATTCTTTGGTCTAAGCTCTAATTTTTCCATCCAAAAGAAATTGAATATCCTCAGTGAGAAGGGCTACATCAGTTTTAATAAAAGTAATGCAGCTCGCAATATCCGATTAACCGGTTTAATAGGGGAAACAGCGGTTCTTAATATTCTAGGTCAGGTTACAGCTGGTATTCCCATTGAAGCTATTGAGATTCCTGAGCCAGTGGAAGTACCACACTATCTTCTAAAAGGCAGTGACAACTTCGCCTTGCGGGTCAGAGGAGACTCGATGATGGATGCAAATATCGAAGACGGTGATGTTATTATCGTAAAGCCTCAGCTCAAGGCGGAGAATGGCCAGATCGTAGTGGCGACCATCAATGGTGAAGCAACTGTGAAGAAACTAGATCTTCATCCACAGGGAGTGACCCTGCAACCCTGTAACCGTTCCGGTCAATACAAACCCATCCATATTAAAGAAGACGACGAATTTACCCTGAAAGGGGTGGTGGTCGGCTTGTTACGGCAATATCAGGCATAGTGAGGAGGAATATTATGAATACAACATACAAGAATTGTCAAAGCTGTGGAATGCCAATGAATAAAGACCCTGAGCATGGCGGGACAAACTCAGATGGTACAAAAAACTTAATGTATTGCAGCTACTGCTATGCTGATGGTGATTTCCTGCAGCCTGATATGACAGTTGATGAGATGAAAGTGTTTGTTAAGGGCAAACTGAAAGAAATGGGATTCCCTGGGTTTATTGCAGGATTTTTTACAAAAGGAATTCCAAAACTCGAACGCTGGAAAAAGTAATCACAAAGGTAAAATTGGATAATTCGAATGCGCTATTCTTCACTACATAACAACCAGAAATCCACTTTACTTCGTGGTCCCAGAGGGAGACGCAGAGAAATTCTTGGATCTGCTCCTGTAACTACCCACCGTCAAGTGTCCTCAACTCCAGTATCCGGACTTAAAACAGCTCCTGCTATACCAAAACCACTCCATTCTCATGAGATCTCTATCCCAACAAACCAATTAATGGGTCAAATCATTCAACACTCTATACCTGTGTCTCCTTCCACGTTCTGAATTCTATCTCCTGTCTTCTGAGTTTACATGAAAGACATTCTTCATATCGAGGTTCCTTCCTTCCCAGCTACAGTAGAACAGGCTGTTCATAGAAGCTATCGTGACCGGCCCGTTGCTGTGTCTTCAGGATCTGGAGGACGTGCCATTATACTTTCTGCCTCAGGTGAGGCTCGCCGGGAGGGCATTCATACCGGTATGCTTTTGCAGCAGGCTCTTAAGCTGGAACATCGACTCATCGTCGTAGACACAAACCCGGAACTATACCAGCGTGCCATGAATGCTATCACAAAGCAGGCATCCCACTATTCACCCTATGTTGAGCCACTACGTTATGGACAAGTAGCTATCGACATGACGGGAACAACCCGTTTGCTAGGACGCGTTAAGGATAGTGCCTATAAGATATACAAAGATATCCGAGAATCCTTCTACATGGCATCCTGTATTGGTATCTCTGCCAACAAACTGGTTTCCTCAGTGGCTGCTCGCTACATCCACCAATATGCGGAGCTGTTTGATGTTCTGCCTGGAAACGAACGCACCTTTTTAGAGCCATTAGACCTCAAGATGCTACCAGGGATTGGCCACACTACCGATAAGGCACTTCTGGAAGAGTTGAATCTGCAAACTATTGGCATGCTGGCTGCTGTTCCCCTTGACAAACTGATTCTGGTCGCAGGGAAAAGTGCTCTGGCCTTACACCAGAAGGCTCTGGGTATCGATAATAGCCCTGTATTGCCCCCTGAGAGGCACTTGGGTATAAAAGAGGAGTATACACTCAGTGAGGACACAAATGATGACGACTTGATCATGGGTATAGTCTATCATCTTATTGAAAAGGCCTGTATCCGTTTACGCCAAAACAATAAGAAGAGTAACAGTATTCGCATCTTTTGCCGCTATTCTGACAGTAAGATCGCCACTAGGACCATTCGTTTTCCAGAGCCAACTCACCACGAGTATCTCATGTATTACCAAACCCATAAGATCTTCGAGCGTATTTTTGAACGACGCACCCGGGTTCGTTATCTCTCCATTACCTTTGAGAGCCTCATCCAATCCGCCCATCAAACCAGTCTTTTTGCCCAGACCATTGATCCCAACGCCGCCAAACATGGCGCTCTGCACCTCGCCATGGACAAACTGAGAGGAAAACATGGGTATAGCGCGGTAAGGTTTGGTATCACACATGCTGTCGCGTTAGAGGTTAGGAATGGAAAAATTTAGAAATACATACAGAATACAATCTACCAGGTTGCGTGGATGGGACTATAGCAGTAATGTAGCATATTTCGTGACGATCTGTACAGATGGATATGATCACTATTTTGGTGATATCAAGGATGGGATCATGCGTTTGTCGGAAATTGGGGTGATTGCACATACAGAATGGTTTAAATCGCCAGAACTGCGTCCAGGTATGAATATAAAATTGGGCGCGTTTGTGGTGATGCCAAACCATATCCATGGGATTATTACAATCGGTAAAAATAAATATAACCAATACCGTGGTGATAGCAACAATCGTAGAGACGCAATGCATTGCGTCTCTACCACAACCCCATCATTGCCATCCAATAAAAATCAATTTGGACCACAACGCAAAAATCTGGCATCGATAATTCGGGGGTACAAATCCGCCGTAACCAAACATGCCCGCCAGATCGATCCTGATTTTGCCTGGCAATCACGTTACTATGATCACGTTATTCGCAATCCTGAATCTGATTACGGGATTAGACAGTATATTCAGAATAATGTACAGAATTGGTCAAGGGATCGGCTTAATCAATGATTCCCTTGGAAATTCACAGCCACTACTCCTTGCTAAGCGGGACACTGTCCCCAAAGCATTTATGTGAATTCTTGATTAAGAAGGGCTACAGGCGATTTGCTATCGCAGATACCAACAACCTATATGGCATGATCTACTTATACCAGACTGCCCTGGAATATGGTTTGGATATGATCGTTGGGGCAACCGTGCAGGATAAACACAAACGCAAAGCCGTGCTCCTGGTAAAGGACAGCACCGGATACGCTAATCTGAGTCAGCTTATTACCCAAAGACACACTGATAAGGCCTTTGATATGCTTAAATCTTTGAACGGGCACCTGGATGGTCTGGTCATGATTAGTCCCGATCGCAAGCTATTGCAAAGCTATCGATCTGAGGATGTCTATGTTTCTCTGGAGCCCGGAAGCTATGGTCTTTACCGCTGGGCAAAGGAGGAGGGTCTCACTACTGTAGCCAATATTCCTGTCTATATGGGGTCTGCCCGGGGCCATAGACTCCACCGTATTATGCGTGCCATCGATCTCAACACCAAACTGTCACGATTACCTGAAGACGAACTGATACCTTTGAGCCATTTCCTTCATAACCGGGAAGAAACCCTGGATGTGCTGCCGTTTGCTGAAGATGCGCTGGATCGTACAGATGAAGTGGCTGCCAAGTGTCAATGGCGACCCGATCTGAATAATTTTATTTTTCCTGAATCCAATGATACGCGTGACTTTCAGGAACTGAAGCACCGCGTTTATCAAGGAGCACAGGATCGCTATGGCTTGGTTACGGACCGAATTCGTGATCGGATTGAGCATGAACTGGCAACCGTCAAAGAAAAACATTTCTCCAATTATTTTCTCATCGTTCAAGATATTGTTAAACAGTCACCCATTACCTGTGGAAGGGGGAGTGCAGCAGCCAGTATCGTAGCTTATACCCTCAAGATCACTCATGTGGACCCTATTCAACACAATCTGTTCTTCGAGCGCTTTCTATCGCCGGGACGTAAAGACCCGCCTGATATTGATGTGGATTTCCCCTGGGATACCCGCGATGACGTGCTGGACTATACCTTCAAAACTTATGGTGACTCCCATTCTGCCATGGTTTGCAATCATGTAACCTTCAAGGCCCGGGCTGCTATCCGTGAAGTGGCTAAGGTCTATGGCCTTACCGAGAGTGAGATCGGTATAGTCACTAAACGATTGTCTCATCTTTGGTATGTCAGTGATCCATTTGAAGAACTAGCCACCAATCCGTTGCTCAGCGATCTGGATCTTCGGGATCCTTGGCCGGAGATCATTCGCAATGGCTTTTACCTGGCAGGCTTTCCTCATTATTTGAGCGTGCATCCAGGTGGGGTGATCCTGACACCCAACGAGATCACCACTTATGTTCCTATACAACGCGCACCTAAGGGGGTTCAGATTATTCAATGGGAGAAAGACCAGGCAGAGGATTTTGGACTGGTGAAGATCGATATCCTGGGAAACCGTTCCCTGGCAGTGATCAGAGACGTTTTGGCTGATATCCATGAGCACTATGGCGTGGATATTCCCTATTGGAAATTAAACCCGCTGGATGACCTGAGAACCCAGGAACTAATTCGTACGGCAGGTACTATGGGTTGCTTCTATGTAGAATCGCCGGCAACCCGACAACTCTTGAGCAAGATGCAAACCGGTGATTTTGAGAACCTGGTCATTGCCTCAAGCATCATCCGTCCTGCGGCGAATAAATGGATCCGAGAATTTGTCCGTAGGCTCCATGGTGGTACCTATGATCCACTTCATCCACTACTTGATGAAACGCTTAAAGAGACCTATGGGATAATGGTTTACCAGGAAGATGTGACCAGAGTCGCCATGCGTCTCGCTGGATTTGATGCCGATGAGGGCAATGAGTTACGCAAGGTCATGTCCAAGAAACACAATACCGGCAAACTGCGAGATTATTGTGAAAAATTCGTGACTGGAGCTCGAAAAAATGGCGTGGCAGATGATGTGATTGAAACCCTTTGGGAGATGATCATGTCTTTTTCAGGATATTCCTTTTGCAAACCGCATTCAGCTTCATACGCACTGGTATCCTTTAAATCAGCCTATCTGAAAGCACATTATCCAGCAGAATTTATGGCCTCGGTAATGAGCAATATGGGCGGCTACTATTCCACCTTTGGTTATTATTCAGAGGCTCGCCGCTTGGGATTGAAGGTTGTGTTACCCAGTATCAATAATTCTGAGATCCGTCATACGGGTCTGAATGACTGGGTTCAGACTGGGTTTATGCAATTAAAGGGCATCAAGCGTAGTGCGCTGGAGTATATCATCAGCGAACGTAAGGCCAACGGGCGTTTTAGATCCTTTGAGTCCTTCTTGAAGCGTATGCCCGAACTGGACAGATCCGATATACGAACTCTTATTAAAGCGGGTTGCTATGACGGAGTGGAGGGAATTGAAGCTCGGCCCCAGCTCATGTGGAGACTGTATCAGAATCATGCTCGACAGGACCGCCATGATAAGCCGGCTTCATTGTTGGAATTACATGAGCGCAATGACTACTATGTCCCGGATGTAGGTGCCTATTCTGAAAAAACCATGCTAATTCACGAGGCGGATGTCCTCGGTTTTCTGATCTCACGGCACCCACTAAGTCTGTACGAGAGTTTGTTAAGAGCCTTGCCATATGTGAGAGCTTGTGACATCAATAAATATATTGGAAGAGAAATTCCGGTCATTGGCTGGCTCATTACCGGTAAAGTCGTACACACCAAAGATAATGAACCTATGGAGTTTGTCAGCTTTGAGGACACAACTGCCATTTATGAAACGGTGTTCTTCCCAGACGTATACCGAAAGTTCTGCCGTATGCTCAGCAAGGTTAGGCCTTATCTCTTACGTGGCCTGGTAGAAGAAGACTATGGCGCTATCTCACTGACAGTCAAGCAGATAGAGTTCCTTGATAAAGTCAAGATACCTCGTCAGATTCAGCAAATAAGCCAACATATAACTCCAAAATTAAACCCATTAAACCCACAAACTCAGTAACTCATCAACCCAATAACTCATTAAGTCATCCACAGCTGCCGATCCAAAGTTCGGTATTGTATCGCTTCTGAAAGATGTTCTGCCAAAATATTAGATGACCCCGCCAGGTCTGCAATGGTTCGGGAAACTTTTAGTATTCGATCATAAGCCCTGGCGCTGAGCCCAAGATTTGTAATGGCTGATTTGAGCAACTCAGCGGACGGTTTATCGATCTGACAGACGGTGCGGATCATCTTTGCCTGCATATCAGCATTAGAATGAAGGTGTCCATCGCTTGAGAATCGTTTAATTTGGGTGTTACGAGCGCCCTGAACGCGTTTTCTAACAACCTGTGATGCTTCACCGTCCTGCCGGGCAGCAAGCGCTTCAAAGGGAATTGCCGGAACTTCAATATGCAAATCAATCCGATCAAGCAGAGGACCGGAAATCTTAGCCATATATTTTTGGATGGACATGCTGCTACAGGTGCATTCATGCCGAGGATCACTGCTATAGCCACAGGGACAAGGATTCATGGCACTTAAAAGAATGAAATTAGCCGGATAAGTAAGGCTCATACTGGCTCTGCTGATGGTGACTTCCGTATTCTCCAGCGGTTGGCGCATGACTTCCAGGACATTCTTCTGGAACTCAGGAAGTTCATCGAGAAACAGGACGCCATGATGAGCCAGGCTGACTTCACCCGGGCGCGGTATCCTGCCACCACCAACTAAAGCTGCATCCGAAATAGTATGGTGAGGTGATCGGAACGGACGCGTCGCTACCAAACCTTCCATCTTGACTAGGCCGGCAATTGAATGAATCTTGGTCGTTTCCAAAGCTTCATCAATGGTCATCTGTGGAAGAATAGTGGGGAAGCGTTTGGCCAACATGGTCTTACCTGAGCCAGGAGGACCGATCATGAGTACGTTGTGTCCACCAGCTGCAGCGACTTCAAGAGCACGCTTTACATGCGCTTGACCGCGTACATCTGACATATCCACCTGATAGTTTTGAGCTTCCGAGAATAAAAGTTCAGCATCAACCTCCATGGGTTCAATGTATTTCTCGCCATTCAGAAATAAGACAGCATCCAAGAGTGTACTCACCGGAATGACATCCACATCACCTGTCACGGCTGCTTCTTTTGCATTCTGAGCCGGTAGGATCAAACCTTTAAGCTTATTCTCATGAACACCCACAGCTGAAGGTAACGCACCCTTAATAGGCCTTAGCGACCCGTCCAGGGAGACTTCACCCAGCATTACATAATCATCAAGATCTTCATGAATAACGATACCTAGGGCTGCTAGAATACCAATGGCAATGGGAAGGTCAAAAGCTGAGCCCTCCTTTTTGACATCTGCTGGAGCCAGATTGATGGTGTAGGCTTTAGGTGGAAATCGAAAACCACTGTTCTTGATGGCTGAGATGACCCGTTCTTTACTCTCCCGGACAGCCATCTCAGGTAAACCGACCGTATTGTATCGAAATGCCTGACCTTCAACATTGACTTCAACTTCTACCAGGTATGGATCAATTCCAATCAGAGAACTACTCAGTACACGTGCTAGCATATTAATACTCCCTTTTTTAAAAAAATGAGGTGGCCAGTTTACCAGACTTATCCGCAAACTAGCTTGGTGTATATTTTGTTGATGGGGAGAACCGTTGAGGTTTACTGACGGGTCTACCAGATGATTCTATTTAGAATTGTGTTACTTTTACAGCTAATTCATTGAACTGAAACCCGCAGCAAGCAGGTCAACAACTCGTTGCGCCATAGCCGGGAAAGGCGTAGGCGGACTCATGAAACCCTTTATTACATGCAGTCCTGATCAAATGCTTGTTCTATGATGAGTTTATTCATGTACTTAAAACGATTCTGATCAGATTGAGCATGGGTAAACTTAAAATTGAAACTGGACATACTTTCAAACCCGTGTTTCTTTGCCAGTGCTTCCAGAAAAACTGGATCCTGCAGCATATCAGGCTGATTCTTATTTAAACATTCAGTCTCAACGGCTAGAGCAATGATACTCATTTCTTCTTCAGTGAGCATAAAAGCTGTTTGCGAAGAGGCACCCAATGGTTTGTAGGCGAGAGGTGGATCAATTTCAGCAGCGGTGTTAATGTTCTTTTTTGCTTCAGAAGCCGCGATCTTTCTCTCAATTGATTTCTGCTCAAGGTGCTCATCTTTGGGAAGTCTGGATTGGGGTGCTGTGGTCTGTCCCCAGAACAGCTCTAATACGGATTTATCTTCAGCCTTCAGCTTCTGATGGCCATACTGAACAGCATCCATGAAGGGACGCATCTTGTTGGAATCAATCTCATAGAATAGATCGATCCAGCCAATAAACTCAGGCATTGCTGTACCGGCATCATCTTCCATTTCCAGCAGATTTTGCCAGATCACAAATAGATTGTCAATGGCTTCATTGAAACGATGCGTTTTGCGAGGAGAAACTTCAATAGTCTCCATGGCCAGCTTACGTGCTTCATAAGCACCTGAAATGTGAGCAAATAAAAAAGTTTGTTTCTCAGAGGGGGTGAGCGCTGACCAATAGATACTTTGGGCAAAGGCGACATGTTCCTCAGCCGTATTGAGTGGAATATTATCTTGAGCAAAAGTGTGTGGAGTCTGAAAGACTACCAGCATCGCGAGGCTGAAAAGAGTGATTCTCATAAGAATTCCTACCAATTTAATCATATTGCTCTAAATCTAAGCCTAGATTCAATTTCAGGTACAAAAAAATGAAGCCTATGGATCAACCCAGGAACCTTCACTTTTAATGAGATCAATAAGCGCATCAACCGCTTCAGACTGGGGAATATGTGGTCTGACAACTTCTTGCCCTTGATACAGGGATATCTTGCCTGGACCTGTGCCCACATAACCAAAGTCAGCATCTGCCATCTCACCAGGTCCGTTTACTATACAGCCCATGATGCCAATCTTGAGACCCTTCAGATGCGCTGTGCGAGAGCGAATCTGAGCGGTGACTTCCTCCAGATCGAAAAGGGTTCTACCGCAGGAAGGACAAGCGATATATTCGGTTTTTGTGATGCGACTACGACTCGCCTGTAAAATACCAAAGGCAATCTCATTACTTTCGCTCAGCGAAATACTGGCAGAATTGATCCAAACCCCATCAGCAAGTCCATCGTTGAGAATACCACCCATCTCTGCCGAAGCTTTGAGTAGCAATGATGTCCGAGATAGAGCTTTATAGTCATTAAATAACACAACTGGTTGATTTCTACCATGACGCATAAGCTCTAAAATGAATTTTCTTTGTTCCGCCAATCGATGCGTATTATTCGATGATAATACCCAAATTATAGTTTCATCATCAGGTAGTGACTCGATGGGCAATGAGGCATTGATTCTTACGAAATTTACTAAAGAATGCTTTGATTTAGATGAATTATAGGTCTCATGGTCAAATAGAGGAAATTGATTATCGACATGAGGTAATAATTCCCATGTCCCTGAATCATAGAGAGATAGCGTATTACTTGAAAGTGGAATATCTTGTGGATAACTTCCAAAATAGAGAATATCAGCACCCAGATCACCAGTTTCCCATTTTTGATCAAGTAGATTAAACTGGTATCCGGCATTTTGCAGACCTGAGTCCATATTTGAGGAACCGTCAGACAGGTCTGCTATGACTACTGGTGGATTCGCACCACCGATGATTGATACCGGTGTTGTTTTCCGTCGATGAAATTCAAATAAATTGATAGGTAAGCTCGCGAGCTTTTCAATAGAAGCATGTTGGGAGACCGTGGAGCAAGCCTTGGCGATGTCTAGGGCAACGGGAATTTCGGCTTCCGGTGCCTCGGTTAGAGAAACCCTGATAGTATCACCAAAACCATCAAGTAATAGTGATCCAATTCCGAGAGCTGATTTTATGCGTGCATCATCACCATCACCTGCTTCAGTAACACCGAGGTGAAGGGGATAATTGAATCCCTCATTTACCATTTTATCAACCAAAAGGCGATAGGCTTGGTTCACAACTCTTGTATTACTGGCTTTCATGGAGATTACCAACTCGTGATAATTTTCATCATTGCAAATGCGGACAAATTCCAGGGCAGACTCAACCATACCAAAGGGCGTGTCTCCATAGTGACTCAAAATCCTGTCAGAAAGCGATCCATGATTAGACCCAATGCGCATGGCCGTACCTTCTTCTTTACAGATGTGGATCAACGGGGTGAAACGTTCACGAATCCGGTCGAGTTCAGCTTGATACTCCAGCTGATTGTATTCCAGTTGCTGGAATTTTTTACGATCAACATAATTTCCAGGATTGATACGAACTTTTTCCACCATTTGGGCAGCTATTTCAGCTGCTCTGGGTACAAAATGAATGTCTGCAATCAAGGGCACGGCATAACCCTGTTTTTTTAACTCCGCTTTGATCACACCCAGGTTCTGCGCTTCTTTCACGCCTGGGGCAGTGATGCGAACGTACTCACAGCCAGCATCTACAAGACGTATGGTTTGGGCAACTGTCGCCTCAGTATCCATTGTATTGGTATTGGTCATGGACTGAATGCGTATGGGATTATCGCCGCCAACTGGAAGGTCCCCAATTTTGACAACTCTCGTCTCAAACCGTTGGTAGCTGGTTAGCCTCTCTATA
>Ga0233445_1002776_pt1 | contig 11256 bp, 16 predicted proteins | sample SI_124_October20_5_FD_182779 | JGI IMG/M metagenome (GOLD analysis project Ga0233445, IMG submission 182779) | Seawater microbial communities from Saanich Inlet, British Columbia, Canada - SI_124_October2016_100_MG | ecosystem: Environmental > Aquatic > Marine > Inlet | place: Canada: British...
AAATTAGTACAGACCTTTTAACCCCGTTAGAATAATAACTATACGCCTCTCCATCTTTAACTCCCTTTTTGAAAGGCATTCTGGTTCTGATTGCACCATTTTCATAATATGTAATCATTTCACTATTGGTTCTTTTTATATATTCATCATAATCATCCAGATTAACAGTGTCTCTATCATTACAGCCTTGGATAAGTAGTGCGCTTAATGCTAATATTACAACTCTTATTAGATAATTCATTTCTCTCATATTATTTAACCCACAATCCTCTCAATAATCTTCTTGTCAATCCATCCCTTCTGTTCAGAAAGCCTGCCATCTTCAGTAAACACCCTCATAATCTTAGGTGTGCCGTATTCAAACTTAGCTTCTTCAAACACGCCGCCAGTCTCGTAGTACGTTCTACCAGTGCCGTGAGCAAGACCCTTTGAATAAGGCATAGTTTCCATAGGCTTACCATTCTCATACCAAGTACTACGAACACCATCAAACTTATCATCGGTGTAGAACGCTTCTAGTTGTTTATTGCCATTAGGATAGTAATGAATAACTCTACCCTGTTTAACACCGTTGTCATAGATTGCTCTTACTTGAATAGAACCATCTTCATAGTAACCAGTAACGATACCTTCTAATACACCTCTCTTGAAGTGACCAATAGACTTGATGCTGCCTGACTGGTAGTAAGACTTCTCAGTGCCGTGAAGTACACCATCAACATAGTCTTTATTAAACTCAACAGCATCCTTGCCCCAGTCGTTGTTAATGACGTCTAGGTTGCCTGTGTAGGGTTTATTAGTGTCTGGGTAAATGAACTTACCTTGTTTGAATGTGCCTAGGCTTGCTTGGGCTGTGGTTAGAGTCAAAGCTAATAATAAAAATACACCCCTCATCATTTCTTCACCCTGTTTTCTTGCTCAATAGCCAAAGCCTTTAAAGCATCGACTAGAGTAACTATTTCACCATCTAGCTCAATGGCTTTATCAAACCAGTAGTTTGCTTTTTTTAGGTCTTTCTCCGCTTTAACACCACCCAAATAAACCGAACCCATCATTATTTGCGCCTGAACATACCCCTGATTGGCGGATTTCTTCCACCACTCAATTGCTTTTTTGTTATCCTGTATTTGCCAAAACCCCTCACTCTTCATAGTGCCAAGCTCAAACTGAGATTTTGCGCCTCCAGCTCTGGCAGTCCTAACAATTTCAAGCAGTTCAGACTTTGCCTCTTTATATTTACCCTGCTCAGTAAATTCAACGGCTTTGTCTAAATCAGCCCAAACTACTGAACTTAATAAGAGAAAAGTTAATAATATTATTTGTTTCATATAAATGATAATTGTAGCTCAAAAGAACCTTCTAGATTAATCAGTTCTGTACAATTTAATCTATGAATAAATTACTCTTAACAATCTGCATATTAATTTCAACCTCAAGTATGGCTACATATCCTGATGGAAAGTTTATTATCAAAGAAATTGATAGACTGATAATATTAACCAATGCCACACAAAACTCTGGCTATCAATTTGTATCTGTATTTACTGATGCTGACAAAGAGTCAGCCCTATCATTAAGTTGCGCTGGATTATGTGAGTTCTACTCAACCAAAACCCACACACCTAAAATTGATGGCTTTGATGGAATGCTGTGGTCTGAAGAAAATGCTAACAGTGGCGATGGAAGATGGATTGAAAGCACTGGTGTAGTATCAATACATACCAAAGATACGCCAATATTCTCTATACCAGGGCAGCCTAATAAATTCATTGGAATCATTCAAAATATTGCTGGCTCAAGTGGTGTTGGTAGTATTTATCTTTACCTAATTGATACCGTTACTGGTGCTATCGGCGAAAAACAGTTGCAATGGGGTGAGAATGAGTGGAGTGATGATATTAAGTTTCTATCTCCAGGCGGGATTGAAGCGGAAAAGAAGTGTGGCTTGTGCCTATGGTAGGGCTAAAACAGTAAATAAATTGAAATCTTGTTTCATGTGCAAAGGGTTATTAATTAATACATCTACACCGCAGCCTGAGCCTCCCCAGGAGGCTAAGTCTATGTAAATATCTGATGGGTAGTAAACATTCTGCCTAAATAAAACCATTATCATAAGTCGACAATTGTCTATTAATTACTAGTAAACAATTATTAAAGAGCCAAATAAGGCTATAACTTTTCCCTTTTGCCATCAGGTGAAACAAAGTGAATTTCAATTGGTCCGACAGGCTCTGCCTCTATGCGTACTTCTTGTGATTTAAGCCTAGGGTGTGTATATTTAGTAATCTCTTGCCAGCAGCGTATCTGTTGCTCTATAGAGGCATCATTAGACTCAGCTATATTAATCAATCTTTCAATTGGATTAATATCAAGACTTAACAGTAACTCATCTGCACCTAGTAAAGTCTTTTTATTCTTTGAGCCACGCTTGCGACCGCCCACTTTCGAATGACCTGTTTGAAACATAGTGCGTAAATAGTAATTATTTAGTGAAATATTACTATAAACCTTTTAGATAAAAGGCGCAAGTTAGAGACGTCAAAAAAATCCAAAAGCGTACCCGTAGCGTACCCAAGAAAATATTGAATTTAGTGAAAAAGGCTGAAAGCCTTATAGAATATGGTGGTTATAGGTGGACTTGAACCACCGACCCCGGCATTATGAAAATGAAACTTGTGCTTTCCATTGCTTTCCACTATAATCCATTACATGCCTGTTAAGTCCCTATTTTAAAGGATTTATTAGGACTGTCAATCCATTTTAGACCACTATATAACTCTCTAAATAATTGATAAAGGCGTACCCAAAGCGTACCCATCTTTAAATAACTGTTTTTTAGTGAGGATAAATTGCCAAATATAAGTGTTAGAATGCTCGACAAACTTCCAAATGCTCCAGAGGGTAAAAGAGATGTTTATCATGATGACAAGGTCAAAGGATTAAGTGTCAGAGTAACTAGTAAAGGTTTAAAGTCTTTTATAGTACGAAAAAAGAAAGATGGAAAAGATTCGCTAAACACCGTAGGTCATTATCCAACCATGACTATTGAACAAGCAAGACAAAAAGCCCGAGCGCTTCTACATCTATTTGATAGTGGAATAAACCCTAAACAACAGGAGCAGGAACAACAAACAAAATCAATAACACTAGAGCAAGTATTTTCTAACTATATTGTCAGTCGTGGCACGAACCTAAAAAAGAACACTAAAAAAGGCTATGTTAGTGCATTTGACAACTATCTAAAAGATTGGGGCGACAAGCCTATTTCTGAAATTACTCGTGATATGGTTGAAAAGAAACATAGAGCCATTACCAAGAAATCGCCCACAAGGGCTAATACCGTAATGCGTCAACTGCGGGCGTATTTCAATTATGCTATGGGCGAATATGAAGACAGTGATGGTAGTCCCATCTATATTCATAATCCTGTATCAAGGTTAAGCCATATTAAGGCTTGGAATCGCGAAAAGCGCAAGCAAACAGTTATCAAGACTTACGACCTCAAGAAATGGTATGACACTGTAATAGAACTTCCACAACACCAATACAAAGATATATATATTGAGTCCTCTGAGGTTTGTCGAGATTTGTTTTTATTTATCTTGTTTACAGGCTTACGCAGAAGTGAGGCTTCAAATCTTATGTGGTCAAATATCGACTTCAAAGACCACTCTTTAACCATTGAGGATACTAAAAACCACGAAGACCACTCATTGCCGTTAACTCCATTTTTATTACAAATATTAGAACGACGAAAATCAGATGGTTTGTACATATTTCAAGGCTCAACCTCTGACTTTAAAAGTCTAACGCCTAACAAACCAATCATTAATACAAAAAATCAAGTTAAACGAGTTAGAAAGATGAGCAATATATATTTCAGCTTACACGACCTGCGTAGAACCTTTATCACTATTGCTGAGGGTTTAGATATTAACACCTACGCACTCAAACAACTGCTAAACCACAAAGACCGACGTGATGTTACTGGTGGCTACATTATTACAGACATGGAGCGCCTACGTGAACCTATGAACAAGATTGCCAACTATATATTGGAGCAGGTCAAATGAACAAGTATTCACTAGTAAATGAAAAGCGCTATGAAGAGATTGTAGAGGGGCTTGAGTTAGCTTATCAAGAGAATTTACAAAAACTTAAAGAGCAAGCTGAGCATGTCAAAAAATACCATTTCAATGAGCTGCCTTTGCATAGTTACAATATAGAGAAGTGGTCAGAAATTCATATCAAGAGAAATTGGACTGGGTCGGAAAGAAAAGTGATGTTGCCTGATCCAGGTGACTTCATTCAAGACCCTATAGATGGATTCTCTATATTCACTTCAGATGCAAATAAAATTCACCGTTACGATATTTTTGAATACAGGGCTAATGTATATTTTTCTATTAAAGACAGCTTGAACAAGCTGAAGAAAACAATTGACACCCTTAAAGATAATCATACCGCTAACAGTGAATCACTAAACGACTACCTGCTAGATGATTCATTGAGTAAAGATGAGATGTTACTTCTACTTACTGGACTTAATCCACAAGCGCTAGCTACCATCCCTCAAGAAGGGTCTATGGACTTTTGTTACAACGAAATGAAACCGACATTGTTCGAACAATACTCACACAACCTAAGAGAATATCGAATTTTAGACAAGGCGTTTCAATTTGACTCAGAGCTAGAGTTAATTGACTATTCAACAGCTAACACCAAGTCATTCATTAGATGGTCTATAGAAAAACAATTTATTAAGGAAGTGAAAAATATCAATACCGACGAGTTTGATATCAAAATAAAAGACAAAGTCACTGGCATACAAAACTGGAGGTTAAAAGTTTACAAGGAGACATTGCCAGAATATCTACTAAAACTCAAAAATCCTGTTTCAATAAGAGAGCTGACTACATCAACAGACGGCTTAAAAGAATATGAATATTACAAGTCTATCAAAAATTGGATTGGCGGAATATCTGCTGAACAAACAAGAAAAGATATAGGTGCATTAGTTAAATCACAATGGTGGAAAAAGCAACCTAAAGAACTACAAGAAAAAATCAAAAAAAAGCGACATTAACACACCTTCTCGCTCGGGTTATGACTTAACACCCGAAGATTATTTAATAGACCGACCTGCAGCCCTTTATATAAAAGACTTTTAAAGCTAGTCGGGTTTTTACTATTTATTTGACACACCTATTTAATAAGAATTGTCAAAGCCAATGGCTAAGACAGCTTTTTAATTATCTAAAGGAGTCACCAATGGTAGAAAAAAACCTACTCAGTACAAAACAAGCAAGCGACTTTCTGGGGCTTAACGATAAGTCTTTGGCAAATAGCAGATACACAGGCACAGGAATGAAGATTCCATATATAAAACTCGGAAATACTGTTCGTTATCGTCGGTCTGACCTAGAGGCATATATCGAGCAAAACACATTCAACCATACGGGTGAATGTAAGGAGGCTTCATGACTCTACAAAGAAAAAACCCGCGTAGGAGCGGGGCTAATGACAAGACCTTTATCAAAATCACATCACACAAGCATTGTACCAAAAAAAGTGGCACAAATGAAACCTTGTGCGGCTACAAACGGAGCAAATACAATGACATTTAAAGAATTTTTATACGATTGCGGACTGGGCAATCATTTAGTTATATCTGATGGGAATATCCATAGAATCAAGCCACCAGGAAGCAAGAAGTTAGATGGTTGGTATGTTGCATATCAAGATGGTAATTTCGAATCTGGCGTTGCTGGGAATTGGAAAACTGGATTCAAATCAACCTTTAGCAGTATTGATAAATCAGCGTTTACACCTGAGCAGAAAAGACAATATGCACTACAGATGAAAAGACTGTCAGACCAGAACAAGTTAAACACCTTTAGACGGCACTCAAGAGCTAGGCAAGAGGTTAATCAACTTTGGAATAGTCTATCTTTAGAATGTACCGAAAATCACTCATATATAATTAAAAAACAGATACAGACTCATAATGTACGATTAAATAATGGCGACCTACACTACCCAATATACGACAGCGCCAACACCTTATGGAATCTCCAAGCCATTAAGCCAAATGGATTTAAATTGTTTCATAAAAATGCAAAGATTCAAGGGTGTTACCACCCTATCGGCTTTCTTAACAATACACCTTCTCACGTAATTATTTCTGAAGGAATTGCCACTGGTACTAGCATCTATCAAGCTACTGGAATTGCCACAGTTGTCTGCTTTACTGCAAACAATATTGAAAGTGTATCAAGAGCAATTGCAAGAAAATATCCAAATTCACAGCTAGTTATTGCTGCTGATAATGACCAGTTCAATCAAATTAACACTGGTAAATACAAATCTGAATCTGCTGCAACAATAGTACAGGCAAAAGTAGTATTGCCAAAATTTAAAGATTTATCTACTGAGCCAACTGATTTTAATGACCTGCATTGCCTCGAAGGATTACAATCTGTTAAAGAACAAATCATGGAGGCACTGTAATGTCTATGACTATCGAGTGGACAAAGCCAATACCACTGCCAAGTGCTGACATGAGAAATTCAAATGAATACAATTTGGAATTACTACCAAAAACAATCAAGGATGCAGCCAAAGAGATATCCAGGTTCTCAAAAGTTCCTGTTGCCTCTCCTGCCGTAGTTGGACTATCTTGTGTAGCAGTAGCAATGGGAAAAAAATCCATTGTTATTGAAAAAGAAGGCTTAGAGCATTACCCCTCTTTGTTTCTCGCACTTATTGCTGCCAGTGGCGAAAGAAAAAGCCCAATATTTAAACATATGAAGCAGCCACTCGATAATTGGTGCAAAAATCAAATGGAAAAATATGAAGAAGAAAGAAACTATGCCAAATCAAAAAATGCAATTGTTGATAGCACTATTGCTGGCATCAAGGCGCAATCAAAAAAGAAAAATGCCGACATTAACCTGCTTCAACAGGAGTTAATGGATAGCGAGGAAGGTCGCATGACTATTCCTCCCATACCGAGTCTTTATGCGGCAGATATCACAGAAGAGCGGTTATTTCAAAAAATGCACGAAAGAGATGAGACGTACGCCATTATGTCTGGCGAGGGTAGGGGTGCGCTAGACCAGATACTGGGCAAATACACAAGTGGTGGTGGCACTGGTGATACGCTATACCTCGCTGGAATTACTGGAGATACCACAACCAGAGATAGGGTTGGCAAGGGAGATACGCCTGAAGAGCTAATTATGTACGAACCCTGTCTAAATGTTTGCATTATGGTACAACCAGACAAGTATCAAGAGGTAGCATCACACGCATCACTAAGAGAATCTGGAGCATTGGCAAGAATTTGGTCGATACACTTACCTTCGCTAGTTGGAACTCGAATTGAAGATGAAGATGAGAGTGGCTTGAACACCTTGATTATAGAAAAGTACAATCAAATGATTGACTTGATACTGAACTCTAGCCCACCCAAGAAAAATGACAAGTCATTACACAGGGTGCTACTATCAGCAGAAGTAAAGCAAGCACGTAGAGGGTTTCACAACAAGATTGAACTAATGATGCTTACTGGAAAAGAGTTTGAAGATGTACGAGATATTGCTAGCAAGGCTGTATCACAAACAGTAAAGATGGCTCATATACTCCACATTGCTAATAATCCAGAGCTACTAAACCAGCTTGAAAGTTCAATTGATATTGACACTTGGAATAAGGCTCAAGAGTTAGGAGAGTTTCATCTAAACGAATCTGTACAGGTACAAAGGTCTGCATTCGAAAATAAAGATGTTGCATACGCTAAAAAGATATTACTATGGATAGCCAAGAAAAAATACACCGAAGTCACTTCTAGACTTATACAACAAAATGTTAGACCAAAATCCAATAAGATAAAGGTTGAATCAGCTTTAACTCTTTTATGTGATTATGGATATTTACACAGTCTTGAGAGTGTGTACGCTGTCAATACAGAAATTTCGTAGACAGTGTAGACAGTGTAGACGTTGTAGACAGGGTAGTGCTGAATAATAAAAAGTTAGAATATTATTATATGGCGTCTACTTTGTCTACAGTGACTACAGATTTAAATTTCTGAACACTTCCCAACCGTTAATGAAAGTGAATCTTTGTAATCATCCGGTATTCCAGAAATAATACCATCACCTTTAAAACCCTTTGGGTTTGCTTCTAAACTAGAATGCACCATACTTTTATGAAACCATTCATTGGGGCTAATCTTCCAACTTCCAGTTGTTAGTGTGTCACAATTAATTTGACTTAGAGATAGATTTGATTGCTCATCTTTATCCCAATGCTCTTTACAAAGACCGTAGCTCGACCATTTATCCTTTTCTCCAAATATCTTGATACTGTAACACCCGTCTGTTTTTAGGTAGCCAGTGGATATATAGTCTTTTTCTTGCCCATATTTGCATCGTTCACTCTTTGAGCCATAGCTAATATATTCAGGTGAATTGATATTTAAAGACTTACTGTGCTTTTTGATAATATATTTTTGACCTGTTATAAAATTAGCTTGATGCCAATCTCTTTTTTTCCAGTGAAATCCAGTAGATTTTTCAACTTCACACAGCAATGCAAACTTTTCATCTGCATCAGTAATTTCAGAATTTGCCACTAAACTGAGCAACAGTAATCCAGCAAATAGTGGTTTCATAATTTTTCTCATTTGATAACCAGTTCGGCTAATATAAACGCCAATAAAACCAACACTATTGCAGCAAAATTTCCAAACTTTTTCTTTGCCTCTTCAATAGACTTAAGAATCTCTCTATTAATATAAATTAATTTTTCTAAACTGTCTTTCGATTTACCAGTATCAGTCTCTATGTGCCATAGTGCTTCTATCTTTTTATTTTCAATCTCTAACTCTTCAAATCTTTCCAGATTAGTCATTTTTTATATCCTCATAAATTAACAGTTATTACCTATTCCAGCGACTCAAGGTAAGCAATAGCATCAAACCTGTGGCGAACATTAATGCAAATATCACTGTAACCCACGCCTCTCCAACTAGTACAGATATGTATAAAAAAAATGCAGAAAATATTGTAAATTGAACAATACTCCAAAATTTTCTATCTTTCAATTTTTCTTCTGGGCTTGCATTTTCATTAAATTCTTCACGCCCAACAAGGAAGGCGCTCGCCATAAAAGGAAGGGCAATAAAAACGAATATCGAAATTAAGGCTGAAAAAAACCCTCCATAATCAGCAGCTGAAAATTCAAAAAACCTTCCGATACTATTGTGTGACAACTTAAGAATTATCCAGTCACCAGGATAAGTAAAAAGCCAATTAAGCCATAAGCCAATATCACCAATGGTCACCGAACCATCAAAATTCATATCAGCTGCAAAACTCCAAATTCTAGGTGACATAATTTATTTTTCTAGAAGAGGCTTTCGACTTTTCTACATTTTCCTTTAAAGGTTAGCGATTTTTTGTATTTTCCTGATTTCGGCAACTTCACAAACCAATCCTCCTTAAAAACTGATGTCACTCTATTTAATGAATAATCAGATTTAAAACTATCTCCAGCATATAGTATGAAATATATTTTATTATCCCTTAAGTCATAATTACCAGCGACTTCTCCGTATATAAACTCTTTAGTTTTAGGGTGTATAGTTAAAGACTTATCCTCAGGTTTTAACTCTTTGAATTTTAGAGTGTCCCAGTTAAAATCTTCATAAAATGCACAAGATAAATTTACTTTTTCTTCAGAATTAGAGACATTTGATAACAGTATCAATAAAAATATTAGTAATATTTTTTTCATAGTCAATTCACCCTAAAGTGAAATAAAATCTCTCTATCAAATACACTTTTATCAGGAGCGTGAGGCAATGGGGATGCCTTGTAAACCGCTCGCTCAATTGCGTTTTTAAAGGCTTTTTGCTTTGCGTTATTACCAATATTACAAGACTGCAAGTTAACACTTTGAACTTTGCCATTAACATCTTGCAAGATATGAACATCACAACCCCAATTATCTTTAGCGCCTTGATAGCGCCACTGCGCCTTAACCTTTGAAGCAATCTTGTTAATATACTTTACTTTCATCTCATTAAGAATATCCTCTTGAGCAAGCTCACGCTCTTTATCTTCTTCGGCTTGAATTTCTGCCCTTAGTGACCTGTTGGCTTTGAATATCTCGAGTTTTATTTCCAAGGTTTTTATTTCTAACTTTAGGTTTTTATTTTCCTCAAATAAGAGTTTAAGTCTATTTTTAACAGGCTCATTAACAGACAAATAACGTGATGTTACCCAACCCGATTGACCACCATATTGCACCTGAGTCCAGCCATCAAAATATCTAATGACCTTTAGCTTGTCACCAGTCGTCAGCATCTTTACAAGGTTGTTGTTGAACGACCTATCACTTCTCATGGGAATATTAATCTCATCAGTAATATAGGCATATTTAGGCATCTCAGCACCAACTGACAATGTAGTTGCAAGTATCACTGCTAACAGTATTTGTTTAATCATTTCACAATCCTTTTCAATAATCTTCTTATCTATAATCCTTCTCGAACTCAACAGCCCCATCTTTATTGTACATACGAATATCTATAACCTTACTACCCTCTTGCAAAACAACTTCTTTCTTAGTGCCTGACTCATAGTACGATTTTCTATAGCCATACCGTACCCCATTTTTAACAGGCTCTTCACTTTTTAAAATCCCGTTGTCATACCAAGTCTTCTGAACCCCATTTAGCTCGTTATTTTTGTAAATTAGTACAGACCTTTTAACCCCGTTAGAATAATAACTATACGCCTCTCCATCTTTAACTCCCTTTTTGAAAGGCATTCTGGTTCTGATTGCACCATTTTCATAATATGTAATCATTTCACTATTAGTTCTTTTTATATATTCATCATAATCATCCAGATTAACAGTGTCACTGTCATTACAACCTTGGATAAGTAGTACACTTAATACTAATATTGCAACTCTTATCAGGTAATTCATTTCTCTCATATTATTTAACCTACAATCCTCTCAACAATCTTCTTGTCAATCCATCCCTTCTGCTCAGCAATAGAGCCATCTTCGTTATACATAATCATATACTTTGGTGTGCCATATTTAAACTTAACTTCTTCAAATACACCACCAGCCTCGTAGTACGTTCTACCAGTGCCGTGAAGCAATCCTTTTGAGTAAGGAGCAACTTCCATAGGCTTACCATTCTCATACCAAGTACTACGAACACCATCAAACTCA
>Ga0233445_1002779_pt1 | contig 11251 bp, 13 predicted proteins | sample SI_124_October20_5_FD_182779 | JGI IMG/M metagenome (GOLD analysis project Ga0233445, IMG submission 182779) | Seawater microbial communities from Saanich Inlet, British Columbia, Canada - SI_124_October2016_100_MG | ecosystem: Environmental > Aquatic > Marine > Inlet | place: Canada: British...
AAGTGATCCAAGCTAGAAACATGAACCAAGAACGCGCCAATGACCGTTTCACCCTCAACCCCGATGATTTTATGCTCGCAGAGCGCGAAGCACGTGATCATCAACAAGACATTATTGGCATTTGGCATTCACATCCAGATCACCCAGCAAAACCCTCCGAAACTGATCGCGTTAACGCTTGGGAAAATTGGTCCTACGTGATTATTTCCGTCTCATCACAACGTATTCTGGGTATTACCTCATGGCGATTACAAAACGCCGTTTTTTCTGCCGAAATCTTACTTGAGGGCACACCATGATGATTCGCATTCCTACCCCACTGAGAACTTACACCAACAATCAGGATGAGGTATCGATTAACGGACAAACCGTTGGCGAGTGCTTATCTGAACTGTGCACGCAATATCCGGACCTCCCAGAACGCATTATGGATTCACACGGCCAGTTACGTCATTTTGTGAATGCTTATTTAAATGATACCAACATTAAATCGCTACAAACCATGGAAACACCAACAACACAGTCAGATATATTGTCTATTATTCCCGCTGTTGCCGGAGGCTAACGCATGAAATTATCCAGTAAAAAACGTATTGCTCATCTGCAGCAAAACATTGAACACATCTCGCCGGAAAGAGCCTTCCAATTGCAGCAACAAGGAGCCATCCTCATTGATGTTCGTAGCGACAGCGAAATCGCTGGAGGCAGTCCGTCCAACTGCCTACGCTTAGGTCGTGATTTTCTCGAATTTAACATTGAAAAACATGTGACCGATTACGATCAACCGGTAATGACCATCTGCACTTCAGGGTTGCGTTCATTATTTGCCGCTGAAAGCTTATTGAATCTAGGCTACACGCACGTAATGACGGTTTATGGTGGCGTAACCAAATGGAAAGACGAAGGTTTTCCTATTGAAATCCCTCCCATGCTCGACAGCAACGCCCGACAACGTTATTCACGTCATCTAAATATTCCCGAAGTGGGCGAAAAGGGCCAAATCAAATTACTCAACAGTCGCATACTGCTCATTGGCGTTGGTGGTCTTGGCTCACCAGCCGCCTTTTACCTCGCGGCGGCAGGCGTTGGAAAAATTGGCATTGTCGATCACGACTTGGTTGACATGAGTAATTTACAACGACAAATATTGCATACGAACGATGCTGTTGGTACTTCTAAAGTCGAGTCGGCAGGCGACACATTAAAACGGTTGAATCCAGACATCAACGTGGTTACTCATGAAACGCGACTAGACAGTAGCAACGCAGAAAACCTTTTTTCGGACTACGACCTGATTATTGACGGCACAGATAATTTTCCTACCCGTTATCTCATTAACGACGCTTGTGTAAAACTTGGCCTACCCAACGTACATGGTTCTGTCTATCGTTTTGAAGGGCAAGTTACCGTGTTCTGGCCAGCTTATAAAAAACAGGCTGGGCCTTGTTATCGCTGCTTGTACCCCGAACCTCCTCCACCCGATATGGCTCCGTCTTGTGCAGACGCAGGTGTGCTGGGTGCTGTACCCGGCATTATCGGATTATTGGAAGCCATAGAAGCACTGAAAATCCTATTAGATATTGGCGAACCACTGGTGGGTCGCCTGCTATGTTACGACGCGCTAAAGGTACGCTTTAGCGAACTCAAATTATCTGCCGATAAAAATTGTCACTATTGCAGTAACCCTGAACATTTTCCCGGATATATTGATTATGAACACTTTTGCACTCAACCCCGATCTACCTGAGGCCGCACGCACTCTTATTCAGGCCATTGGCCAAACCCCGTTAATCGAATTATTTCCGTCCGGACTACCTAAACACAGCCGTTTCTTTGCTAAAATGGAAGGTTGTAACCCCGGCGGATCCATAAAGGACCGTCCAGTAGCTCGCATGCTGATTGCGGCGTGGAAACAACAACGCTTTAGTAATGGTCAACGCCTGCTTGATGCTTCCTCCGGTAATGCTGGCATTTCTTACGCCATGTTGGGTGCTGCGATGAAGATACCTGTAACGATTGTCGTCCCCGGCAATGCTAGCCAAGAAAGACTTCACCGTATTCGCGCGCACGGCGCCGAACTCGTAACCACAGACCCCCTTGAAGGTTATGATTTTGCTCTAAAAGAAGCTCAAAGGCTGGCCCAATCCTTTCCGGAAAAATACGCCTACATGAATCAATATGGCAACGAACAAAACTGGAAGGCCCATTACGACTCTACCGCTACGGAAATACTCACGCAACTGGCCCAGCAATATCACATACAGCATATTGACGTCCTAGTCGCGGGCGTAGGCACTGGCGGAACAATTACTGGGGTGGGTCGACGCTTACGGAAAAGTTTTCCACATCTACATATTGCTTCAATTATTCCCGAAAGGTTCCCCGGAATAGAAGGCCTCAAACCCTTAACCCAACCAGAAGACATTGTTCCAGAAATTCTAGACTTTTCAATTATTAACGAACAACCAGACGTTGCCCTAGATGACGCCATTCAACAAACACACCAACTGGCCCAACAAGGTCTTTTTGTTGGGCCTTCTTCCGGAGCCTATGTTCAAGCTGGCGTTGAACTAGCAAAAACACATCACTTCCCTGTTATTGTTAGTGTTTTGTCAGACTCCGGAGAACGCTACCACTCCACCGACTTATGGCGAAAACCGGCTTTATAGTTTGCTAACCACTTGGTCATTTTCATCCAAAATTTCAAACTCCGGCTTAAAATCTTCTTTCATCCAATGATGACACGAATAATCTGGACTGAATGGCACCAACGCAATAGCGACTAATTCTGAACTCCGATATAACAATTCATCGGTAATGGGTACAAATTGTTTCACGACGATTCTCCTTGTTCTATGACTCAACTGTTATCTATCAATAGCACCGTCCATTTATTTAAGCATATTCACAGCCAATCTTTATGAACAACCTGCACACAGCCGTGGAGGTTTTATGGAAAGCACCCAATTAAGGCGGAAAGTGATTTATCTCTTTCTCAATGACAGGCACACTCTATGTCATATTCTTTTAGAAAATTACAGGACAGTTCGCATGGCCAAAACAATAGCTCTCGTTGAAGACGACCAGTTACTGCGCGAAAATTACGCCGAAGCTTTTAAGAAACACGGATACAAAGTGAATACCTATTCCAACAGATTGGAGGCCATTGCCGCTTTCCGACAGTCCCTGCCCGATCTCGCCGTTTTAGACATTATGCTAATGCCTGAAATGGACGGCGGATTTACACTATGTACAGAACTCAGACAACTCTCCAAAACATTACCCATTATTTTTCTCACCGCACTAGACAGTGAATACGACAAAATTTCCGGTCGCCGCGTAGGCGGATGGGATTATTTAACTAAAGACAGTAGCCTGCATTTAATTATTGCGTGCATTGATAATACACTGCGTGTAGTCGATGCTTTCTCGGAACCGACAGAAGAGGCACAATCCACACAGAAACTGACTATCGGCCCACTAGAAATGGACATTAAAAGCTGGCTAGTACATTGGCACGAACAACGCATTGATCTGAGCATGACCGAATTTTCAATTTTACACAATTTAGCCAAACACCCCGGACAAGTCTGTTCTCACGACAACTTAATGCAATTCACGAAACAAAAAGTGGTCACAGACAACACCATTTCCACCCATATCCGCCGTATTCGCAGCAAATTCCGTCAATCCGACTCCACCTTTGATTGCATACGTTCAGCTCACGGCGTAGGTTATCGCTGGCAATATAGCGATTCATGAAAAAAAACGCCTCCAGAAAACACTTCTTTGGCCTAAAAACCACACTCATCATTATTGGTTTCCTAGGATTAATTCCCGCGTTAATCGCCAGCTACTTTTATGTACAAAAAATTCAGGTTTTTCTCTCTAGAATACAAAATAACGCATTAATGGATAGCGCCAGCGCTTTTGCCGCTGTGCTTAAAGATCAACCGGCCTTTTTTTCGTCTACAACCAGCCCAACTCACTACAGTTGGGACGAAAAAAACCTCAGCATTCATCCTCTGAAAAAACCGATAAAACTAGACGGAAAAACAGACGACTGGTCTCCATTTATTCATCAAGCGCGTTATTACGCACAAAAAAACGTCCTTTTTAATCGCGATAACAAACGATTTCCGTATAACCCCCAATCTCTATCCTTCCAACATTTATTAGGCAAATACAAACAGCACATCTACGCTTTATTCATTGTTCGTGATGAAGACATTATTTACCGACGCCCCAAAAGCCGGTGGCTACATAAAAGTGATCATTTGCAAATTAGCCTTAAAACTCCGGAAGGACAGTTTAAACGCTACCTACTATCACCTCACTATGAATCTGTCCAAAAAGGCTGGGTTAACGCACATTTGATGCCCAAAGATCCAGAAAACCAAATGGCCGTTGAATCCGAAACACAAATTGCCGGCACTTGGCGAGAAACCAAACACGGCTACACCTTGGAAATTCGCATTCCTATGGATTTAGTTGGAGAAAAACTGGCGTTTGCCATCAGCGATGTAGACGAAGCCAGCCAACGGAAAATCCGCACCATCGTAGGAACAGCAGGTACCGGACACGTAGCAGAGCTCGGCACACTCATGAAACATTCGCCAGAAATCGTCAATATCCTTCAAGGCTTTAGCGACTACAGAAACGCGCAATCTTACCGTCGTCAGGGTACTAGAATTTGGGTCATTGACAAAAACTGCATGGTTCGCGCCTCAGCCGGATCATTGAAAAAATCCATGTTTGTCGCCCACGACACCGGTTCCGAAAAATCACTAATCTCACAATTATTAGCGCCAATCTACCGCCGGATCTTGGAACAACCTTCCAGTGAGTTTTACGACGACCCCGAACTCAATCATTGCGATAAGAATTTAAACATTATGAAAGCGTTGGAGCATGGCGCACCTCAAATTGACATCCGCTACGCCACCACAGGAAATATGGCTATTTTATCAGCCATTAAACCCATTATTAGCAAAGAAAACCATATACTCGGTACGGTTATCGTAGAAAAAAGTGTCAATGACATTGTTCACGAAAGAAACCGCGCTATTGAGGATATGCTGAATAGTTTAATTATTGCCTTTTTATTCGCTCTCATTATCCTGCTAATATTTTCTAGCCGTTTAACACGACGCATTCGTTCTTTACGCACTGAAGCCATGGCCGCTACAGATAGCGAAGGACGAGTTATTAATACCAATATTCATGGCAGTCAATGGCGTGATGAATTAGGTGATCTAGCTTACGAATTATCCACCAAACTCCAGATGATTGGCCAATACACTAATGACCTAGAAGAATACAATCAGTACCTTAGGCAGTACAAAGATAAACTTCGGCATGAGATGCAAACACCCACCTCAGTCGTACAATCCTCTCTGGAATTACTGGAGATGGAGGATATTCCACCCTCAGCCGGAAAATATGTTGAACGGGCAAAAAAGGGCGTTAGCACACTAGGAATGATTCTTAAAAGCCTCAGCGAAGCAAAAAACCTTGAAGACGCTATTAATAACGAGCTACGCGAAGATTTCAACATCGACCAAGAAATTGCCGAACATATTGAAAACTACCAATTCATCTATCCTGCACAAACCTTTCAATACAAATCTACTGCTAAAGACATTTGCCTCCATGGATCCCCTCACCTTATCCGGATCATGTTAGATAAATTGATCGACAATGCTGTTGATTTTACCGAAAACCAACAACCGATACTTATTTCCTTGATCAAAGACACAACACATGTCTGCTTACAAGTTAAAAATTCCGGTCAACCCCTCCCACAAGAAATGCTAAGCCACTTATTTAACTTCATGATTTCTATGCGTCTTCCTGAAAATGATAATCCACACTTAGGACTAGGCTTATACATTGTTAAATTAGTGGCTGAGTTTCATGGAGGACAAGTCAAAGCCGAATCGTCCACAGACGATGACGGGGCTATTTTCAGCATCATTTTTCCTTTGAATGACACCCCGCCCAAATAACAATCTATACCAAAAGAGATAGTTCGCTTATCCCTACAAACTTCCATCACTGATTGACAGGACACCTTCAAAACGTCTACCCTTTGGGCACCAATAAAAAAGTATCGCACCTAATTTACTCATTTGAATGGGAAATACGATGTATTTTCCCAACAATACCTGAAATCATAAGGAAGCTATCATGGCTAAAGCAATGTATGACACACCTAATCTTGATGCGCTAGAAACTGGCCCATGGCCCAGTTTTGTCACCGGTCTAAAACGTTTGGCCAAAGACAACGACATGATGGTTGACTTATTGGGCCAACTAGAACATTCCTATGTCACCAAAAAAGGTTACTGGAAAGGTGGCACGGTTGGTGTTATTGGTTATGGTGGCGGCGTAATTCCTCGTTTCTCTGAAGTTGCCAGCATGTTCCCAGAATCTTCTGAATTTCATACTTTGCGCATTCAACCACCGGCTGGTATGCACTACACCACCGATAGTCTACGTCTACTCTGTGATACTTGGACTGACACTGGCGGCACTGGTTTAATCGCTTTACACGGTCAATCTGGCGACATTATGCTTCAGGGCATTCATCAGGACAATGTCCAAAAATGTTTTAATGCACTGAATGACATCGGTTGGGATATGGGTGGCGCTGGTCCAGCTGTGCGCACAGGCATGTCTTGCGTAGGTGGTGCTCGCTGTGAAATGTCCAACTGTAACGAACAAAAAATTCATCGTCTATTAGTCAATGAATTTTTAGACGATATGCATCGCCCTGCTTTGCCATACAAATTCAAATTCAAAGTTTCAGGTTGCCCTAATGACTGCATGAACAGTATTGAGCGTGCCGATATGGCTGTTATCGGCACTTGGGCTGACGACATGAAAATTGATCAGGACGAAGTTAAAAAATACGTGGCTGACAAAGGCCGTAAATATATTATCGACAACGTAATTACCCGTTGCCCAACCAATGCCTTATCCTTAAATGACGATGATACACTTAACGTTGATAATAAAGATTGCGTACGTTGCATGCATTGCCTAAACGTTATGACCAAAGCGCTGTCCCCCGGTGATGACAAAGGGGTTACTGTGCTGATTGGTGGTAAACGCACATTAAAAATCGGTGATTTATTCGGTACAGTAGTTATTCCATTCAAACGCTTAAATACTGCAGAAGACTACGAAGAGCTCGTTGAAGTTGGCGCTGATACTATTGATTTCTTTGCTGAAAACGCCTTGGAACACGAACGCACAGGTGAAATGATCGAACGCATTGGATTGGTTAACTTTCTTGAAGGAATTGGTTTGGATATTGATCCTAATATGATTGACTCTCCAAGAAATATTTCTTACGTTAACATGATCAACTGGGACGAAGAAGCTCAGAAATGGTCTGATCGTCAAGCAGAAAAAGCCGCTTAGCCCCCTTTTTTAGTTCTGGACACACAGACGGTAATAAAATACCATTCCGTCTGTGTGGAAATAAAAACATTATAGAGGATAACAACCATGGCAGCAGCACCTCGAATGCCTATCGAAACTGGTGTACCTGATCCTTTTCAGTACATGCACCCAGTAATGACAAGAAACTTTGGTAACTGGAAATATCACGATCGCCCTCGTCCTGGTGTACTTCACCACGTTGCTCATACGGGTGACGAAGTTTGGACTGTTCGTGCTGGTACGCAACGTCAAATGGACGTTTATACCATTAAAAAACTGTGTGATATCGGCGATAATTTTGCTGAAGGCTATGTGCGTTTCACTATGCGTAGTAATATTGAGTTTATGGTCGTTGACGAAAGTAAAGTCGCTCCATTGATTGAAGCCTTGCTCGCAGAAGGATTTCCTGTTGGTGGAACTGGCAACTCTGTTTCCATGATTTCCCATACTCAGGGTTGGTTGCATTGCGACATCCCTGGAACAGATGCTTCCGGTGTTGTTAAAGCACTCATGGATGAGCTTCATGAAGAATTCATTCGTGAAGAAATGCCTAACCGTGTGCACATTACGACTTCTTGTTGTCAGATTAACTGTGGTGGTCAAGGTGATATTGCTATCAATATCCAACATACGAAGCCCCCCAAAATTAATCACGACATGGTCTCCAATGTTTGTGAAAGACCTTCTGTCGTAGCTCGCTGTCCTGTAGCCGCAATACGTCCAGCCATGGTTAACGGCAAGCCTTCTCTGGAAGTTGATGAAAAGAAATGTATTTGTTGTGGTGCTTGTTTTCCTCCTTGCCCACCAATGCAAATCAATGATCCTGAGCATTCCAAATTAGCGATATGGATTGGCGGAAACCATTCCAATGCTCGTGGAAAACCAACCTTTCAAAAACTGGTTGCAGCCGGCATTCCAAATAATCCACCGCGTTGGACGGAAGTTGCTGATGTTGTTAAAAACATTCTTCATGTGTATAAGACTGATGCTCGCGACTACGAACGGGTTAACGATTGGGTCGAACGCATTGGCTGGCCAAGATTCTTTGAATTGACCGAATTACCTTTTACCAAATATCATATTTCTGACTGGAAAGGTACTCGTCATACATTGAATTCGTCTGCACACATTCGTTTCTAAGTTATTAACTTACGCGTAAAACAAGGAGGAATAATGAAGTTTGGAATTGTTGTTCATGAAGGCCCTTATCAGCACCAAGCTTCAGACAGCGCCTACTTGTTTGCGCGTGCTATCATTGAAGGAGGGCATGACTTATATCGTGTCTTCTTTTATCATGATGGCGTGAGCAATGCGTCTCGCTTAAGTTTGCCTCCGCAAGATGACCGTCACATCCCTAATCGTTGGAGTGACTTGGCTGAAGAGCATGGCACAGACCTCGTTATCTGTGTTGCTGCAGCAATGCGTCGTGGGATTCTGGATGATGACATGGCTGAGAAACACGGTCTCGATGCCAGTAATTTGGCTGCCGGGTTCCGTATTTCTGGGTTAGGTCAACTGATAGAAGCAGGCATACAGGCGGATCGTTTAGTTGTATTTGGAGACTGAGGAAATCAATTATGGCTGAAGATGAAGATGCAGATGCAAGATACGATGATGAAGACTCTTATGGGGATATCAAAAAGTTTATTTACATAAACAGAAAAGCCCCTCATGGTACTGTTTATGCATTGGAATCACTGGAAGTTGTCCTTATTGCTGCAGCTTTTGATCAAGATGTGAGCTTAGTTTTTATGGATGATGGTGTATACCAGTTAAAAAAGAACATGGATACTAATGAACTTGAGGTGAAAAACTTTTCAAAAACCTATCGTGCTCTTGAAATGTATGACATAGATAAACTGTATGTTGAAAGAGAATCTATGGAACAACGTGGATTGTCGATAGACGATTTTATTGTTGATGTGACTGTACTGAATTCAAATGAATTAGCGAAATTGATTTCAGAACAGGATGTCGCATTAAGTTTCTAATCTTTTACAATTTTGGAGTTCTTTGTCTATGTTACATATTGTCAACAAATCGCCTTTTGAGCGACCTTCTCTGGATGCCTGTTTGCGTTCTGCCCAAAGTAACGACGCAGTCATATTCATAGAAGATGGAATTATTGCCGCCACACAAGGAACGGTTTTATCCGATAAGGTTGAAAATATGTTGTCGTCTTTCAAGGTTTATGCCTTAAAAGCAGATGTCGATGCACGCGGTCTTTCCAATAAAGTAATTGAGGGTATAGAAGTAATTAACTACGGCCAATTTGTTGAATTGGTTGTAGAAAATGGCACACCAATTTCTTGGTTATGATTTAAATTTTTTAGTTAAAGGGACGCAGTTATGTCAACAATTGAAGTAAATGGAAAAGAAATACCTGTAGATGAAGAAGGTTTTTTAACAGATTTAAAAGAATGGAATGAAGATGTTGCTACATTCATGGCCAATGGCGATGAACTTGAGTTAACGACTAGCCATTGGGAAGTAATTACTTTTCTTCGTGAATATTATGAAGAATACCAAATTGCACCTGCTGTTAGAGTATTAACTAAAGCTATTGGTAAAAAATTCGGTAAAGAAAAAGGCAATAGCAAGTATCTATACGAACTCTTTCCTTATGGTCCTGGTAAACAGGGTTGCCGTTATGCTGGTTTACCTAAACCTACTGGTTGTATCTAATTAGTCGGTTGTAAACAGCTTGTTTGGGGAAGGATTCTTTCTTCCCCTTACTTTAAGAAATTTAATAGTGTTTTATTCTCCGGGAAGTTTCTATCAATTACACACTTCCCTTTCACGGTGTTTTAGCAAATAAATTTGCTCTTAAACCATTACGGAGACCAAGATGTCGGGATTTTTAACCAGTTTTTATGCGATTTTGCTATATTGTGCGACCTTTGTTTTAATAGCCGGAGTGTCTTATAAGATATTTATCTACTCCCGTACACCGGCCCCTCTAAAAATCCCTGTTTCTCCAGCACCTCTTACACAAAGCGGTGTGATATTACGTATGTTTCGAGAAGTCGTATTTTTTGAAAGTTTATTTAAGTCAAATAAATGGATATGGCTATTTGGATGGATTTTTCATTTTTCCTTATTACTAGTATTACTCCGCCATCTCCGATATTTCATGGAACCCGTTCCTCTGTGGGTAGCGCTTATCCAACCTTTTGGTAAATATGCCGCCTTTGGGATGGTTATAGGCCTAGCTGGATTACTAGCCAGACGCATTTTTGTCGACCGTATTCGTTATATTTCCAATCCATCTGATTATGGCATGTTGTTGCTATTAATATTTATTGCCCTGTCAGGAATGCTCATGACATTTATTAGCGCTGGACATACCGATATTATTGCACTGAAATCTTTTGTATTAGGCTTAATGTCTTTAAATTGGCAAGATATTCCAACAGAAATTGGCGTGTTACTCCATTTGCTACTGGTCGCCTTTTTAATGTTTATCTTTCCTATTAGCAAACTAATACATGCACCGGGAATGTTCTTTAGCCCTACTCGCAATCAAGTCGATAATGCTAGAAGCAAACGTCATATTTCTTCATGGGCAAAGAAACTGGAAGATTAATAATCTCTTCAGTTTATACTTCGACAATTAAAGATAAAGCATTTAGCCTCATCGTATTAAAAACTTGGGAGACCCCTTAAAAAATGGCCACTAAAATAGAAGCTCCGGAGTTACAGGAATATATTCAGGTTCCAAATATAAAACCTGAAGCTATGGCTCATAGTAAACCCTTTTTAGCACAGCCAGCACATCAAGCTCCTTTAAACTTTCCAGGAG
>Ga0233445_1002790_pt1 | contig 11218 bp, 11 predicted proteins | sample SI_124_October20_5_FD_182779 | JGI IMG/M metagenome (GOLD analysis project Ga0233445, IMG submission 182779) | Seawater microbial communities from Saanich Inlet, British Columbia, Canada - SI_124_October2016_100_MG | ecosystem: Environmental > Aquatic > Marine > Inlet | place: Canada: British...
TAGGGGAATGGTCGATGAAGAGCTAAGCTTTGAATTTTTAGTTATTAATGGAGATTCTCTGAAAGTAGAAGATATTGAAGGAAGAAAAGAGGGAAAGTTAATCACATTAACTACAGAACTTGCATTAAAGTATGGCATAGCAGACGGTAAAAGTGAATCAATTGAAAGCTTAATTTCTGGTCTTGAAATAAAGGATTACAATTTGACTACTCTTAGCGAAAATTGGTCTGAAGATTTAGTTCGTATTTTGACAGATCCAACTATTTCATCTTTATTAACAACGTTTGGTACAATAGGAATTATATCAGAGTTGTATAGTGTTGGCTGGGGAATTGGTGGAACAATTGGTGTAGTTTGTTTAACTCTAGCATTAGGGGCTAGCTACTTAACACAGTTAGCATCCTTTTTAGATCTTGTAATTATTATGATTGGCTTGCTTCTATTGTTAGTTGAGTTTGTAGCTATTCCTGGATTTGGAATTTTTGGTATTGCTGGTATTGGTGTATTATTTTATGGATTATATTTATTATTAATCCCAGATATACCAGTAAGCAATGAAATATATTCACAGGCCCTAGATGGATTTTCATGGGGAATTGTTGGAGGGATTATAGCTTTAATTATGGTTATCAACCTCCTACTAAAGTCAAAATTTTTGGATAGATTTATTACAACAGATTCGAATAAATCGACCCTTAAAAAAAATTATAAAAAAAGAGGGAAGATATAGTATACTATTAAGATTTTTGAATAAATTATTGTAAGAATTTTATAACAAAAGGAGGAGTAATGGGACTTTATGTTGCCTTACCGTTATTAGTATTTATTTTATTATTATTGTGGGTAGTACCAATTGGTCTATGGCTACAAGCTATATTCAGTATTGGTGGTGGCCATGTTACCATTTTCAATTTGATTGGAATGAGATTTAGAAGGGTTCCACCTGGAATTATTGTAAATGGATTAATTGCTTCACGTAAAGCTGGTATTGACTTAGAAAGTGACGCATTAGAGGTGCATTACATGGCAGGTGGAGACGTAGACAAAGTTGTTGATGCATTAATTGCGGCATCAAAAGCAGGTATTGAACTAACATTTGAAATAGCTACTGCTATCGATTTAGCTGGTCGTGATGTTTTATCTGCTGTACAAACTAGTGTATACCCTAAAGTTATAGATGCTCCTGTAGATGGTAAGCTATCTGCCGTATCAAAAGATGGTATTGAAGTAAGAGCGCGAGCAAGAGTTACCGTTCGAACAGATATTCCTAATTTGGTTGGTGGAGCCACTGAAGATACTATTATAGCAAGAGTTGGTGAGGGTATTGTTAGCGCTATTGGCTCTAAAGAATCTTACGAGGCAGTACTTGAAAATCCAGATTCTATTTCTAGAAATGTACTAGATAAAGGATTAAATCAAGGCACTGCATTTGAAATACTTTCAATTGATATTGCAGATATAGATGTCGGTAAAAATATTGGTGCTCAGCTACAAGCAGATCAAGCTGAAGCAGACTTGAGGGTTGCGCAGGCTAAAGCGGAGACAAGAAGAGCGATGGCCGTAGCGCTTGAGCAAGAAATGAAAGCTAAGGTTGTAGAAGCTGAGTCTGAAGTACCTAAGGCAATGGCACATGCATTTAAGCAGGGGAATTTAGGCGTACTGGATTATTATAAGCTTGATAATATAGCATCTGATACAAGCATGAGACAGTCAATTGCCGGTACAAGCGAAGAAACAAAAGACAACTCAGAGGATTAAAGTTGGAAGAGTTACTGTATTGGGGGGCAATTTTAGGCTTTTACCTTTGGTCGGCATACAAGAGCAACCAAAAAAAAGCCCAGGCAATCAAGCCACAACAATCTCCCGTGAAGCAGAAAGTAGATAGTCCTCAAATACCTAGTAATCAAAAAATAAATATAATGGATTTTTTGAATGAAGCTTTTGAAGAAACGACATCAAAAAAAGAAGTAGTTTTCACTGCCTCAAAATCAAAAAAAGAGAAGCCGGTAGTTTCAAATCAAGCGCACGAAGTACAAAATAAATTCAAAAACCACTTTGATGGGCAGCATGATCTAAGTGCCATTGATGATCGCCATTTAGATAAACTAGATCTTAAAGATAAGCACCTAGGTATGATAAAGTCTCGTCTAATTAACAAACCAAAAAATAATCAAAGAAGGCGCAGCAGCGCAACATTAATGACTATCCAAAAAAAGTATCGTAAGAATCCAACAGAACTCGGAATAATTATGCAAGCAGTGTTTGAGCCCCCGAAGGCTATGCAATAAATGAAAAAATTATTAATAATGGGGCCACCAGGTGCGGGTAAAGGAACACAGGCTAAAATACTCGCCGAAAAATATAATCTTATTCATCTTTCAACCGGAGATATTCTAAGAGGTGAAATAAAAAAGAAATCATCTATTGGATTAGAGGCGCAAACATATATGGATGCAGGGAATTTAGTCCCAGATAATATTTTATTAGAGATGATGGAAAACACTTTATCAGAATTAAAAGATAGAAGTATTATCCTTGACGGATTTCCAAGAACTATACCACAAGCACAAGGGTTAAACAATATCTTTGAAAAATTAAATTCTAAAATAAACGATGTACTAAATATACATGTCGAAGAATCAAAGCTTATAAAAAGATTAATTGAAAGAGCTGTAAAATCTGGGCGTAAAGATGACACGGAAGAAGTCATTATTAAGCGACAAAGAGTATATTCTGAATTAACGGCCCCACTAATTAATTTTTATAAAAATGAAATTATTCATATAGACGGTGATGGGACTATTGATGAAGTAACTCAGCGCATCTTAAAAGAAATTATGTAATGATTGTCATTGGAATAACAGGAGGTTTAGCTTCTGGAAAAAGTACAGTATCAAATATTTTTCAAACACAATATAGCGCTTATATTTTCGATGCAGATTTTGAAGCAAAACTTTTATTAAACAATAATCAAATATCAAAACAAATTCTAAGCACCTTTCCTGATTTACATGACGTAAAGCCTACATCTTTAAGTAAGATTGTTTTTAAAAACGAAAATAGTCAAAAAAAGCTAAATAAAATTATTCATCCAGCTTTAAATAAAGTGCTGAAAAAAAGAATTGATGAAGTAGGTGAATCAAAAAAGTATAGTTTTTTTATTGTTGACGCAGCATTAATCATTGAAGGAGGTTCATATAAGTATTATCATGATTCAGAAGCCTACATTTTATTGATAACTAGCTTAGAATCAATAAGGATAGATCGAGCATTATTAAGAGGAAATCTTTCAGAAGAGTCAATTAAAGAACGCATAGATCTACAGTGGAAAGATGATATCAAAAAAGAATATGCAGATTATATCCTTGAAAACAATAGTACAATAAATGACTTGGAATCTTCTGTAAAATTTTTAATTAAAGAGATTAAAGAAAATGCAAAATTTAATTAAGCTATTTTTTTTAATATTAATAATCGGGTGTGGTTCAGACGCGGGGTCAAGTATTGCTTCTTCAAATGAGGAAGAGAATTCTAATAATGGAAGTGGAAATAGTAGTGGTGGTACAGTAGGGAATATTACAGTTGAACTAATATCTAACTATAATGATAATACAGCAACATATTCTACAGTGTTTGGAAATTATACACGCAATTTCATCGTGCACACCCCAAGTAACTACGATTCAGATAGCGAGCCCGTACCACTTTTGTTTGTCCTCCATGGCTATACTGGTCAAGCTCCTTCAATACGAAATTATTCTGGTTTTGATAATATAGCAGACGAGGAAAACTTTATTGTTGTTTATGTTCAGGGAACAACTGATATAACAGGAAGTACAGGTTGGAATGTAAATGTTTCTGCAACATTTAACGAAGTAGACGATGTAGGATTATTTGCTGCATTGATAAAGTACTTTAAAGGAAACTATAATATCGCTAATGATAAGATTTTTTCTACTGGAATGTCTTTAGGTGGATTTATGAGCTATAGGCTAGCATGTGAATTAGAAGAAATAAATAGTATTGGGTCAGTGACTGGATCAATGGCTGCATATTACAATTGTGTTCCACCAAATCAGAAAAGCATTATTCATTTTCATGGCACAGCTGATACAGTTGTACCTTACAATGGAAATTCTTGGAGTATAAATGTAGAAAATGTCCATTCGTTATGGGCAAATCACAATGAGTGTCAAAACAACTCAGAAGTTACAATTCCAGATTTTAACGGGGATGGAGTTTTATCAACACAATTGACTTCGTATGATTGTAATGGAAATAGAGAAGTAATTCTATATACTATGGAAAACGAAGGTCATACATGGTTTAAGAAAGAATGGGGTCATGACGTAGATACTTCACGATTGATTTGGGAATTTTTTAAAAATAAATAATATTTATGATTATCAAAACTGATCAATTAACAATTCTTTCAAATAAAGATTTAATATTAAAAAAACTTATTAAAAATTGTCCTAAACCTGAGCTAGAGAAGTCGAACGATTATTTAGGAGACTTAATTAGACACATAATTTTTCAACAAATTTCTACAAAAGCTGGCAATACTATTCATAATAGATTTTTAGAATTTAGTAGTGGAAAAAATCTTAAAGAGAATTTTCATTGGACTGAGAAAGATTGGAAAAAAATAGGACTTTCAAAACAAAAAAAGTCATATATAGAGAATTTATTTCTTCAAGAAAATTTAGAGATGATTAATAATCTTTATTCAATTGAGGAAAGCAGTCTAATAAGGTCACTATTAATTAATTTAAAAGGAATAGGTCCCTGGACAATTGACATGTTTTTAATTTTTTCAAAATGTGATTTAAATATATTTCCAAGGGGAGATCTTGCAATAATTAAAGTTATTAAAAACTTATATAATGTCGACAGTATGGATAAGATTGAATTGATTGCAAAGAGATGGGCTCCCTACAGAAGTATTGCTACTCTGTATTTGTGGGCATCATTAGATGGATACACAAGGAAAACATATTTTAAAGAAAATGATTAAAATAGTTCGTTTGTAAGACAGTGTATTGATCCGCCACTTAAATTAAACTGCGACACACAAGACACGTGCATTTCAATATTATTTTGTTCCGAGAAATCTTTCACTCTTGTATCTCTAATCTGACTTGTACCTATCAATAATCCAGGTAATGTTAAACAATTCATTGCCGATCTTGCTACTAAAGATTTTTTCATATCTTGATTTTCAATAGCTAATAATTCCCAATTATACTTTTTACACATATCTTTTAAAATGTTATAATTTTTTTGATTAAACACCTCTTTAGCACAATTGATACCTATACAATCATATTCGTTATTAAAAATAGGACAAATAGCTGTATCAAGATGGTATCCACTCGATTCAATGATATGTAACTGATCGACTCCCATTAATTCTGCCATGGATTCAGCGCCCTTAAGGTTATTGCGAGATAGACCAGCTAATAAAATATTTTCTTTAGGTAAATAAAAAAATTCCCCGCCCTCAGCTAAACAATCTTGATTTGGTAGATAGTTAACTACATATCCATATTTTTCCATTGTTTCGACTACAAAGGTTCCTTCATTTAGACGTTCCTCAAGACGCATATTGCACATAACTATTTTCTTATCCGTATTGCATAAAAAATGATCTCTCATAAAAATAAAGTCAAATTTTTCTTCTTTTTCTAATACGCTTGAAAACGGAACGATAGTAGTTTCTAAGCCAACAGATTCAATCATATTTACTAGCTTACGATATTCAATCTCTAATATAGCCTGCTTAGGTTTTGCTCCATTTACCATCATATCATTATCTTGATAGGCAACAATACCAGAGCCCCACCAATCTTTTTCTGGTAAGTCGCTTAAGGCAATTTTTATTTTATGTGAATAATCCAAGATACTAAACTTACAATTTTATAATTAACTTTATAAGACTAAATTGAATGTACTATGCAAAACGAAATTTTAACAGTTAAAGACTTAAATCGCTATTTACCAGCTATCAAGACAAACGAAGATATGGTATTTACAGATAAAATCTCTGAAGGATTATTTCTAGCAGATCCAATTGATGGATTAGCTAAAATTCCTGACGAATCAATAGATTTAATTGTGACAGAGCCAAGCCTTCATCCTAAAAACAATAGCTTATCAGGAGATAATCCAACCTTTGAAAATTATAAAGACTGGGTAAATGGATGGTTGAATGAATCAAAAAGAGTGTTAAGTGCTAATGGTTCAATTTATATTATATGTCCTTGGCAATCATCTACAATGTATCATTCAATACTTGATGAGAAGTTCAATATTCAATCCAGAATTACAGCGGAAACAAAACTGCATCATGAGGATTTATCTAAATGGAAAAATACTACTTCAGATATTTGGTTTGCGACAAAAAGTAATGATTATGTTTTTAACCAAAACTATATAATAGATGGAAAGAATATCAACAGCCCAAACCCGCGAGATATCAAAAATAATTTATGGTTTCATCTAGATTATGATGAAATAATTCAGAGAGTATTAAAAGCTAGCAGCTTTAAGTTGAATTGGGTATTAGACCCATTCATGGGAGTTGGAAGCGTTGGGTCTGTTGCAAAAAAAATAGGAAGAAGATTTATTGGATTTGAATCCAACCAAGATCAATTATTGCTGGCAATGAAAACAATTAATGAGGGAGAATAAAAATATGTTATTACAAATAGAAAAAGATTTAAAGGCTGCCTTAAAAAATCAAGACAAAAGCAAGGTGGGCGTTTTACGTATTTTACTTTCTAAGTGCAAAAATAAATCAATTGCAACAGGAAGGCCATTAGAAGACAAAGAGGTAATGAAAGTTTTGCAGACTGCTGCCAAACAACACAAAGAATCTATTAAGATGTATTTACAGGGCGGCAGGAACGACCTTGTAGAGCAAGAAACAGCAGAGCTTAGTATTGTTAAAGCATACTTACCATCGATGATGTCAGAAGATGAAATTAAAGCAATTATATTGACCGTAATAGATGAAACTGGAGCAGGAACTATGGCAGATTTTGGTAAAGTAATGCCGCAAGTAATGCAAAAAGGGGCTGGAAAAATTGACGGAGGGGTAGCACAAAATCTTTTAAAAGAACTATTGTCCTAAGTATGGTTATTGATGTTCTTTTCTGCATTCTAATAGCTTTTAATGCTTTTCTAGGGATTAAAAAAGGCCTTCTAAATGCAATATTTGAGTTTATTGATATTGGTATAGGCATTTTTTTTGCGCTCTTCTTCTATTTTGACTTGACCATTTTTTTATCGTCATTCTTAGATATAAGTACTAGATGGATATTTATTCTTTCAGCAATATTTATTTTTTGTTTATCGATAACAATTTCACGATTTCTCACAGGCATATTACTTTTCTTGTTTAAGGGTTCAACGACTTTTACTTCAGCAGATAAAATTTTTGGCTTTCTTTTTGGCGGATTAAAAACTTTTGCACTTTTAAGTATTTTTGTATGGTTTTTCGATGCTTTTATATCAAGTAAAATTTATGATATTCTTTACAGCGAGTCACAGATTCTTGTTTTACTGGAACCTTTCAAAGATTATATTAGTCAATCAATGTCAAGTTCAATGTCCATATGAGAAGAATTGCACAAGAGACCATTAATCGTGTACTTGAGGAAGTAGATATTTTAGATGTCATTTCTCAGTATGTTGATTTAAAAAAAAGAGGACAAAATTACTTTGGTTTAAGCCCTTTTCGATCTGAAACTAAGCCTTCATTTAGCGTAGCCCCCGAAAAAAATATGTGGTATGATTTTGGCTCTGCCCAAGGTGGTAATGCAGTTCAATTTTTAATAGAGTATGAAAAAATTAGTTTTCCTGAAGCAATTCGCTCTCTTGCTGAAAAGTATGGTATAGAAATTATAGAGCTAGGGGATAAAGAACAAAATAACTTATATGATCAATTATATGAAATTCATGAACTGGCATGTATTTTTTTTCAAAATAATATTAAAGACCATCCAAAGGGGAAGGCAAAGCAATATCTATCTAATAGAAATTTTGATAATACTATCATTAACAAGTTTAGAATTGGATACGCTCCTGACAGTTGGGATCTTTTAGTTAAAGAGTTAGAAAAAAAATTTGATTCAGATATTTTGAAAAAATCTGGTCTTTTTTCAGAATCCAAAAGAGGACCACTTATTGATAGATTTCGTAATCGTATAATGTTCCCTTTTTTTAGTTTGTCTGGAAAAGTTATTGGGTTTAGCGGGCGAAGTTTATCAGATAAAGAAGATGTTAAATATTTAAACTCTCCGGAAACACTCCTTTTTGAAAAAAGTAAAATCTTCTATGGATCTTATCAGACACTTCCAAATATTCGTAAGAAGAATTTTGCAATCCTTGTTGAGGGTCAAACTGATTTTCTTCGTCTAGTTGAACAAACCTTTGATAATGTGCTAGCCACATCTGGAACTGCATTTTCTAGTAAGCATGCAGCAGCTTTAAAAAAATATACAAATCGAGTTATTCTTTGTTATGATTCTGATAATGCGGGCATAAATGCTGCAATTAGAACGAGCTATGTGCTTTTACAAAATGGGATTGAAACAAGAGTATTATTTTTAGATAACGGAGATGATCCTGACGATTTTTTTAAAAGAGAAGATAAAACAAGGGATGATTTTAGAAGACTTATTAAAAATGCATCGCATCCTATTAGTTTCATTGTTAGGCAGAAAGACATCCTCAGCCATGGAGCTGCCGATCAGTCTAAATTTCTTAACGAATGCATAGCTGAGATACAGTTAGTTCCAGATCTCATGGTTAGAAATGATTTAATTCGTAAGCTCTCAAATGAGATGGGTGTTGTTGAAGCAGAAGTATTTAATCGGTTTAGTTCTTTGAAACAGAAAAGATATAAATCATCAACAGATGGAGAGTTAGAAAGTCCTGAGGTTAGTCATTATAATTCATCAGAAGATAAGGCGCAGTTAGAGTTAATTAAGCTAGCTTTACATAATCCAGAGCTTGCGACAACGATGCCGATTGCGCTATTCACCAACAAACTACTTTACAATGTATTGAAAGTGCTAATTGATAATAGTGACAAGGGGTACAACCCAGGGCAAATTCTTGAATTAATAGGAGGGTCATCTGAACAACGTAATTTAATCGCATCTTTAGCAATTGAGGTTCCAGATAAAGATTATGAAGCAAGTATTTTAAAGGATTGTATTGCGACTTTAGAGAGAAATCCTATTAAAAAGGAAATTGCAGTTCTTAGAGATAAAATACGTAGGCTTGAAGAACAAGATGCTAGCCCAGATAGTTCTTTACTTGAAAATCTAAGCATACTCCAGAAAAAGCTACAATAAAAAAACCCTCCAAGTAATTGAAGGGTTTTTTTATTTAATACTAACCTGTAATAATAAGATTAATAATTAATAGTCACTCCAATATTGTATGATCTTGGTTGACCGACACGAACTCTAAGTTCACCAATGTCTCCGTCACCATCATAAGCATCAACAAAGTCACCAACATAAAGTTCGTCAGTTGCATTGAATATAGATGCGTTAAATGTAACATCTTTACCCATAAGCTCTGTTGTATATGCACTATTAAAGTTCACTAGAGTTGTATTGCCAGTAACATATGCATCTTCAGCGAAAGTATTATTTTCACCTAATAAGAATGCTAAGTCTTCAATGTTACCATCGTAACCCCATCTAGGATATTGTTTTGAGAATGATTGTGCTTCAGCAGATACTTTTAATCTGTTAAAGAACCCTGTCACAATTAAGTTTGTTTGTGACTGTGGAGCACCTGAAATCATTACGTCTTTAACATAAAGAGCTAATGTTTCTTCACTACTTGCATCTCCTTCAATTTCATTGTAGGAGTAAGACAAGTTGTCAGTGAATCTCCAATCACTTTCGTGACCTCTTAGATCGATTCTTAATACTGGAATTGGCTGATATGCAATTGAGTATTCTAACCCAGTGTGCAATTCATTTAGTCCAGTAATGCTAAAGAATGATTCTACTCCATTTAGATCTTCAGAAGTACCACTTTGGTTTCTGTCAGACCATAGTGCGTAGTAGTAATTCATGCTTCCAGCCCACTGGCCGTTCAATGATTTAAATCTAGCACCTACATCCATCCAAGTAGCTTTTTCATTTTCAAAGCCATCGTTTAGAGTATTGTTGTAGTCATTAATTAGTTTATCAAGTGAAGGTGTCATAGCTGAGTAACTTACGTTACCGAATAATTGCCATGTGTCATTTAATGCACGACTTCCACCAACTTTCATTTGATATCCCATCTCAGCATCAGCTTCGATCTTATTATTATCTAAAGTGAAATGGTCTTGGTTTGTGTAGCTAGCTGTTGTAGCTCCAAACATTGCGAAACCATTTGTTCCCATTCCATTATCATAATTTGCTTGAACATAACCGCCCATCCAGTCTACAGTATTTGTGTAGTCATAGAATACCTTGTCTCCAAGAGTTCTATTTTTCTGGTCATCATTCCAGTTTGGATTAGATGAGTCATAGTAAAAGTCACCACCTAATAGGTTGTAAACTTCACGGTAATGTTCAACAGTTGCAGTTCTGATATCGATACCGAATGTCATTGACACTGCGTCACTAACTTCCATATCTAATTTAGAAACTACACCTATTGTTGATTGATTGTTTCTACTTCCTCTTAGGATACCTCTTGATTGATAGCCAAAGCCATCTACAAAGTCCAATCTGTTACGACGAATAGTTTCATCATAATCACGTCCTGAACCATCAGATTTCCATCTTATAGAACCAGCAGAACCGGACCCACCACCTTCACCACCTGAGTAGTAAAGTGAACTAGCTAAAGTCATTGTATCATTTAGCTTGTTATATGAGTTTAATTGTACAATTGGTTTGTGAAAGTAGTTTTCTCTTTCATTAATTAAAGTACTTGAATACATATCGGTTGTTTTATTATTCCAACCGTCAAATGGTAGCCAACTAGCGACTGCTTTTTTACCTGTAAAAGGTGTATCAAGAACGTCTGCTCTAGGGTTATAGTCCATTCCGAATTCAGTTCTTAGATCTTCTTCAGCTACGCCTAAATCACGAGCTAGTTCATGGCTATAGTTTGAAACACGATTGTTCCAAAAACTTTGACCATGAATTTGAGGTGATCCAAGTGCAACAAATTCAAGACGGTTATCTGCATCAAA
>Ga0233445_1002816_pt1 | contig 11159 bp, 9 predicted proteins | sample SI_124_October20_5_FD_182779 | JGI IMG/M metagenome (GOLD analysis project Ga0233445, IMG submission 182779) | Seawater microbial communities from Saanich Inlet, British Columbia, Canada - SI_124_October2016_100_MG | ecosystem: Environmental > Aquatic > Marine > Inlet | place: Canada: British...
CTCTCAGATAAAGATAAAATCCACCCATCTTTAACGAATGCTAAAGATTTGTTTGAGTAGTTAATAGTTATGAGAATATTAGTTACAGGGAAAAATGGTCAATTAGGGCGGTCTATTTATAAACTTATTAATACTGAAGTTAAAGCAGATAATAACTTAAGCTCTAGTAAATTCATCTTTGTTGGTAGAGAAGAGCTAGATTTGAGTAACAATAGTAGTATTATCAACTACTTTGATAATCATGATAAGTTTGATATTATCATTAATTGTGCAGCCTATACGGCAGTCGATAAAGCAGAAGAAGAGCAGGAGCTAGCAAATCAGATTAATCATCTAGCAGTAAAACAACTAGCAAGCATTGCTAACAAACAGCAGGCAAGGTTAATACATATCTCTACTGACTATGTGTTTGATGGAGAGAACTTTAAGCCATACTGCGAAGATGATACAACCAATCCTAACGGAGTCTATGGAATTACTAAACTTGATGGCGAGAAAGCTATGCAAGAGATAAATCCATTAAACTCCATAATTATTAGGACTTCATGGGTATATTCAAGCGTTGGGGCTAACTTTGTAAAAACAATGCTGCGTTTAGGAAGAGAAAGAGACTCGCTCGGTGTAATATTTGACCAAGTAGGAACTCCAACTTATGCAAGAGATTTAGCTAAAGCTATACTTGATATACTAGTAAATATAAAAAATGAAAAAGTAGAAATATATAACTACTCAAACGAAGGTGTTCTTAGTTGGTACGACTTTGCTAAAGAGATTATGAGAATGGCAAAGATTGATTGTTCTATTAATCCAATAGAAACTTCAGAGTATCCAACACCAGCAAAGAGACCTCACTTCAGTCTACTTAATAAATCAAAAATCAAAAAAGAGTTCAATCTAACCATCCCATTTTGGAAAGATAGTTTAGATGAGTGCTTAAAAGTGATGGGAGAAAGAAAATGATGACTAAAAAGAATATACTACTAACGGGAACAGTAGGCTTCATAGGCTCAAACTTCGCTCCATACTTCTTAGAAAAGTACCAAGAATACAATTTAATAAACTTAGACCTACTTACATATGCAGGTAACCTAGAAAACCTAAAAGAGTGTGAGGATAACTAATTGTTTGAATTTTTAAAAGCTATTTTTCAAAATAGAAGATTATTACTGGAACTAAGTAAAAATGATTTTAAACAAAAATATGTTGGTAACTTTCTAGGAATTTTATGGGCATTCATTCAACCTGCCTCTATGATAGCTATTTTCTGGTTTGTCTTTCAAGTAGGTTTTAAATCACAACCTGTTGATAATTTTCCTTTTATACTGTGGTTAGTAGCAGGTATGTTTCCATGGTTCTTTTTTGGAGAAGCTTTTTCTACAGGAACTAACAGTATCATGGCAAATTCTTTCTTGGTTAAGAAAGTAGTGTTTAGGGTGAGTTTACTTCCTATGGTCCCTTTACTATCTGCTTTGGCAATACATATCTTTTTTATATTTTTTATGTTTGGTATGTTTCTTTACTATGGATACACACCGGAGATTTATTGGTTGCAAATCATATATTATCTTTTTGCTACATCTATATTAGTACTTGGGCTTTCATGGATTACATCTTCAGTTGTTGTTTTTTTTAAAGATATAGGGCAGCTTGTAGCTATTATAGTTCAGTTTGGATTTTGGATGACTCCAATTTTTTGGAACATTACAACAGTACCAGAAAAGTACCACTGGATAATAAAATTAAACCCTATGGCATATATTATCGAGGGATATAGAAACAGTATGATCTATCATAAATGGTTTTGGGAAGATATAAACATGACTCTGTATTTTTGGAGTGTTACGATAGTCCTCTTTGGACTTGGTGCCTTAACATTTAAAAAACTTAGACCACACTTTACGGATGTATTGTAATGAATGATAATATAGCAATAAGCATACAAAATCTTACAAAGATTTATCATCTTTACGATAAACCACAAGATAGACTAAAAGAAGCACTAAATCCTTTTAAAAAGTCTTACCATCATGACTTTTATGCGATGAATGATGTAAGTTTTGAGATAAAAAAAGGTGAAACAGTAGGTATCGTAGGTAAAAATGGTGCAGGTAAATCTACACTACTGAAAATGATAACTGGAGTGCTAACTCAAACATCAGGTAGCATAGAAACCAACGGTAAAATAGCTTCACTCTTAGAACTTGGAGCTGGCTTTAATCCTGAAATGACAGGAATGGAGAATATTTATCTGAATGGTACATTGATGGGCTTTAGCAAAGAAGAAATGGATACTAAAGTAGACGCTATTTTAGAGTTTGCAGATATTGGTGAATTTATTTATCAACCTGCGAAGATATATAGTAGTGGAATGTTTGCTAGATTAGCTTTTTCTGTATCAATCAATGTTGACCCGGATATACTAATAATTGATGAGGCTCTAAGTGTAGGAGATATGCGCTTTCAGTTAAAATGTATGGATAAATTTAATGAGTTTAGAGAAGCAGGTAAAACTATTTTATTTGTTACTCATGATATTAACTCTATTAAGCGTTTTTGTACTTTTAGTTTGTGGATTAACAATGGTCAACTTGAGTCTATTGGAAATACCGATCAAATAACAGATCGATATATGGACTTCTTAAAAATTGATGCGCTTAAAGAGAAGGAACAGCTAGCAGATAAAGCAATTAATAATAATATTGCTGAAGTAAAGAATCTAATTATCTTTCAAGATGATAAAGAAGTAGAAGAGATACAATTTGGAAATAATGTTGAAATTGAAGTTACATATGAAGTTTTTGAAATAGAGTTCAAAGAACCTGTTCTAGGTATTGCCATTCACTCTATAGATAACCAATATATATGTGGTCTAAATACACTACTAGACAATGTCGAAATTCCATGGAAACAAGGAATAAACAAATTTAGGCTAACCTATAGAAATATTAATCTAACAGGTGGAAGTTATCACTTTGATGTAGCTTTGTTTGAGAAAAATGCCTCTGTCTCATTTGATTATAAAGCTAAATATAAAACATTTATTGTAGATGCACCATATATTGGTGAAGGGATTTGTATTTTAAATCATGAGTGGAATGAAATATAATGAAGTATGATTTTGATATTGATTTAGAGACTAAAAATAGTCTATCAATAATTATAAATAGAATAAAACCAAATAGTATGGTATTGGAATTTGGTCCAGCTAATGGTCGTATGACAAGATATTTAAAAGAAGTGCTAAATTGTAAAGTATATGCTGTAGAGATTGATAAGGAAGCAGCAAAGGATGCTAAAAGGTATTGTGAAAAAATACTTGTTGACGATGTTGAAAAGTACACTTGGCTTGAAGTATATAAAGACTTAGAATTTGATTATATTGTCTTCGCAGATGTTCTAGAACATTTGTATTACCCTGAAAAAGTTTTAAAAGAGTCTAAATTATTACTTAAAGATGACGGAAGTGTATTAATGTCATTACCAAATATTGCCCATAATGCAATTATTATGGAATTGCTAAATGATGAATTTACATACAGAGATACAGGCTTATTGGATAATACACATATACGTTTTTTTACTAAAAATACACTTGAAAACTTAATAGTAGAAAGTGGCCTAGAAATACAATATGAAACAGCTAGTTATGCCAGCCCAATGATTACTGAGTTTCAACATACTTACAGTGATCTAAGTGATGAAGTAGGAAAGCAATTGCAAAACCGTGAATTTGGTGAAGTATATCAATTCATTTTTGAAGCAAAGAAAAAGGCTATAAAAAAAGTAATAGATTTTGAAAAATTAGATGTTGTAAGTTTATATTATGATACTGGTTCAGGATTTAATGAAAGTGAAAAATATTCTTTAGAATTATCTATTGATAAAGAAAAAAAATTTATATTTGATTGTAGGAGTACTAATGCAAAAATAAAGGCAATTAGAATAGATCCTTTAGAGCATTCAATTTCTATAAAAGTTAAATCTTTAAAAGTTGATGACGTTGAATATTCTCAATATTTAACACATAATGGAACTAATAAGGATGATGGCACAATATCGTTTTTGAGCCACGATCCTCAATTCCTAGTTTCATTTGATAATGGTGTAGTAATTAAAAATGTTTCACTTGAATATGAATTTATATCAAAAATTTATAATGAGAAAGATCAACAGATTCAAGAGTTTATAAAAGCTATTGATGATAAAGAGGTGCATATCCAAAATCAAAATAATGAAATAACACATTTACATCATGTTGCACAGTCATTACGATTAAAGAATAGACTTAAGAGAATTATTAAAATATTTATTCCAAATAAATTATGGAAAATATTAAGATATATAAAACACAATCCAAATGCAATTAAATTAGGTTTACATATATTAAAAACACAAGGAATTAAAGCTCTTTTAAGTAAAGTTAATAAAGTCGAAGCCTTATCGGAAGAAAGGATAGAAAATACATATACTTATATTGAGCCAAAATACAGTACCGAAGTAGAACAAACTATTAACGAGTTTAAAAAGAAACCACTTATATCAATAATTATGCCAGTTTATAATGTTGACCCTAAATGGCTTGAACTAGCTATAGAATCCATTAAAAATCAATGGTATGAAAACTGGGAACTTTGCATAGTAGATGATAAAAGTACAAACAAAAAAACATTAGACTATTTAAAAAACATAAAACATAAAAAAATAAAGATTAAATTTTTAGAAAATAATTTAAACATTTCAGGTGCTAGCAATGAAGCACTTAAACTTGTTAGTGGCGAATATGTAGCACTAATGGATAATGATGATGAAATCACACCTAATGCACTTTATGAAGTTGTAAAAGTTATTAATGAAACAGGCTCAGAATTTGTTTATAGTGATGAAGATAAATTAGAAGTAAACGGAATATTTAGTGATCCACATTTTAAGCCAGATTTTGCTCCTGACATGTTTTTAAGCCAGAACTATATGAGTCACTTTGGAGTAATTAAAAAAGAATTAATAGATAAAGTTGATGGATTCACAATTGGACTTGAAGGTGCTCAAGATTATGACCTATATCTAAAAGTTTTAGAGCATACTGATAAAATATATCATATCCAAAAGGTATTGTATCACTGGAGAAAAATTCCTGGTTCAACTGCTAGTGAGTTTGGTGAAAAATCGTATGCGCAGGAAGCAGGTAGAAAAGCTTTAGAAAATGCAATGAACAGAAGAAATATAGATGCAATAGTTATAAATGGATTAACTGCTGGAACATATAAAGTTGAGTATAAAATTATAGGGACACCTTTAGTCAGTATTATTATTCCATTTAAAGATAGACCAGACCTTTTAACTATGTGTATCGAATCAATTCTAAATAAATCTACATATAAAAACTTTGAAATAATTGGTATAAGCAATAATAGTGAAGAAAACAAAACTTTCAAAGAGATGAAAAGATTAGAATCTTTAGATGATAGAATAAAATTCCACGAATACAATGTACCTTTTAACTATTCTGATATAAACAATCATGCAGTGGAAAAATATGCAGATGGTGAACATTTATTGTTTCTTAATAATGATATAGAAGTAATTACGCCGAAATGGATTGAAGAACTTTTAATGCATTCCCAAAGAGAAGTAGTTGGTGCAGTTGGAGCAAAATTATATTTTCCAGACAATACAATACAGCATGCTGGCTTGGCTATTGCTCCATATACTATGCATTCAGTAATTATTATGTACAGCAGGCATAGTAGAGATGAATACGGATATGTTTCACGAGCTAAGTGTATAAATAACTATTCAGCAGTTACTGCAGCTTGTATGATGATTAAAAAAAATATTTTTATTCAATTTAATGGTTTTGACAGTGAAAAATTAAAGATTGCTTATAATGATGTTGATTTATGCTTAACCATGATAGAAAACAATAAACAAAATATATTTACTCCATATTGTGAATTGTATCATTATGAATCTGTTTCAAGGGGATATGAAACGAAGCGTATAGATAAGGAGAGGGCTGAAAAAGAAAAATATTATTTAAAAGAAAAACATTCTGTATTTTATAAAAAAGACAAGTTTTATAATCCTAACTTGTCTCTTTATGGTGTTGATTCATCATTTAATTTAAGTAATTCTATTCATTATAAGGCACTTGTGGGTTTGCCTTTTGAAGAAAAGATTATTTTAAAAGAAAAAATTAATACGAAAAGAAAAAATAGAGTGTGTATATTTTCCCATTTTGATAAAAACAATATTGTAAATAAATATGTACTATATTATCTATCTGAGTTGTCAAAAGTTTCTGATATTATATTTGTTTCAACATCTGAAGGCTTACAAAATACAGATAGTTTAAAATTATATTGTAGAGATATTATAGTAAAAGAAAATTATGGTTATGATTTTGGAGCATGGAAGAGTGGACTTAACTTACTGGGTAATGAACTAGAAGATTATGAAGAATTAATTTTATGTAACGACAGTATGTTTGGTCCTTTTTATGAGTTAGAACCAATTTTTAATAAGATGTCAAATAGTTATGATGTATGGTCTATGACTGATAATATGCAAATTGCACATCATTTGCAAAGTTTTTTTGTTGTATACAATAAAAAAGCATTTCAGCATAAACTTTTTAAAGATTTTTGGAATAACTTTAAAATTTATATAGATAAACAAAAGTTAATTGAAATGAATGAGATTAAGTTTTCAGAAGAATTATTAAAATGTAAAGATTTAAGAGTAGGCTCATATGTTGAAGCTAGAGAATTAGACTCTTTTTTAAATATAACACATTATTATTGGGATGAGTTACTTAGTAAATATAAATTTCCATTTATAAAGAAAGAGCTGCTGAGAGATAATCCAATGAATCTTGATACCTCTAATTGGAAAGAAGTTATAGAATCTACTAGTGATTATAATACAAAATTGATTATAGATGTATTAGAAAAATCATAAATATTATTGTTAGTAAATCAAAACACAACAGCCTCACAAGGGTTGCTTGCTTTATGAGAGAAGAGGGCTTCTTAGGGTGTTCTATATAAGAAATTTTAAAAAGTTATCAGAAGCTTTGGGCTGATAAAATAAGAATTTAACTCTAGATAGAGAGGATTTTAGTTTAAGGTGAAAATAAAGATGGGTATATCAGTTTTACTTTCAACATATAACGGCGAAAAATATTTAAATCAGCAATTGGATTCTTTACTCTCCCAAACCTATAAAAATTTTGAGATAATAGCTAGAGATGATGGATCTCAAGATAAAACATTGGAAATACTTCACTCTTATAATATTACAATAATTGATTCAAAAAAAAATCTTGGAGCCAAAGGAAGTTTTGGAGCATTGTTAGAATATGCCGCGCAAAATACTGAGAGTGAGTACTTTATGTTCTGCGATCAGGACGATGTCTGGGAAAGTGATAAAATAGAAAAAACTTTAGCAAAAATGCATGAGATAGAAATTTCATGTCATGAAATGCCTATTTTAGTACATACAGATTTAAATGTGGTAGATGAAAACTTGAAAGTATTAGATAATTCTATGTGGAACTACGAGCACATAAACCCTAAGCTAAATACTTTAAATAGGCTTTTGATACAAAACACCATCACAGGCTGTACTGTGATGATAAACAAGAAATTAGCACAAATTAGTTTACAAATTCCAGATGAAGCTGTAATGCATGATTGGTGGATAGGTTTAGTAGCAAGTAAGTTTGGAAAAATTGATTTTATAGATGAACCTACAATTCAATATAGGCAACATGGTGGTAATAGTATTGGAGCGAAAGGTATACTTAAAAAAGGGTTTAGTATATTTCTAAATAGAAGTTTATATATAAAGCATTTATATATAAATATAAAACAAGCAAAAGTTTTTTTAAATATCTATAGAAATAGATTGGATAATGTGACAATTGAGATGCTTGAAAATTTTATAAGTATTGAAAATAAATCATTTTGGCAGAAAAGAAAGATACTTCTAAAACACAAACTTTTAAAACAAGGGTTAATCCGAAATATTGGGTTATTGGCTAAAATATCAATATGAATGCTACTATCGTACTATATGATAATGACAAAATACTACTTGAAAAAGCTGTATATAGTTTTCTTGCTGGTAACGCTAGTAAGAGCGACAAGAAATTTATTGATGACTTACTAGGAAAGGCTAACTTATGAGCAACATAATATTCAATGAAGCAGAATATCTGACAGCAAATCCAGACGTAGCACTGGCAGTTGAACAAGGCGTTTTTATCAGTGGCTATAAACATTACGTAAAATATGGAAAAAATGAAGGGCGAGCGCTAAAAGGATTGTCGTGTTTAGCTTTGCGCGAAGATAAGGTATTTCATCTTCTGAATAAAAATGGATTGGGATTAGAGATCGGGCCTAGCCATAATCCGGTTGCGCCAAAAAAGAAAGGATTTAACGTACATATTCTTGACCATGTGACTGCAGATGAACTTCGAGAAAAGTACAAAGGTCACGGAGTAAAGCTTGAAAATATCGAGAAGGTTGATTTTGTATGGCACGGTGAACCCTTTCACGAGCTAATAGGTAAAACCAGTTGCTATGACTGGATTATTTCCAGTCATTTGATTGAACACGTTCCAGATTTAATATTACATTTGCAACAATGCGAGATATTACTTAAGCCAGATGGGATTTTATCTTTAGTGATCCCTGATAAACGATATTGTTTTGATTATTTTTCCTCAACCAGTTCTACTGGTGATGTATATGATGCTTATGAAGAAAAAAGAGTAAGACCTAGTCACGGGCAAATATTTGATCATTTTGCTAATGCAGCTAAACGTAATGGGGATATTTCTTGGGCATTAGACGGATTAGGTGGGGCTACCGAACTGATACACACATTTTCTGAAGCAAAAAAGAGTTTGAAGCAATCACTTTCCTCATCTGATTATATTGATGTGCATTGCTGGCGTTTTACTCCAACATCATTTCGCCTTCTAATTTCTGATTTACAAAAACTCGGACTTATCAATCTAGAAATTAAATCAGAATTTGATACGACAGGATGTGAGTTTTATGTGGCATTGGGTAAAAAAGATGAACAGTCAACAGTAACTTCCAGTCGGTTAGAGCAACTTAATCAAATAAAAGATGAAAATTAATTTATTTTAATGGAAAATAGGTATCCGTCAGTTGCGGTTCTATTGGCTGCTTACAATGGAATAAACTGGATTGAAGAGCAAGTTACATCTATTATTTCCCAGAAAAATACTTCTATTGAAATATTTATAAGCGTCGACCTGTCGAATGATAAAACATATGAGTGGTGTCAGGATTTTGCAAAAGAGAACATCAATATTAAGGTGCTACCTTATGGAAAGAAGTTTGGAGGGGCGGCAAAAAACTTCTTTCGTTTAATTCGTGATGTTGATTTTTCTAGATTTGATTATGTTGCCTTGGCTGATCAAGATGATATTTGGAATAGTGGTAAGTTGCACCATGCAATTAGGGTGATTGAAAAGGATGATTTAGATGGATACTCTAGTGATGTAACTGCTTTTTGGGGTAATGGACGAGAGAAGTTAGTAAAAAAATCCTTTCCTCAAAAGAAATTTGATTATTTTTTTGAAGCGGCTGGCCCAGGCTGCACTTATGTATTGAAACAGCAGTCCGTACAAACATTTAAAAAATTTCTTATTAAGAATTGGGAATATGTTAATTTAGTAGAATTGCATGATTGGATGATTTATGCTTATTTTCGCTCTCAGGGCATGAAATGGAAAATAGATAATAAATCTTTAATGCACTATCGTCAGCATGATCATAACCAGATTGGATTAAATTCTGGCTTAAAGGCATATTTAATTCGTTTTAATAAAATTAAAACAAAATGGTATCGCAGCGAGGTGCAAAAAATAATTTATTTATTGAATGGGAGTTCTGAGCAAGGTATTTCTTTAAAAAGACTTTTTTTAATAAAAAACTTTTGGTATTTGCGACGTAGACCAAGAGATGCGATATTCTTATTATTCATAATTATTCTCCAAGTATTTTAATGAAAATATTATTGACAGGTGCAACAGGTTTTATTGGCAAGGCTTTGGTTACGGAGCTTATAAGGCAAAATTTTATAATATCAGTTGCCGTTCGTCAAAAAGATTCCCTATTTCCTAATGAAGTTAAACAGTTTGTAGTAGGGGATTTTGAAAGAAATCCTGACTTTTCTGCTAGCCTTGTTGAAATTGATTGTGTTATTCATCTGGCAGGTAAGGCACATGTAATTGATAAAGCTAAGGTGTCAGTTTTAAAAGGCTTTCATAAAATTAATACCGAACTAACACTTAACTTGGCTAAACAAGCTGCAATGGCTGGAGTTAATAGATTTATATTTTTAAGCTCTATTAGGGTTAATGGTAACAAAAGCACTAAGCCATTTTTAGAGGATGATGCTCCCAATCCTCAAGAGCCTTATGCTATTTCTAAACATGAGGCAGAACAAGGTCTTTTTAAATTGGCCGAAAAGACTGATTTAGAGGTGGTCATCATTCGCCCTCCATTAGTTTATGGTGAGAATGCGTCGGGAAATTTTGGAAGATTGATTAGTTGGGCAAGTAAAAAATACCCCATGCCTTTGCCTCTTGGTTTAGTGGGTAACTCCCGCTCTTTGGTGGCGATTGATAATTTAGTTGATTTTATTGTTACCTGTGTTACTCATAAAAATGCTGCTAATGAAGTGTTTCTTATTTCTGATAGGGAAGACTTATCTACAACTCAGCTGTTAAGAAAAATTGCAAAAGCTTTTAATAAAAAGATATTTTTACCACCTATTCCTGTTCAATTAATGATTTTTGTGGCAGGTTTGTTGGGTAGAAGGGCGGATGCAATTCGTCTGTTTTCTTCGTTGCAAGTGGATAGTTCGAAAGCAAAAGAGTTATTAGACTGGGATCCGAAAATAACGATGGATGAGCAATTGTTGAAAATTGCCAAGGCTCAAAAAATAAATGTTAATGTTGGCAATTTATCCTGTCAACCAATGAAGCGATTTTTTGATTTTTCTTTAGCTGTTTTTCTGATATTCATATTATGGTTTTTTATTATTATTTCAGCTATCCTTGTAAAAATAACATCGAAGGGCAATGCGTTATATTGGTCCGATAGGGTTGGGATAAATAA
>Ga0233445_1002817_pt1 | contig 11158 bp, 9 predicted proteins | sample SI_124_October20_5_FD_182779 | JGI IMG/M metagenome (GOLD analysis project Ga0233445, IMG submission 182779) | Seawater microbial communities from Saanich Inlet, British Columbia, Canada - SI_124_October2016_100_MG | ecosystem: Environmental > Aquatic > Marine > Inlet | place: Canada: British...
TGATTAGATCCGTCTGTGAAATTACGAGCCCATCCTGTGGGTAGTTTTGTTTGCTGTGTCACCCGCCAATAGCGTACTCCCATTCCACTAAACCCATCGATATTTGATTGTTTAATAAAGTGAAAGGGCCAGTTATACTTGATGATCTGCAGATCATAATTTTGACTTATCTTCGCAAAGAATGGTAGGGTTAAGGCAACCCCTGTGGTGTCATATTGAATACTAGTGCCTGTCTGGAAACTTACCCATCCCGTTCCGGCGCTGAGATTTAATATTCCAAGTTTATAGGGATCTCGATAGGGTGAATAAGCAGAGAATAAACGTTCACCAAGCTCCAGACTTACTTTCAAGTTGGGAGTGTTGAACGAAATGGATTCGATGGGAGATATTGCTCCATTTGTACCATCACTTAATGTTAGGTTTGTCTCCTGTTCACCAATATCAAAGCTGCGCAGGGAGTATCCAAGGTCAACGCCAAAACGAATCCGTTCACCGGCCCTACCCAGGAGGGTAAGTTTCCAGCCGAGACCAAAATGGAGGCCCAAACCGTTCGACTTAAGAATCCGAACACCGGAGCCGTTTTTGTATAAGCTTAGATTGGTAAGCCCAGCTGCAAAGTTAGCCTGTAATGCACCTCGATGACTATAGTTGTAGATAAACCTATGATCTAGATAGAGCTCTTTAATTAAGGGGTTCATTGTAAAGCCGGAGAACCCAACTTGGTTGAGCTTAAAGGAAGTTGGAAAACCCCAAGGCAGGTTGGTGGAGCCGACCTGATTGAAAAGGGAGTACCCTAAACTGGAATAGGCATCATACTGGTCCGAGTTAAAAACAAGATCTCCCCAACGATAGCGCACTAACTCCAAGTCAATTGTGATGGCAATTCGTCTGAGCGTGTCCTCAATAGTCCACCCAGTGGAAGAACCAGGGGCTAGGATCATATTCTGGCTGGGGATCAGAGAAAAATAGGAGAGGCCACTTGTCAGGGATGGGAAGGGTATGAGGTGGGGTTCTTTTACAGGAATTTTCTGAGCATAAACTGATACGGCCAATACCAGTCCAAGTCCTACGAGCTTCCTGCATACCTGATTTAACATATCTTGGAAATTAGTGTGGATCCATATCTCTAGAAAGCTCAAACATGTGAAAAATGAAGAAAGACAGGACCTGTGATCCTACCTTTCTTCATCTGTATTTTAATCCTTAGTCTAGAGCTGATTTTACTTCAACTGAACGTGAGTAGATGAAATCACCCGTTTTCTTTGTGTTCCCATTTGCAGCATTAAAGGTAAAATAGAATGAGGGTGTAGTTGCCGAATCAGCAGGTGCCTTCCATTGTAATTGCCAGGTGGGAGAAACTCCTTTTTTAGGACCGGTTATACCTGTTTTAGTATGAGTTATGTATCGTCTATCTGTCCTTGATTTTGATCTTTCATCGCTCAGGAGCTGAGTGTTCTGGCCCTCAACTGATACTAACGTCCCTACGGCGTGTCCATTTGCATCTGCAACAGTTGCCTGGAAGCCAAATTTTTTGGCTTTAGGCTGTTCTAATCTGAGCGTGATGTCATAAACCTCATTGGCAGTGTATACTTCAGGAAGACCTTCAATAAAGATGGTGGCTTTGTCTGAATTTAAATCATTCCCAGCGTGGCATTTACTGGTAAAGCAGGTTCTATCCCCGGGAGCACCGGCTGTCATGGGTGGGGCTCCTTTTTTTTTGGCGAACCCAGTTAGGGAAATGAGTAGAGTGAGAGTGATAATTGATATTAAACGCATGATAGATTCCTTTATAGTGAAAATTGTTAACTAAAAATAAAGAGGGAAGATGTGAATGAAACAAAAAACCCCGCAAAGGTGCGGGGTTTTAATGTGTTGCGAATGTATGTCTATTTTTTAAGGGCTTTTTCAGCCTTGTCCATTGCTTTGAATTTTTTTGATTTGGTACCGTAATTATGGTAGTACGCCATCTTCAATTCATGCACAACGTCTATACTTTCTGGGGCCATTTCGTAGGCCAGCTCCAGGTATTTTTCAGCCTGAGTAAAATCCTTCAGGCGTCCATAAGCCAACCCAGCATTAAAAAGGCCATCAATTTCTGTTGGATTTAATTCAGTTACTTTGATAAACTCACTGGCAGCAACTTCATACTTTTCTTGCTGAAAATAAAGAACTCCCAGATTATAATGTAGATCGGTATTCTCTGGATCTACACCAATTGCATTAATATATGCCTCGGCAGCTTTATCTTTTTCGCCTTTTGCATCGTAGATGAAAGCAAGTTGCTTGATTGCATTCAGGTTTGAAGGATCAACCGCCATGGCCCGGTTAAGCTGGTCTAACGCCTTATCATACTCTTTGTCTTTGAAGTAGACGTTCCCAAGGTTGATTAAGGATATTATGTCTTTAGGGTTTTTCTCTACAGCAAGGACCATGAATTCTTTACCCTTTTCAAAATCTCCTTTGAAGAGGTAAACCTGGGCAGCAGTTCCATAGGTTTCTGGCTTGTCAGGATTTAAAGTGATACAATTCTGAAATGATTTGATAGTTTTTGCATAAAGTTTTTCGTCAATATTATCAGCACCCGCTTTGATCATGGCATTGTAACCATTGGCACCAGCGTTGAAATTGTCAACCCAGTATCTTTCTCGAGCATTTTTGATCTTCTCGGCAAATTTTTCATCAATAGCTTCAGATTTGCTTAGATACTCAGCTGTTTTACCCCAGTCTTTACTACGAGAGTATATCTCTGTAGCTAACAGATAGGCAGGTTCGGAATTGAGTGGCTCTTTTTCAGTAGCCAGAAGTAACATTTCCCCTGCTTTCTCATAGTTTTTCTGTTGTAGGTAAACTTTTGCTGAGGTCATGTCAGTGGAATCACACCCCAAGACCGTTAAAAGCAAGAGCCCCACAACCCATAACAATAGGTTTCTTGACTGTTTCATTGAATCTCCTCTTATCAATTTCTTCATATATTATGACGTCAAATTCATGCAGGCGCAAATATATTCGAACACTACCACCAAGGCAACCTTTTCGCTACTGCAATTAGTTGCTTATGATATAAGTCCCATGCTGGTTTAAAACATTTGATTTAGCGCGCTAAATTAAGATATTTATGGCCTGACTGAGGGAAAGGGCAAATATTACCGCCGGGGTGCAGCCCACACCATAAAATGATGGATGAACAATGAAATACGCGATTATTACAGACATACACGCAAATATCTTCTCACTTGAGAAAGCTATTGATATAATAAACGCTACAGATAAGGTGGATCAAATCATCTGTTTAGGTGATTGTTTCTCCTTAGGATCAGCTCCTGTGGAGGTTTTAAATAAATTACAATCGCTTGACAATGTTGTCTACATCAGAGGCAACCATGACCGCTACTTGGTTGAACGTATTTGGGAATATGATAGACCTACAATTGAGGGCATGGATCCAGATGATCCAGTATGTATCGATATTGTCGCCAACGAAAAGTGGACTGCTGAACAGATTGGATCAGACGGCGAAGCCTTTATCAGAAAAATGAAAATGTGTCATTTTGAGATTGTTGGTAATACTTATATTGAATTTACCCACGCCTGGTTTGGTCGAGATGAAAGTCCACCAAGCATGGACGAGGCTAAGAAATGGCGCGATCACGCACAGAATAAACATTCTGAAACAAAGAATTTTGTATTTGTACATGGACATACCCACATACCACGTGACGAAAAATTTGGAAATTTAAGAGTGGTCTGTCCTGGTTCGACGGGACTCCCCTTTGATGAGGATAAGAGAGGTGTAGTCGCCTTCTTGAATGTGACTGACACCGGCACTAAATGGGATGTTAAACGATTTGATTATGATAATGAAGGGGCGCTGGAACACATGCAAAAGATGCAACCGCCCTTTTTTCGCAATCTTTACTCTACCCTGAAGTATGCCAGTATTAGAAATGACCTCGTAGAATAAATCAATTAAATATTCAAGGTAAAATCGATTTAGCTCTCAAGCTGACCCAGATAGCTCTGTTGCTTATCTCTGTAAAGGTCAGAATCTTCCAGCTTGTCTCTTTTTTTCGCGCCATCAGCAACAATCCCACATTTAAAACTCAACTCTTTCAAAAGAGTAGTCTTCCATTGGGGCTTCAACTTGCTCGAAAGCTGTTTCTCCATAGCTGTGATCCTGAAGCGATCCATTCCCCAATATTTTTTACTTAACTGATCTTCGTGTCCACCATACCGGGTGACTAGCTTTTCATCTAAATATCCAATCTGGTAAAACGGAGCGATCCTTAGCCAGAGATCATAATCCTCACAGGCCATTAACTCCGGATCGAATAGTCCTACATCTTGAAATATGTCCTTATGAATGATGACTGTACTTGGACTCACGATACAGCGTGGGATGCAGGCTTCGAAAATCCAGCCACCAACTTTTGCATGCTTAGCCATGGGATTCACACGTACACCATTTCGAATCCAGATCTCATCACATTGACTGATTTGTAGCTCAGGATTGTTCTCGTGATAATTTTTCTGTGCTTTCAACTTGTCCTTATCCCAGCGATCATCTGAATCCAGAAAGGCAACCCAATCACCGGTAGCAGCTTTGATTCCCATATTTCTGGAGTAAGAAACACCTCGGTTTTCTTTGTTGTTGATAATTATGATCTTGTCTGCAAAAGATTCTAGCACCTCTGCGGTATCGTCTGATGAGTGGTCATCAACAACAATGATCTCATGCAGGGGATAGGTCTGTCCGAGAACTGACTGGATTGCCTGTTCAATATCAACAGCTCTATTATAAGTAGGAATAATAACAGAAATCTTCATTGTCCATCCTATGGTAGATTTAGAACGTGGTCTATGAGATATCTTTGGAGTTCCTGGGAGGCGATCTTAAAATTCTTTCTGAACTCTTCAGGAGTTGAAGACCCGGCTCGGTCTGATATGATTCTTAATGCCAGCAGGGGTAACTCAAATTGCTTACAGAATTTGGCTATTGCGTATGACTCCATGTCCACAGCCATTGCGCCTTGTGAAGCAGCTTCTATCCTGGATGCCTCGTCTGCCACAACGTCAATAGCACTGTGAAAGGTGCCTGTGTGAATCTGAGACTGAACGGTGGGCTCCAGCTCAATGGGGTCTCCCTTGCTTGTGGTAAAACGGTTGGCTCTTATCAGTGATCTGACTTTAAGACCATCATCAAGAGATCCACTGACACCAAATTGAATCACACGGTCATACTCATTCGGTGTTGGAATAGTATTCACGGCTGCTTCTGCTCGTTCTAATCCAATTCCGGTTCTTAATAGATCAAAGTTTTTATTTGAGGTCAAGAGCTCCATACCTGGCTGAGTGAACTTGATAGACGCTTCAGGAAAATACTGCTTAATAATTCCCGCCTCAGGGTTTAGAGCATAGATAAGTAAAGTTTTCATATTATTAAGAATCTAGACAGGGAAGCAGGAAATACATGCAATATTTCCAGGCCAGAACCATTTTTCGTCACGCCGTATTTAGTTGACATTAGGCAGTTTAAGATGAATTTGTTTGCTGGTTGAATTTGCTGGCAAAACGGAAGGAAAATCGTTTAATTCAGCGCATGAATATTAGTCACTCAGAACTGAGACACGATGCAACAATATTTACACTTACTATTATAGATGATTTGAAAGGATGATTTGATCATGACAAAGCACGTTTATGTATTTGGAGGAGGCAAAGCCGAGGGAGATGCTTCTTACCGGAATCTCCTGGGTGGCAAAGGTGCCAACCTGGCCGAAATGAGTGGACTGGGAATTCCAGTTCCTGCAGGTTTCACAATAACAACTGAGGTTTGTACAGAATATAATAAAATCGGTCAAGATCAGACAGTAGCAATGATTAAAGCAGAAGTTGAAGATGCTGTTGCTCAGACCGAAGTCACCATGGGTGCAAAATTTGGAGATCCTGAGAATCCATTATTACTCTCAGTTCGTTCCGGTGCTAGAGTTTCTATGCCTGGTATGATGGACACTGTCCTGAATCTGGGACTCAATGACAGTGCAGTTTTAGCATTAGCAAAAAAGTCAGGTAATGATCGATTTGCCTGGGATTCATATCGTCGGTTTGTTCAGATGTACGGTGATGTTGTTTTAGGGATGAAACCAGAGTCAAAAGAAGATATCGACCCCTTTGAAGCCATTATGGAAGAACTCAAAGAAACACAGGGTTATGAACTGGATACAGAATTTACTGTAGACGACCTCATAGGTTTAGTGTCAAAGTTCAAATCTGCAGTAACTAAAAAAACGGGTAGAGAATTTCCTGATAGCCCATGGGATCAGCTTTGGGGAGCCGTGATGGCAGTTTTCGATTCATGGGAAACTGATAGAGCTATCTACTATCGTAAAATGAATAAGATTCCTGGCGATTGGGGAACTGCAGTCAATGTGCAAGCTATGGTTTTTGGCAATATGGGCGACAACTCTGGAACTGGGGTAGCTTTTACACGTGACGCTGGTACAGGTGAGAATGTTTTCAACGGTGAATATCTGATTAATGCTCAGGGTGAAGATGTTGTAGCAGGTACCCGTACACCACAGCAGATCACAAAATTAGGTTCAGAGCGTTGGGCTGTCTTAGCCAATGTGAGTGAGGAGGAGCGAAGAAAAACATATCCATCTCTTGAAGAGCTCATGCCAGAGATATATGAAGAACTAGATGCCATTCAGAACAAACTTGAAGAGCATTATAGAGATATGCAGGATGTCGAATTCACCATGCAGGATGGTAAACTCTGGATGCTTCAAACCCGTAGCGGAAAACGCACAGGTTTTGCAATGGTTCGAATTGCCATGGAAGAATTTGAGGCTGGCATCATTGATGAAAAAGAAGCCCTTATGCGAATGGAACCCAATAAACTGGATGAATTACTCCACCCTGTTATTCTTTGCTGATGAGGCTGATAAATATGAGAATGCTATTTTAGCTAGAATCGAAACCTCACCTGAAGATCTTGAGGGAATGAACATTGCAAATGGAATTCTGACAGCACGTGGTGGTATGACTTCTCATGCTGCAGTTGTTGCTAGAGGAATGGGAAAGTGTTGTGTTTCAGGCGCAGGTGAATTAAAGATTAACTATAAAGCCCGGACCATGACCATAAATGGTGAGGTCTTTAGCCAAGGTGATTGGGTCTCATTAAATGGCTCCACCGGTGAGATCTTTGAAGATAAAATCAAAACCATTGATCCAGAAGTGAGTGGTGATTTTGGCAAGCTAATGGATATGACTGATAATTATGCACGCATGTATGTTAGAACCAATGCTGATACACCACGCGAGAGTAAAATAGCTCGTGATTTTGGTGCCAAAGGTATTGGTCTCTGTCGTACGGAACACATGTTTTTCGAAGGTGACAAGATCGTAGCCATGCGAGAAATGATCCTGGCCGAGGATGTTGCTGGTCGTGAAGCTGCTTTAGAAAGACTCTTGCCAATCCAGCAGAAAGATTTTGAAGGTATCTTCGAAGCTATGCAGGATCTACCTGTTACGGTTCGTCTGCTTGATCCACCATTACATGAGTTTGTTCCACATGATGAAAAGGGTCAGCAGGAAATGGCTGATGTTATGGGTGTCGATCTGAAGACTATCAGCGAAAAGGTTGAAGACCTTGCTGAGTTCAACCCCATGTTGGGTCACAGAGGTTGTCGTTTAGGGAATACCTATCCTGAGATCACTATTATGCAGACCAAAGCAATTATGGGTGCAGCATTGGCCCTCAAAGCTAAAGGCATTGTGGCAAAACCCGAGATCATGATCCCACTGACTGGTACACTTACTGAGATGAAAATGCAGGAAGAAATTGTCCGTGATACGATCAAAACCTTGTTTGCTGAGACAGGTGACTCAATCGACCACTTAGTTGGCACCATGATTGAGATTCCACGTGCAGCATTAACTGCTGACAAGATTGCAACCAGTGCGGAATTCTTCTCATTTGGGACCAATGATCTGACTCAGATGACCTTTGGTTATTCTCGTGATGATGCCGGTAAGTTCCTTCCTGTTTATCTTGAAAAGGGCATCCTGAAAAACGATCCATTTGAAGTTCTTGATCAAGAAGGTGTTGGTCAATTAGTGGAGATGGCATGCAAATTGGGTAAGGAAACTCGTCCGGATATCAAGTTAGGAATTTGTGGTGAGCATGGCGGTGAGCCGAGCTCAGTAGAGTTCTGTCACCGAGCTGGTTTGGACTATGTGAGTTGTTCTCCTTTCCGTGTTCCCATCGCAAGGTTGGCTGCTGCTCAGGCTGTTATTCGCGAAAGCTAGAGAGCACCCAAACCAAATAGGTATCATTAGCCCTCTCAGAATAGGATCTGAGGGGGCTTTTTTTATACCCAACCCTGATCGGTCCATGAATGGAGGTTTGAATTAAGGGTGTTAGGATTAATTTAAGAACCAAGTAATTATCCAAGGGATGCTATATATGAAACAAATGGAAAACCCATCATTTGAAGCCTTGAAGGAACTGCAAATCTTCAAGGATATCCCTACCAACGAACTAAAACACATCAGCAAGAAAATAGAATGTCGCCAGTATAGTCATGAAGAAACGATTATTCGTGAAAATACAATGGGCGACAATATTTTTATACTTACTGCTGGAAAAGTGAGAATTGAAAAGCAAGTAGGTGAAGATAGATCCGAAGTGCTTGGTTTTTACAATGAAGTGGGTGGTCTCTTTGGGGAAATGGCTGTTCTGGAAGATAAACCCCGTAGTGCTGGAATGATTGCTGATTCTGACTGCAGTGTTCTGGCTGTTTCAAAAGAGGGATTCCTGGAGTTGGTTGAATCTGTACCTCTTTTTACCCTGGCTGTTGCCAAGAATATCTCCCAATTCCTTCGTGAAACCGATGAACGACTCATCAATACCCTCAAAAAGGAAAATGAGGAGCTTCGGAATTCTAATATTATGCTTCAAGAGACTCAAGAGGCTCTCATTAGCAAGGAGCGTCTTGCTCTTATCGGTCGTATGGCATCTACTATTCTACACGATATGAAAAATCCTATGTCGACCATTGGTGGGTACGCTCAGTTGATTAAAATGAAAAAGCATACGCATGCTCAACTTTCTCAATATGCTGATATTATTTCGCGACAGGTGATTCAATTTACAACTATGGCGCAAGACCTGCTCACATTCGCCCAAGGTGGTGACCAGATGCAGCTGAGATCTATTGAAGCCGCTCAGTATCTGGCGGAATGCTGTGACTCACTGGATTTAAAATTTGAAGAACGTGAAATTGAAATTGAACGAGATCTGAATTTTGAAGGCGTCGTTCGAATAGATACAGGCCGCTTTTTTAGGGTGCTGGACAACATTGCTATCAATGCACTAGATGTATTAACTAAGGGCGAAAGTTTTAAGGTCCACAGTCTAGAGGTTGACACTGGTCTTCGTCTAATTCTGGAGGATACTGGGCCGGGTATGACTGAAGAAGTCAAGCAGAATGCCTTTAAGGAATTTTACACCTCCGGTAAACGCAAGGGAACCGGATTGGGTCTTGCAATTGTTAAGCGGATCGTTGATGAGCATGATGGGATAATCAGTATCGAGAGCCAAGAGGGGGAGGGTACAAAATTTATCATTGATCTACCCGCAGTTGGCTATGATCTGTTACCTAAGTCAAAACATCAGATCCCCATTCCTTTTAGAACAGCTGCAGCTGAGGATGAAAGCCAGTCCTAACTGAATTACTCAGGCCTGGGACGGGTAAATGTCCACTGAGAATCACTGGAATCTCCTGACGAAAACGAATAGTCTGATAAATTAAAAGCTTTGATATCATCAGGGTTAGAAATACGATTTTGAATGATATAATCCGTCATCATGCCTCGGGCCCATTTAGCAAAAATCGCTATTGTCCGAGCCTTACCATTATCAATTTCTTTAAAATTTATAGTAATGACCGGGGCCTTGATCGATTTGAAGTTCACAACTCTTGCGTATTCTTGCGAGGCTAGATTTATCAGTGCGGGCGAAGCATCCGATTTCAGGTCACCTGTAATGGCTTTAGTGATCCTATCGCCCCAGAACTGATATAGATCGGTGCCCTTTTCTGTCTTGAGTCGTGTTTTCATTTCCAAGCGATATGCCTGGATCAGGTCTAAGGGTCTCAGATAACCATAGAGACCGGAGAGAATACGCAAATTACTCTGCGCGAATTCAAGCGTCTCAGCGTTGTAGGTATTCATACGCATGTGGCGATAAACATCTCCGGTGAAAGCATATAGGGCTTGTTTGGCATTGTCTAGATCAAAGGGTGGCTTGAAAGCCTGGTATCTACCTATATTTAAATCAGCAATTCGGTCACTTACAGACATTAATTCCATGAGTTCAGTTTGCTTATATTTTTTTAAGGTTTTAATGAGTTGTTTACTCTGGGGCAGGAAGGGTGGAAGCGTATATATTTCAGTCGGAGCCCGGTCTTTAAAATTAACGCTTTTTGCAGGGGAGATGATGGTGATCATTATTAATCCTGTATGTTTATAAATATTCTATTTCAAGCGCTGAAATTACTTTTTCAGAGAGACAAATGTGGAAATAAATAAACATGATTAAAAACTAATGGTGTGAGCTTAAACTTGACGGCTCATAAAATTAACTGAAACCTTTTTGGATACGACGCATAGAATGGGATGTAAAAAAAATGGAGAGACCAATATGAATAAATATAAGCTACTTGTTGTACCTGCCCTACTAATTCTACTTCTTGCACCGAGTGAGATAAAAGCATCTGATGTCAGCGTGGCAAAATCTCTAAGCAATGCTTTTGCAGATATCGCTGAAAAAGTTTCACCTTCAGTAGTAACTATCACCAGTGAGCATGTTTTCAAGCACCCAGGTATGGATCAATTTAGAGATTTACAGGATATGCTTCCGCCCCAATTTCGGCAGTTTCTACCTGATGGTGATCGTGAAATGCGTAGTACTTCCTTAGGATCTGGGATCATCATCAGCAAAGATGGCTATATCATTACCAATAACCATGTTGTTGAAAAAGGTGAAAATATCAAGGTTCAACTTGCTGATAAAAGAGAGTTAGATGCTGAAATCATTGGCACCGACCCCGAAACAGATGTGGCTCTTATCAAGGTGGATGCTAAAAATTTAAGGCCT
>Ga0233445_1002823_pt1 | contig 11149 bp, 8 predicted proteins | sample SI_124_October20_5_FD_182779 | JGI IMG/M metagenome (GOLD analysis project Ga0233445, IMG submission 182779) | Seawater microbial communities from Saanich Inlet, British Columbia, Canada - SI_124_October2016_100_MG | ecosystem: Environmental > Aquatic > Marine > Inlet | place: Canada: British...
TGAATCCCCCACATAATGGTGGCTCTTCTGGTACTTCTATGCCCTCTTCAACTCCAGTTATTAATAAACCTTTTTTTGTGTGGCTTATTCCTTCAGCAGTTAAAGAATATTCAAAAACAAGTTCTCCCTTGAATTTACTTCCCTTTGTTTCACTAATTATGCAATTATCTGAGCTCCACCTTGAAGAAGCCCCATTGGAAAGAGCATTTGAACCAGAGCAACCCTCTGTACAGGTTAAGATACATAATGTTGCTTTAGTATCTGGATCTGCTAAACTAATTGATATGTCATTCAAATTTTGACCCTGCCCATTTAGTATATTTATTTCTACTTGTCCAGTTTCTGTGATTCTAAAATCTTCACAATCAATTCCAGGGACTATTGTACAGCTTGCTGGAATTATGTTAGCAGAATCTAAAACGCCAAAATATGCTAGTGCTCCGATTGCAGCCATTACTACTAAAATTGCCCAACCGTAAGTCATCAAGAATTCCATAGAGGCTTGTCCGCCCCTTTTTACCTTTTCTTTTAACCTGTTTTTATATGCTATTTTTATGGCTTCCTTTGCCCATTTGGGTAAACCGTTATAAGTACGTCTTTTTATTCCATGGATTGTATTGGTAACCACGTTTAATTCCTTGTATGTAAGATATATAAATGTTTATAATTTAGAAAACTATATAAACAAATTATCTAACGATGAATTATGGCAATAGAACAACCATTATATGCCCCGGCAAAGAATTTAACTTGGATAATTGTTAGCATTGTTGCAATTATTGTTATTTATGTTCTTTCTCAATATTTGAAAGTTAAAAAGAAATAATTAGTCCTCTTTTTTAACTAAGGTTTCTATCATTGCAGCAAATGCTGGTCTTGTTATGAAAACACCTATTGAGATTCCAATTATTGTTATTAATGCGAATCCCCTTATTAGTCCTGCTCCTGCCCTGAATAAAGGTAACATTGCAGCGAAAGTTGTGAAGTAAGCTGCCATAATAATGAAGAATGCTTTCTTTAGTCTGTGTTTCCATGAAGAAGCAAAAGTATAAGATTTAGATAAAACTTCGTCTATGATTACGATTTGATCGTCTACTCCGGTACCCACTGCTGCGATTATTCCTGCAATTGCTGCCATGTCTAAATTATATTTAATTAGTGCAGAGAATCCTAAAATTATGAAAACTTCTGAGAGAGATGCAATTATCATTGGAATTGCTATCTTGAAATTTCTGTATCTTATGAAAACAACTATTGCTACTGCTAATATGGATAATAGTCCTACTTTTATTGCATTATCTACAAAAGAACTTCCTAATGTTGGTGAGATTGTATCTAATTTTACTACTTCTAATTTGAATGGAAATGAACCAGTTAATAAAATTGTTTGCAATTTGTTCATCTGTTGTTGTGCATTCATTATTGCTTCTTGTCTAGTTTCTCCATATCCTGGTCCAGAGATCTGAATCTGTGTTGCTTCTAGTCCTTTTAGATCAATACCAATATTTAATGAGTCAACTAATGTTTCGTCTAGGTAAAAATCGATTTGTTTTTCTAAAATTTGATTTCCACCTTCTGTTGTTATGATTTCTAATTCTGAAGTTATTTCGGCGTGTCTTTTTGCAGCATTTGGTGATAAGTGTATTACGAATTCAAATCTACAAAATTCTTGTCCAGTTTGTTGATCAGTGTTACAGTCTGAAACACCTGCACACGTTCCGTCATTTCTACATACAAAAGTTATGTCTTCTCTTCCGCCCCTAAAAGCAGTGTCATTTCCTATTCTTGCTTCGAAGTTTCCTTGAGATGCTATTAAATCAGAAACTTCTTGTTTTGTTGCTCCCGCTATCTCAACTAAAATATATTTATTTCCTAGTAAGTCGTCAGACTTTCTTATTTCAACATCAGATAGACCATATGTGTTTAATCTGTATTCCATTACTTGAATTAATTCATCTCTTTGTGAGTCTGTTATTTGTGTTTCTGGTTTTAGTAGAACTCTAGTTCCTCCTTGTAAATCCAAACCCTTTCTTATATTATTTGATGGAACTTCTTGTACAATTAATCCTAACTCTTTTACAGTTTTTGTTAATGTATAAACCTGTTTGTCTGTTTTTATTATTACATTTTCATTAAGTAAAATTTGAGAAGTTATATCTGAGTAACCTTCCAAGTTTAATACCTGTTCTCCGTTTATTTCTAAAATTCTTTCATAATTAGTTGGAGAAACTTCTCTTGAGGGTGCTTCAAAACCAGCTAAGTCTGCTACTGAATCTGGCTCTATTCCCTTTATTGCTACACCTTCTTTTGAAAATTGAGGACTTATTGAAGTAAAACTAACTAGTAGGAAAAATAGTAAAATCCATATTCTTGCTTTTCTGAATAATTTTCTAGCTTTGTTCATTTTTTCTTTTTATGTACCATACTAATAATGAAGTATTCATGATCCAAGTTGATATTATGTCAACTACTAGTGCGATTAAAACAATTCCAAACATTTGTTTAATTACTAATGAATTTGTTATGAAAAAACCAACCGTTAGTGCTACAATGGTTGTGACCGTCATAGTAATTCCCGTTTTGAAAGAATTTTTTATTTTTTCTTCTAAGGTTCCTTCTTTCCTTTTTATTAATCTAGTTGTTAAGAGTACATCTGTATCTACTGAATAACCTATTACCATTAAGAAAGCGGCAATTCCCGCAGTAGATAATTTAATTTCGAATAAACTTATTACAGCCAAGGTTACAACTAAGTCTAAAATTGCTGAAAGTATTACTGCCAAAGAAGGGACTAATTTTCTAAAAATTATGAAAATAACTATTGCCATTAAAATTAATGCGAATATGATTGCTCCTATCATTTCTTTGAAAAAAGATTCACCTAATCCTGCACCCATTTCTTGAATAGATATTTCATTGTAAGGCAAGTTCTCTTCTAAGAAAAGTTTAAACTCTTGAGAAGTTGTTCCTGTTATGTCTATAATTATTCCTGTTTTTTCTTTTGAACCAAAAGTAGATAACTCTCTGATTGAGATATCTGAGTCTGGAAAGTTTTCTTCTAATAGAAATCTTATTTCTTCTAAGTTGTATTCGTCTAAAGTTAGAGTTGCAGAGACCCCTCCTGATAGAGAGACATCCTTTTCTATTATATACCCTTTTGAGGAATATTGCATTCCTAAAATTGCTAAACTTATAATTAATAGTAATAAAGGAATTAATAATAATTTTTTATATTTATTAATTATTAAGTTTTCTAAATTCATGAATTTTTGAGAAGAGAGAGTATTTAAATAGTTTTTGTATTGTTTTCTTTTTATGATTGAAGTTTTAAGATTAGGACATAGAATTTCTAGAGATAAAAGGATTAGTACCCATGTTGCTTTAGTTGCTAGAACTTTTGGTGCTTCTAGACTTTATTATACTGGACAGAAAGATGGCGAGATGGAATCCTCTGTTTGTAAAATTGTTTCTAAATTTGGTGGAGACTTTTCTGTTGAACATGTTAAAGATTTTAAAAAGTTGTTTCTTGGTAAAAAGATTGTTCACCTAACTATGTATGGTGATGATTTTTCGAAGTATGTTGGTAAAATAAAAGGAAATGTTTTGGTTGTTGTTGGTGGGGAGAAAGTCCCTGGTGAAATTTATTCTTTATCTGATTATAATCTTGGAGTTGGAAATCAACCCCATTCGGAGGTTGCTGCTCTGGCTGTTTTTTTAGATCACTTTAATAAATTTAAATTTCCCAAATTTAAAGGTAAACTAAATGTAGTTCCTAATATAAAAGGAAAGAAAATATTTAAAAAGGAATAAGTATTAGTTATTTTATTAAGAGGTGAAATGATTGAATAAACTAATACTATTTTCAATTTTATTTGTATCTTTATTTCTAATTAGTTCTTGTGATGAATATCCTAAAGATCCACTATTGTCTGGAGGCTGCGGGGAGTGTACTCCTTGGGAAGATGGCACATGTGGTGCTGGAGAATGTGAAGAGTGGGAAATGAAACAAGGAAGACAATGTTACGGAGATTATTTTAGAGATGACTTTAGAGCAGGACAAGATGATCCATATAATAGCCCAAGATATAGTGTTGGAAATGCACCGCCTGGTTGTGAAAAAAGATGTATTGCTAATGAAGAAGAATGCGGGGTTGTAGGAGATAGATCTGCTTGTAGTTCTAGTTTTGCAGGATCTTGTAGGTTATCTGCTGAAGAGTCTGAATATGAGTTGGGTTGTACTGATTGGGATTTGTGTCAAGAATATTCTGCCGATCATGAATGTTATGTAACTGCCGATACATGCGAGGTAATTCCTGGGTATTGTGAATGCGAAGATTTTGACCCTGTTGGCTTTTGTGATAATGAGATTGTAGATCACCCCGATGAGGAATGTGCTCCTCCAGATGATGATAATAACGAGTATTGTCAACAAAGTCCAATTGGCGAGTGTGATTCTTTTGGAAAAGTTGGTGAGAGAGAAGACGATGTAGGATATTGTAATATAAATTGTCTTTGTTCTTATGATCCGGTTGGTACTCCTTATTGTAATACTGAACTTTGTGAAGCTGCTGATTGTGATGCAAATGGTTTTGGAGATTATACTGATTGTGAATCTTATTTAGGAAGTGATTATTCTGGAGAATTAAGTTGTAATTTAGATACTTGTGGTATTGATACTACTGGTTGTGTTTATAACCCCGGAGGATCTGAAATATGTGATAATGGTGTTGATGATGATGGAGATGATTTGATTGATTGTCAAGAAGATCCAGATTGTGGTGATGAATGGTTTGAGTGTGGTTGGGATTGCTTTAACGTTATGATTGATGAAGATAATTGTGGGGGGTGTAATGTTCCTTGTAGTGTTGAAAATGAATGCATAAATGGATATTGTGAGTGTGGTGAAAATGATGATTGTCCATATGGACAAATTTGTAATGTAGAGGAAGGAATGTGTGAGGAAGATGAGTCTCCGGAATGTGAGACTGCAGAAGATTGTGATTCTGGAGAGAGCTGTGTAGATGGAAGTTGTATTGAAGATGTTCCTCCTGGAGTTTGCGGAGATGGAAATTGTGATTCCGATGAAAGCTGTTGGGATTGTAAAGCTGATTGTGGCATAGATACTGATGATTATTACCCCTATGACCCGGATGGGTGTGGGATTGCAGGTTGGAGATATAATAGTTATGGGTCTTATGGAAGTGCTTGTGAACATCCAACATGTTTTATTCCTTCTTCAGATGGAAATAGAAATGGTGTGAAGAAATTAGTAGATCGGGGAATTGACAAATATAAAAGAACGACAAAGGTTCCTTATTATTATGGATGGAGTCCGTATCCACTTAATTACTTTTGGAACCAATATCTTTTATCTGGTCATATAAACCACTTTGATGATGGGCTCTGTCCAGATACTTCGGATTTGGATGATTGTGTATCCACTGGAGATAGACAATTCCATAATTTTATTGCTTGGATTTATGTTGATGAGGAATATACAAAGGTCTTTGACTATGCAGTTGATGATAGTTTTTCTATAAATGTTTGGAATGGATGTGGTGAAGAAGTTGGAGACTTTTATGGAGCAAGATGTTCATTGGAAACTTATAAATCAAAAACGGGTTCTGGTTCTGGAATATGGAATATTCAGTTGACAAAGGGCTGGAATGTTATTGAGATAATGGGATTTAATGATGAAGGTCCTGCCACCTACCGTTATTCTACCACTCCACTGAAGGATGACCTCCATGTTATTGCTATGAGTTCAAGTTTACCTCTGCCTTATCGGTGTGATGGTGGAACCCCCTATGGTCAATGTTCATATGAACATAAACCTTGGTATTGTACTCTTGAGGGAGAAGGGGTTGAGGCTTGTTATGGTAGGGATGAAATAGTTGGGAATGAGGATGATTGTGGGTGCTCAGATGGCGGCCATTGTACTGAGCAAGGAGATTGTACTTAATCTTTTTTAATTATTAAGAAAGAAAAAGTTTATAAAGAATTTTTCCGAATTTAATCAAAGAGGTGGTACTTTGAAAAGATTAATTTTAGCGTTAATTTTGGTTGTTCTTAGTGCTAGTGTTTTTGCTTCTTTAAATTTGGACAAACAAGTTTATGGTCCAGAAAATCTTTTTGAAGGAGTTTTATTGATTAATGATACTGCCTATTTAGATAATATTATTGTTGCTACTGTAAAAAATTGTGGTGAGGAGTACAGTTCTCAAGTTGTTTTACATGACTTATTGAATAGGTCTGGAATTTATTCTGATTCTATATATGAATATGAAAAAACTGGAAGTGGAGTTTCTGTTCTTCAAAAAACATTTAGTGCAGGAGAAGATGCAACTTATGCTTTTTATATAAATAATCAATTGAGTGATTTTTCTTTCGATTTATCTGGAAGTGCAACCGGAGTTAAATTTGATATTGGTGCCGATGGAGAATATGATTGGCAATATTTTGGAGACTTTACTGGTTGGGGAACAATAGTTTATTCTGAAGGCTATGACGGGAACTCTAATTATAATACTGGATATACTGAGAATCCGCATTCTGGAAATGTGTGTTCAGATTCTGAAATTAATTTTGAAAGATTGCAAGATACTTTAAAAATCAAAGTAAATGCTGTTGCTAAAAAAACCTCCGATTCTAATGGGTATATGCAAGCTAAAGTTATGGGCACAAATAAATATTGTACTTTTGAAGGAATTTCTACAGATATCTGGACTGAAGTGAGTTGTGAAATTAGTTTAGATTTAAATAATGAAGAACCTCCAATGGAAAAAGAAATCTGTTTGACCAGCCCAACTAATCTTTTTTTAGTTCCGTATGATGTAAATAATGATCACTTCTTTATGAGTTTTAATCCTGCAACATATGATGAGACTTTAAACGCAGATGATTTGAGTGTTCCTTCACTTAAGTTGGATGTTAATAATTATTATGGGGGTGAATGTGATAGTGGATTTTGTGTAGTGCCTTTAAAAATATATTCCAAAACTGCAGGAAGTATTAGTTTTGCTCCTAGCTTAACTTATTCGGGTGGCGGTGGGACTACCACTATTTTTGATATTATTGAAACCGTAAAGGAATATAATTTAACTGGTAAGATATTAGATTTGAGTTTCTTTAGTAGTTTGAAAACTCCTTCATCTGAGAACGAAAATTGTACTTTACAGATTGATTTTTTGAGTGATACCCATAGTGCTTTGTTTAATGTAAGTGATGCTCCCGTTGCCAAGTTTGAAATTAGTGCCGAGTATAGTGCAAAAAATTTACCTATCTCCTTTGATGGTTCTATTTCAGAAGGGAATGTTTCTTCATGGAAATGGGATTTTGGAGATAATACGTCTACTGCTACTGGTGAGAATGTGAGCCATACTTATTTGGAGGAAGGAAACTTTACTGTTAAATTAACTGTTTCTAATTTGGAAGGAGTTGAGAATAGCGTTGAAAAAGAAATACATATTGTTACATTAGAAAAAGTTTTAGAAGAAGAAGTGCCTAAAAAAATTGAGGAACTTAATGATTCAATTACTTCTTTTAATAACTTGGAAGTAGGATTGGATAAATTTTATGTAAATATGGGGCTCCATACGCTAGTTGCTTCATCTTATTCTTCACTTATTAATATAGAAAAGAACTTTACTAGTTTACGTGATGGTAATTCTAGTGATGTTGATTTAGAATATAAGAAATTATTTGATAGCTTTAATGAAATTATAGAAAAAACACCAAAAAAAATAATAAAGAAAAATTATTCTTTGTATAAAAATTATAAACCAAACCAATTAAGTGATATACCTAGCTTCAGTAAAACTTTGTTGCTTAATTCTGATGGTTTGAATAAATTTAGAAATAGAGTTTACGAATATAATCAAGGAGTTAACTCTAATTATAATTATTACTTGATTGATGTTAAATATCTTGGTAGAAGTGAAAGGTATGCTTTTGTTTCTAAAGATTTCTCTTTTGGTAGTGGGGAGTTAGTTGAGAAGCTAAATATTGTTAATTCCAATATAATTATATTTAGTACTGGTTGTGTTTTGGAAGAATTAAACAAGGTAATTTATTGTTCTAGTTTAGGAAGCAAATTTGAGTATGCTTATTTGTCCGATAGTTTAGATTTCACATCAAGTTTAATTATTCCTTCTAGTGCTTATTTGGACTTAGAAGATGAAGTTATTTATGACTTTGATTGTGATTCTGGAAATTGTGATTATTCTTATTGTGGAGATAATATGTGCTTTAGTGATTCTTTGATTGGTGTTGATGAAGGAGATTCTACAAATGAGTATTATTGTCCAAAAGATTGTGGTAAGAACGTTCCATGGGTTTGGTATATTTCTTTAGGAACGATTTTGTTGTTGGGGATACTTTGGATTAATTTTTATAGGGGTCCTGGAAACTTTTTTGATTTAGGTAATAAAATTAGTTTCAAATTTTTTCATAAAAAATTATTTTTAGTTGAAAAAGATAGAGTTATTTTAAGAACTTATACTGTTAGAGCTTTGAAAGAAGGATTTAATGAAGGCGAGATAAGAAAGGCATTATTGAGAAAAGGGTGGAGTCAAAAACAGTTAGACCACATATTTAATCAAAGGAGAAAATAAGAAGTTATATAAATAATGTTAAACAATTATTTTAATATGAAAAAAGGAGTGATGCTTTTTGTAGTTGTGGTATTCTTTGCTAGTTTTGTTAATGCAGGACTGGAAGGGGATTGTGCAATTCTTCCGTTGTTCTCTGGATGTTCAGCTGGAGAGTTTGTAGATAACTTTTATTTTTCTCATATTGATAATGCACATGTTTGTTTTAATGATGCTTTGAGTTGTTATAATTATGGACTTTGTTGCCCCGGTAGTGAGATGAGTATTTTGGCAAATATCCCCCTTTCAACTTTTGCATCTATTTCTTCTTATGATAATGCACATATTGCGGATGAAGGCGAATATGACATTCCATTAAGATTTGTTGGGGCAGATGATCAATGTTTTATAGAATCTGGAGGTTGTACTGGTGAGGACGTTTGTTTGTTTTCGATGTATAGTTTAACTAATTCCCATGCAGGTCCTTGTGGCTCATATAATTATGAAGTTTGTTGTGCTCCTTCTACCCCGGATTGTCCCAATGGTCAATTAGAAATAGTTGTTTTGGACCCCGATCCTGTTGGAGATGTTTCGGAGGGAGAAACTAAATTATATGTAGTTACGGTCCATGTTAACGGAAATCCTGTTTATGGAATAACTGTTGCTGCATATGACTTGTTTGATGGAACTCCGTTTGATAGTGGTGATACGAATGCTGAAGGGAGAGCAACTCTTTCCAATGTTATGTATGGTGTTGGGAGTCACACAATTTACTTTTCTGCTGCTGGAGAAGATTATTGCCAAGATAGTATACAAGATACTTTTTTTGTAAGTGGAGAATCCCCTGATTGTCAGCTTGGTGAACAACAAAACTGTCAAGAACAAGATGGAGTATGTGCCGGATCTTATGAAACTTGTAATGCCCAAGGAGAATGGCCAGGATGTACTTCTTCTGATTATGGGGATGATTATGAGATAGTCGAAGTTACTTGTGATGATAGTTTGGATAACGATTGTGATACTCTTGTTGATGGAGACGATCCTACTAACTGTGAGGTTTCTTCTGATTGTGTATTAAGTGGTGCTCATTGGGAAGAAAACGGGGATGATGATATTGTTTCAGAAGGAAAAGAAGTTACGCTAACTGTTAGTGGGAATGAGTTTTGTTCTGGAGAGGTTGTTTTTGATATTGCTGAAACTGATTGTGCAGTTGGGTTTGATTGTGATTATGATGACATAGATCAAGAAGATACTGATGAATTAAATGTTAAACAAATCAGTGCTACTTTTTCTGGATGGAGTGCTGTCGCTTCTTGGACTTCTGAGTGGGTGCATGATGATAATAATGGATTTGGAGACGATGACCCAGAATATTATTTCAAGGCAACACTATCGGATGCTCGTGCTGATTCTGATCAATTGAAGGTGGAAATTGCAATTTGTGGTGATGGAATAGTTAATCAAGATTGGGAAGAATGTGATGAGTTAGATTTAGGAGAAGAAGAAGATTGTGAATCCTATAAGGGAGATGATTGGGAAGGTCCATTAGGATGTTATGATGAAGAAGATGAAGAGAGTGGAGATGGAATTGCTTGCTATTATGATGATATTCTTTGCGGTGATGATAGCGGTCCTTCTGATGATCCGGATAATACCTTTAGGCAATGGGGAGAATGTGTAGATGATGGCGACGGAGACAACATAGGAACTAGAGAAGTTTATTTATATAATTCTGAAACGGGGATACAAATTTGTACTTGGGGTGTTCCACCTACTTCTTGTGTTTATGCAATTGAAGAGTGTTTCTTGGGAGAAGAAGAGATTCCTTTCTTTAGTTATTTGGCATTTATGATATTTTTATTTATAGTTAGTATTTTCTATGGTAGCGAAATGTTTAAAAAGAAAAGCGTCATTAATAAAAACAATAAAGAGGTGGAATCATGCAAGTCATAATTAATATTGGGAAAAAACATTTAGTTTTTTTAGTTTTGTTTGTAGCTATAATAGGATTAACTGGCTATACTATTGCTTATGGAGGGAATGAACCTAGAACTATGGGGCATACTTTTGGAGAGGTAGATCCAGCTACGTATTCTTTTAATACATCTGATTCTGAAGGATTTATAATTGAGAGACTGCAGGGTGTAGGTGTTGGTCCTAGTTTGATGTATATAAATGATCAATCTTGGGCAATTAATCATGTCGGTATGGATGATGGGGGCATGGCAGAATTTTCTTTTGAGGTTAAAGGAAATAGTTTTTTTAATGGACCTTTAAAGCTTGCTTATGGAACAATTACAGTTTCTGAGCCAAAGTTAGATTTGTGTCATGATTCTGCAGAAGGGAATGATCTCAATCCAGATTGTAGTGATGCTGTTCCAACTATTTATGTTAATGCTATTCCGTTGTGTATGAATGGTGTAAATGGAGAGGTTGGATTATGCCCATGAACAAATATTTAATATTTTCAATTTTATTTGTATCTTTATTTCTAATTAGTTCTTGTGATGAATATCCTAAAGATCCACTATTGTCTGGAGGCTGCGGGGAGTGTACTCCTT
>Ga0233445_1002843_pt1 | contig 11099 bp, 9 predicted proteins | sample SI_124_October20_5_FD_182779 | JGI IMG/M metagenome (GOLD analysis project Ga0233445, IMG submission 182779) | Seawater microbial communities from Saanich Inlet, British Columbia, Canada - SI_124_October2016_100_MG | ecosystem: Environmental > Aquatic > Marine > Inlet | place: Canada: British...
GCCAGGTGTTTGGTAAGGCGATGGCTGAGGTAGGGGGTGGCTCTATTATTAATATTGGCTCAACTTACGGTATGGTATCACCAGATCATCGTATATACGAATATAAAGCAGACAATGGAGGCGATCCATTCTATAAACCAGTCGTTTATTCAGCCTCCAAATCAGCACTAGTAAATTTAACAAAATATATTGCTGTTTACTGGGCAAAGGCAGGAGTGCGTGCAAACTTGATGGGGTTGGGAGGTGTATTTAATAACCAGGATGATCAATTTATGGAAGGATATTGTGCAAAAGTGCCGATGGGAAGAATGGCAAAAGAGGATGAATACAACGGCACAGTAGTTTATTTAATGTCAGACGCAGCATCTTATGTTACAGGCACAACCATTATGCTAGATGGTGGTTGGACTGCTTGGTGAAAAAAACAAATTGAGAGAAAAAATGATACCCAATAAAATAGCAAACTGGATCAACGGCAAAGAGATACAGGCTGAAAGTGGAAAAACATTTGAAAAAGTATCACCACATTCTGGTGAGATACTATGCAAAGTTTCCAGATCAAATAAAACAGATATTGATCATGCAGTGGTAGTGGCAAAGCAGGCACAAATAGATTGGGCAAATACACCAACAGTACAGAAAGGTCACCTGCTTCACCAAATATGTAACGCACTGGAATTACATAAAGAGGAAATTGCATCAATTGTAGCATTAGAAACAGGTAAATCACACCAAGAGGCATTAGGTGAAACAGGCGGTGCAATTGCATTAGGTCGTTTCTATGCAGGTGAAGGGCAACGTTTATATGGACGCACCACAACCAGTGGTGTAGAAAACAAATATGCCTCTACAGTAAGACAACCATGTGGTGTGGCGGGGCTTATTATTGCAGCAAACACTCCTATTGCAAATGTGGCTTGGAAAGTTTTTCCTGCACTAATCTGTGGAAACGGAGTGGTACTTAAAGCAGCTGAAGATACGCCAGCAACTGCTTGGATATTTGCAAAAATAGCCCAAGAGGCGGGGTTGCCCCTAGGAGTGCTAAATGTAATCCAAGGTTTGGGGGTAGAAGCAGGAGCACCACTTGTAGAGCATAATGATGTAGATGTTATTAGCTTTACTGGATCTACTTGCGTAGGAAGATGGATAGCAGAAACTGCTGGAAAACGACTAGCGAAAGTATCACTTGAACTGGGGGGAAAAAATCCATTAATAGTCTGTGACGATGCTGATATTGATAACGCGGTCAATTGGGTCTGTCTCTCTGCATTTAGTAATGCAGGACAGCGATGTGCCTCAGGTAGTAGAATCATTGTCTTTGATTCAATCTACGATGAGTTTAAGGAAAAATTATTGCTAGCAACTAAAAAACTATCTATAGGTCCAACAGATAGCGATGATTTGGGACCAGTAATTAATGAAAAACAACTAACAAACATGCTTGCTGCACTCGAAACAGCAAAAATAGAAGGATCAACCATCTTATACGGTGGCAAACGATTAGAAACAGAAAGCCATAAAAATGGTTTTTATATTATTCCAACTTTACTTGAAAATGTAAAACCAGAAGATGATATTTCACAGAATGAACTATTTGGCCCGATCGCTATTCTCTACCGTATTAGTAACTTTCAGGACGCTTTAGAACTTGCAAATAATTCACCTTATGGATTAACAGCCTCTATCCATACAAAAAATTACCACCGTGCCATGGAATTCAGCCATAAAATAAAATGTGGTGCTACAGTGGTCAATGCGGGTACTTACGGTAGTGAGCCACACATGCCATTTGGTGGAATGCGCCAATCTGGAAATGGTAGTAGAGAGCCAGGAACCGAAGCTTTAGATATATACTCTGAATTAAAAGATATCTATATGGTGGTTGACCCACAGCAACTATAACCTAAACATAATCCAGTAGAGAACTTACATGCTATATCACATAAATCAAAAAGACTATCAATCACTGCTTCAAAGTAGAGGCATTTCAAACATCGTAAAAACAGAAATGTTTGCACTCTATTCAAGAATAAACACTCTCTACATGATTGCTAAAGCAGGATCAGGTCATATAGGTACCAGCTTTAGCAGTATGGATATCTTTTCATGGATGCATCTTAATGTATTGACTGATGATGATCTATTTTTCTCCTCAAAAGGGCATGATGCACCAGGACTCTATTCAGTTTTAATAGGAATAGGTAAGTTAGATTATGAGTATATTCACCAACTAAGAAGATTAAATGGTTTACCAGGACACCCAGATGTAACAACGACACCATGTATGGTGACCAATACAGGATCATTAGGGATGGGGGTCTCTAAAGCAAAAGGTATGGTGCTTGCCAATCGTTTAGATAATAAAAAAGGTAGAGTCTATGTCTTAACAGGAGATGGAGAACTGCAAGAAGGACAATTTTGGGAATCACTATCTGGTGCTGTCAATGGTAAATTTGAAGAGATAACAGTTATTATTGACCACAATAAAATCCAATCTGATACATGGGTTAATGATGTGAGTGATTTAGGTGATTTGGAAGCTAAGTTACTTAGCTTTGGTTGGCATGTACAGCGTTGTGATGGAAATAATTTGTCTGATTTTTCTCAGGCAATTGAAGCTGCAAAATTGGTAAAAGGTAAGCCTCAAATTATTATTGCAGATACAATAAAGGGGAAAGGCGTTTCCTTTATGGAAGCGACTGCAATGGGAAATGAACAGGAATTTTATAAGTATCATAGTGGAGCTCCCACAAGTGAAGAGTATCAAAAAGCATTTAATGAAATGTTTACAAAAGCGAATGACCTTTTAGTTAAAGTAAATCTACCATTTATAAAAGCAGTTGAGATAGAAAGAGAGCTCAGTCCATCACCGAAATTGAACCTAGAAAAAATGATTCCAGCTTATGAAAAAGCATTACATGAATTGGGAGGGAAAAATGAAGATATTGTGGTGCTAGATGCCGATTTGATGATCGATTGTGGCTTACTAAGCTTTCGCAATAGTTATCCAGAAAGGTTCGTGGAGTGCGGTATCGCCGAACAAGATATGCTCTCACAAGCTGGAGCACTTGCATTAAAAGGTAAGCTACCTATTTCACATAGCTTCGCATGTTTTTTAGCACCAAGAGCCAATGAGCAGTTTTTTAATAATGCATCTGAAAATACCAAATGTATATACACAGGATCACTGGCAGGACTTTTACCTTCTGGGCCGGGACACTCACACCAAATGGTTCGTGATATATCAGCATTAGGTGGTGTGCCAGGACTAACTCTTATAGAACCTTGTTGTGAACAAGAGGTAAAAATGGCATTGGAGTATGCTGTTAAAGAAAATAAAGATAGTACTTACATCAGACTAGTATCGATCCCATGTGAAGTGCCGTATACACTACCTAAACACTACTCTTTGAAAAAAGGACAAGGTGTTGCACTTACAGAAGGAAGTGACGCTGTTATTTTTGCGTATGGACCTATTATGTTACCGCAAGCGTATATCGCAGCCGAAAAATTAGAGTCAGAATATAGTATTAGTGTAAAAGTAGTCAATATTCCTTGGTTGAATATGATTAATAAAACTTGGCTAAAAGAGACAATTGGTAATATTAAAAAAATATATACTTTAGATAATCATCTGATTAGTGGTGGACAGGGAGAAAAGATAGGATCTACAATTGCACGGTTGGGACTAAATGATGTTTCAGTAAAAATGATGGGCCTAACAGAAATACCTGTGTGTGGATTGAATGATGAAGTACTTGCACATCATGGAATGGATAGTAAAGCAATCATAAAGCGTTGCTTAGAGGCGAATTAATGGTTAACTTACCGTTAGTTACAATTGGATTGCCAGTATACAATGGGGAGCAGTGGATTAATCAGGCAATAGATTCACTTATCGATCAGGATTATGAGAATATTGAAATTGTTATTGCAGATGATCAATCAACTGACAATACTGCAAAAATATGTAAAAAATATAGTAAAATATATGACAATGTAATTTTTAATATAAATAAAGAAAATCTTGGAGGGCAAGGAAATCTATTTCATATTCTTGAAAAGTGTAGTAGTGAATATTTTGTATGGGGTAGTCAAGATGATTTTTGGAAAAATAACTATGTAAGCTCCTTAGTTAAGAAACTGGAAAAAGATAAAGATATGGTGTTAGCTTCTGGCAATATTGAAATGATCAATATGGATGGTAGTTCTTATATTATCAACTTCGCTGGAAAATGGGATCCAGAGAAACTTAACAAATATCAGCTTATCACGTCACTTTTATTGCCAGTTGACTATGGGAAATGGATTAAAAATAATCTTTTCTTACATGGTGTTATTCGTACGAGTTCTCTAAAAAAATGTTTTGAGGTTTTTCCTGGTGTTGCCGGACATGATAGAAGTTTTATTTTGTTTTTAATATTACAGGGGGGGTGGGGATATGTTGATGAGGTTTTGTATCATCGCAGAACTGGCGTTGGTGAGTTAATTAGAAAAGCAGCACCTAACGACAAAATTAATAAATTAGGACAAAATAAGTTACTACCATTTATAAGTGCTAAGCAAATGTTAGTGGGACTTAGTGGTATGCTAAGTATTAATTTTAGTATAAAGCTTTATTGTTTTGTTATTATAGTAGCTTATGTTATTTCATTGTACTTAGTTCAGATGAAAAGAGTACTTTTTGGTGTGAATTTCTTAAAAAGAATGCTCCCCATAAAATGGTATAACTTTATTAGAGAGATTAAAAATAATCAGATCAAACATGGATAAAGATTGTTTATCCTCTAAAATAACTGATATCTTTATTTTAGGCTCAGGAATGGTAGGGCTATCAATTGCCTATCAACTAAAAGAAAAATATCCATCATTAACCATAACAATTGTAGACAAAGAGCCTGAAGTAGGGCTTCATAGCTCTGGAAGAAATAGTGGGGTACTACATGCAGGTCTCTATTATCAGCCAGAATCACTAAAAGCAAAAGTATGTGTAAAGGGTGCAAAACGATTACGCAATTGGTGTGAAAATGAAAGATTACCGATACTGAATTGCGGGAAAATCATTACTCCTCAAAAACCAGAGCTGGATGGACAGCTGGAAGTGCTATTAAAAAGAGGTCAAGAAAATGGTGCGGTTGTAGAGTTAATTGATCAGCAACAGTTTAATGAGCTAGCGCCAGATGGACGAACTAGTAGTGGTAGGGCTTTGTGGAGTCCTGGTACATGTGTTGTAAAACCAATTCTTGTTATTCAGCGATTAAAACAGAGACTGCAAGAGCAGGGTGTAAAGTTCATCATGTCTGAAAAACAATGGAAAATAGAACCAACTAAAAGAGAGGCCATGCTGGATGATAAAATAAAAATATCATATGGACATCTTTTTAACTGCACTGGGCTTCAGGCAGATAGAGTGGCACATCAGTTTGGAGTAGGTAAAGAATATACGATGTTGCCATTCAAAGGAAGTTATTGGCAGTTAAGAGAGGATACACCATTTGAATTTAACACCAACCTTTACCCAGTCCCTGATCTAGATGTACCATTCTTAGGGGTGCATGTTACCCCAAGTATTGATGGCGTCACTTATCTTGGACCAACTGCTACCCCAGCTCTCGGTAGAGAAAACTACAGTGGTCTGCAAGGAGCTGAGCCTCTGATGATGTTGAAGTTTATGCAACATATGGCAACACAAATAATGATTGATAAAAAAATGCGTAACTATTTCTATGATCAAGCATTTGAGTGGTTGCCACATAAATTTCTTAGGGCAGCACAATCTATTATCCCAAAACTAAAGATGTCACATATCAAGCGCAGTAAAAAAGTTGGTATAAGGCCTCAGCTTTACAATAAAATTAAGCGAGAATTAGTGCAAGATTTTGTGATGCTACATGGTAACCACTCAACCCATATAATCAATGCAATATCACCGGCATTTACTGCAAGTTTTGAGCTAGCTGACTATATTTTAGATAACAGTAATTTAACTATTTAAGGAGTTGTAATGCCTAAGTGCCTAATATGTGAAAATAAATATCAACCATTCGTAGATTTTGGAGCTATGCCGATAGCCAATGCCTTTGCCACCAAAGAAAAAGCAGAGAATGAATATACCTTTCCTATGAAGGTTGGTTTTTGTGGTAGTTGCAATATGGTGCAGTTGGTTGAACAGCCAGATAGAGAACAGATGTTCCATGAAAATTATGCTTTCTTCTCTTCTACTTCAAACTATATGCAGAAACATTTTAAAAATTTTGCAGATTCTGTTGTTGAATTGCAAAATTTAGATAAAAATTCTTTCGTCGTGGAAATTGGTAGTAACGATGGAATTATGTTGCAAAATTTTGTAAATAACAATATTCCATCTCTTGGAGTTGAACCATCAAAAAATGTTGCACAGATAGCTAGAGATAAGGGTATTGAAGTTATCACTCAATTTTTTGATCAACCACTAGCAAAGAAGATAACCAAAGATCATAAAAAAGCAGATGCAATTCTTAGTGCCAATGTAATGTGTCATATTCCATATATGCACTCTATTTATGATGGGGTGAAAGCACTATTAAAAGAGGAAGGTTTATTTATTTTTGAAGACCCTTATCTAGGCGAAGTGATAGAGAAAACTTCATTTGATCAAATTTATGATGAACATGTATTCCTATTCTCTGCTCTATCCATCAGTCATCTTGCAAATATGCACGATTTGGAACTAATAAATGTAGAGCCACAAATTACCCATGGTGGATCTATGCGTTATACCTTGGCTCATAAGGGGGTGAAAGTAGTCTCACAAAATGTAACAGATCTAATTACAAAAGAGAAGAGATTGGGGCTAGATAACAAAGATGCCTATATCGGTTTTACAGATAGCGTGAATAAAATTAGGGAAGATCTTATTGCGTTGCTAACAAAACTAAAAAAAGAAGAGAAAAAAGTGGTCGCATATGGTGCAACTTCAAAAAGCACAACTGTCACTAACTATTTTGGCATTACACCAGAATTGGTTGAGTGTATCTATGATACAACTCCTATCAAACAGAATAAGCTATCTCCAGGAGCACATATACCTGTACTACCGTATGAACAGTTTCAAGAGAGCAACCCTGATTACGTACTTCTTTTTGCGTGGAACCATGCAACTGAGATTATGAAAAAAGAGAGCGAATACATGGGAAGTGATCGACACTGGATTACCTATATTCCTCAAGTGAAGATAGACTAATTATGATTCTCTGTGCCAACCCATCAGCTCAGTTTAAGAGTTACCAGAGTGAAATAGAGACTGCTGTTCTTGCTGTGATGCGAGGTGATCGATATGTGCTTGGAGAAGAAGTAACAAAGCTTGAACAAGAGTTTGCTAGTTATATAGGTACAAAGGAGGCGATCGGTGTCGCTAATGGAACAGATGCTCTGGAATTGGCGTTGCGTGCATTGAATATAGAGGCAGGTGATGAAGTGATTACTGTCTCTCATACTGCAGTTGCAACGGTAGCAGCTATCGAGGCGGCAGGTGCAACTCCAGTATTGATTGACGTAGAGCCGTATTACTACACACTCAATCCATTGCAGTTAGATGAGGTCTTGACATCAAAAACTAAAGCAGTAATTGTAGTACACCTCTATGGTCAATCTGCTGATATGGATGCTATTACAAATTTTTGTAATAAACATGATTTATCACTAATCGAAGATACGTCCCAAGCACATGGTGCAAAGTATAAAAGTAAGCGTTTAGGAAGTATTGGTGATATTGGTTGTTTTAGCTGTTACCCAACAAAGAATTTAGGCGCAATAGGAGATGCAGGATTAATTACCACCAATAGCATAGAATTAGCAACAAAAATCAGAATGGCGAGGGAGTACGGTTGGAAAAATCGTATAAGTGAGTTTGCAGGTAGAAATTCAAGGCTTGACGAAATGCAAGCAGCTATTTTGCGAATTAAGTTAAAGTACCTGGATTTGGATAATGAAAAAAGGCGGCAGATAGCTCAATATTATATGACTCATTTGTCAGGTGCACATGTTAGCCTTCCAGTAATTCGGACAGATAATGAATCTGTTTTCCACCTTTTTGTTATACAGGTAGAAAGGCGTAAGGAGCTATTGAGCTATCTTTTGTCTAAAGATATTCAAGCTGGTATTCATTATCCTGTTCCAGTGCATCTACAGCCAGCATACAAAGATAGAGTCTTAGTAGCGAGTGATATGAGTGTTACTGAGAGCCTAACTGATAGAATAATTTCATTGCCAATATATCCGGAGATTTCTATTAATGACATAGGCATAGTAGCTGATGTCATTAAGGAGCTTTATCTATAATGAGGTGGAATGGCAGAATATGGGAGGGGGTGTATAAAAAATTTGCTGAAGCGCCAAATGATTCTGGATATTTTGAGAAGGAAAAATGGCTAAAGCAGGAAGAGGATAAATGCAATAAAAAAATAAAAACGCTAAAACAAAGAGTGGTTTCAAGTAGTGGTGGAATATCTGAATTAGCCGAGTCTAAGGAATACTGCTTATCAATTGTTATAAGTATGATGGATTCATCAAAACAAATATCAGTATTAGATTTTGGAGGTGGTTTAGCAAGCATATATTTTGAAACTATAGAGAAAATAGTAGGTAAAAATATAAAATTTTTTATTGTAGAAAATGGTTCTATTTGTAAAAAAGGGAGTGAGCTTTTTAAGGACGATAAAAAAATAGAGTTTTTAACTGTATTGCCAGAACAAAATAAAAATACTGCAATAGATATCGTTCATGCAGGATCGTCAATGCATTATGTCGATGACTGGATTGATTTATTGGATAAATTTGTTGAATACAGACCAAAATACCTAGTTTTTTCTGATTTACCAGCAGGAGATATTGATACTTTTGTTACTACCCAAAACCAATATGATGATAAAGTACCTGTAAGGTTTTGGAATTTATCAGAATTCGTTAATGCGGTGGAATATAGAGGGTTTAAGTTGATTTATAAAACTAGATTTATAAATGGATATATAAAATATATGAAGTATTTTGATAAAAAGTACAGGTTAGAACATTTTTCGCAACTTATATTTAAATTGAATTAAATGATATGAAAATTATTAAAACACCATTAGATGGATTTCTTGTGATAGAGCCTGATGTGTACAAAGATGGCAGGGGGTTTTTTTTAGAAACCTATCAAAAAGAACGTTATCAGAAAGCTGGAATTGTTGATAATTTTATACAAGATAATCATTCTCGATCAGAAAAAGGAGTGTTAAGGGGTATGCACTTTCAAATCAAAAACCCTCAGGCTCAAATTGTTACAGTGATGCGCGGGAAGATCTTTGATGTTGTTGTAGATTTACGAAAAAAATCAAAAACATTTGGCCAATGGCATGGTGTAGAGTTGAATGAGAATAGCAAGGCGCGACAGGTTTATATGGCACCAGGATTTGCACATGGATTTTGTGTTTTAAGTGACCTTGCTGATTTGCACTATAAAGTTTCTAGTATATATAACCCAACTGATGAGGGTGGCTTGTTGTGGAATGATGCGAGTATTGGGATAGATTGGCCAATACTTAATAATAGATTTTATATATCAGATAGAGATAAGAATTATCCATCATTATCAGAATTAAAATTATGAATTTAGCCAATAGCAAGAAAATAATTTCAGTCATTATTTATGGTGGTACCGGACAAGCAAAGGTAGTCAGGCCTATAATTGAACAACAAGGTGGGAGGGTTGTTGCTGTTTTTGATGATACCAATGATCTAAAGTCCCCTTTTGAAGATATTCCTATACATTACGGGTTTGATTCATTAATAAAATGGTCCAAAAGTAACAATATTGCTAATACTGGCTTTGTTGTATGTATAGGAAACCCTAATGGTGATGTGCGATACCAAATTTCAAAGAAAATATCAAAGTTAGGGTTTGCATCGTATTCGGTGGTTGATAAAAATTCAATAATATCTAATAATAGTGTTATAGGGAAGGGCGTTCAAATTATGGCTGGAGCAGTGATAATGCCAGAAGTTAAAATTGGCGAGCAGTGCATTATTAATACAAAAGCAAGTGTTGATCATGAGTGTGTAATTAACAATGGTTGTGAAGTTGGGCCAGGTGCAACATTATGTGGCCGTATAAATATGAAATTTAATTCTTGGGTTGGTGCTGGTGCAACAATTACACCAAGATGTACCATTGGCGAGAATTCTATCGTTGGCGCTGGTGCGGTAGTAATAAATGATATAGATGATAACACTGTCGTGGTGGGGGTTCCTGCCATAAAATTGAAGAATGTGTAGGATTTTTAAATTTTAATAAATAGATAAATATGAAAGAAATATATATGGCAGGGCCGTCTGTAACTAAAGAAGATGCTGAAATTGTTATGGATGCAGTGCAAAATGGCTGGTATGGAAAAAGTGCTTACCACTATGTTGAGACTTTCGAGAGGGAGTTTGCTGAGTATCATGATAGAAAATACGCCCTAATGACACCGAACTGTACTACAGCTATACACCTATTGTTAGAAGGTTTGGGTGTAGGAGTAGGTGATGAAGTTATTGCACCAGATTGCACATGGATTGGATCAGTTGCTGGAGTTACATACCAAGGAGCGAAGACGATTTTTGCAGATATAGATCCAGTAAATTGGTGCCTAACAGCAGAGAGTATTGAAAAAGTGATTACGTTAAAAACTAAGGCAGTTATTGTTGTAGATTTGTTTGGAAATATGCCTGATTATGATGCAATAAAAAAAGTTTGTGATAAGCATAATATCTATATGATAGAAGACTCTGCCGAATCATTGGGATCAACCTACAAGGACGTAAGAGCCGGTAAATTTGGTATTGGGTCTGTTTTTAGCTTTCATCGTACAAAAACAATAACAACTGGTGAGGGCGGTATGTTGTTAATTGATGATGAAGATCTGTTTCAGCGCTGTAAGTTTCTGCGTGATCATGGCAGACAGCCAGGAAGTTATTTTAATACAGAGGTTACTTTTAAATATATGCCTTTTAATGTGCAAGCAGCATTAGGATATGCACAATTTAAGCGTATTGATGAGTTAGTTGGCAAAAAGCGTTGGATATTAAAGGGCTTTAAA
>Ga0233445_1002857_pt1 | contig 11058 bp, 9 predicted proteins | sample SI_124_October20_5_FD_182779 | JGI IMG/M metagenome (GOLD analysis project Ga0233445, IMG submission 182779) | Seawater microbial communities from Saanich Inlet, British Columbia, Canada - SI_124_October2016_100_MG | ecosystem: Environmental > Aquatic > Marine > Inlet | place: Canada: British...
GGGTTGTGATGGCATCGTGATGAATCACAGTAACAGAACTGAAGCCGTTGGCCGGACAACCATTTTTGGGATGGATTAGATGATGGTAGCGTTTTCCTTGATAGTCAAAAAACCGAGCATAATTGCCTGAAGTAAAGACGGTCTCATCGGCGTTAAGTTGTAAAGTCGCTACGATATCCTGGTTATTGGGTTGCTGAATGGTAAATTGCCAGTGTCTGTTGAGTGGTTTTCCCAGTGTGGCTATGTCTCCTCCAGCATTAACAATGGCGTGTTGGATATTTTGTGCTTGTAAGAGTTTAATGGCTTCGTGCAGCGCATAACCTTTGGCAATACCGCCTAGTTCAATTTTTACGGCATTATTAAGGCTGGATAAAGTTCACCCGTGTACTTGGATATCTTGCATCTTGGGTTGTTTGTTTACCCAATATTGGATTTCTTGGTCAGTAGGGGGTGTGCCTGTCCAATTTTCCTGATGGAACCCCCTCAAAGCGATTAAGTGACCAATAGCCGGGTTAAATAAGTAATCGCTTTGTTGTGCAAGTTGACGTATTTGTTGTAAAAATGGTCGTGTAACTGGTGGAATATTGATCGGCTTTCCTGCGGCAATGGCCTGATTAATTTGTTGCAATAGTCCTTTTCCTTGCCACGCGTGCAAGCGTGTATGTATATGTAATTGGGAGAAATGTTGTTGTAATGAGTCAAAAGCTTGTTGGGCTGAGTGTGTGTCGGCGGTGTAAATGCTAATGTCGATGACTGTGCCAAAACTGAGTAAGCGTGTGGTCTGTATGGATGTTTGCATTTCGCAAGCTTTTAGCAAAGTTATGAGGTTGATGAAGAAAAATATTTGATAAAGTGCTTTTAGAGCAGATATAGTAAAGTTTAAGGGAATTATGGTATGTACTGTGATTGAATATTCCTCTATATTAACAACAATTCAGCATACATTCTCATTGTTACAGGCTAATTATGATTTCGCCCAAAGAATTACGTAGAAACACCCGTTATGTGCTTAGAATGAAAGCGTCTTTTTGCCCCGAAAATATGGGTAAGACGTTGTCCGGATATACGTCTAATGTCAGTTTAAACGGCTTATTTCTTGATTTGCCGAATCTGCAGGATATTCATGCGGAGGGAATGCCTTTCATTGAATCTCCCGGTCATATTGAATTGTCGTGGCAATACCAGGACGAAGAGTTTCACCTGTCGGCGCCTTGTTTTGTAAAGCATGTCGTGGTGGGTGGTTTAGGCATCGCTTTTACGATTGCCAGTGCCGAAGAAATGATGTCATTGGCCAAAGTGTTAGAATCTGTATTGTCTTTTCCAGTCGGTTCCCAGGTGTTTTCCTGTACTCCTGAAAATCGCTTAGTGAATATTAATGAGTGGGACGAAGAAGTGGCGTTGGCGTTGGCTGAACGTGAGGGTGTTTCATTTACTGACGGCCATTGGGAGATGATTCACCTCATGCGCCAGGATTATGAAAACTATAGTCACTTTCCCGGGTTACCTGTGCTTAAAAAACAAATTGTTTCCGCGCTGGGAGAAGAAAAGGCTTCAGATGATTATTTAAAATCCTTGTTCCCTAAGGGCATAGAAATGCAAGGTACGCGTATTGCCGGCGTGCCTGTGCCTCAACCTGATTGGCAGTTTGTGTCCGCAAAAAAACAACGCAAAGCGGATGTGGTAGACCATCACCCTCAGGAAGGTCATGTGGTGTTGGAATGTGAAGGCTCTCTGTACGAATTTGATAAAATGGGCCATTTGTTAGAAACGAATTGTTGGACAGAATCTTTGGCCGAAGTCATCGCTGCCCGAGAAGGGCTGGTGTTAACCGAAGATCACTGGGAAGTGTTACATGTGTTGCGTGCTTATTACGACGAGTTCGCGACAGTGCCTAGCCTAAAAGTATTAATCAAGGCGATACAGGATGAATATGGGAGTTGTCAGTCGGATCGTAGAAGGTTGTATCGGTTATTTCCCAAAGGACCATCAAAGCAAGGCAGTCGTATTGCCGGTGTGCCTGAGCCAGTTGATTGTTCCGCTTGTTAGGGGTTAAGTTTTCTGAGTGAAAGAAATCAGTGTTTAGGCTGATAAGAAACAGCGTGTTATTGTGTGGAAGAGGGCATGGCTGGTACGAGTAATTGTGGGTCTATACGGTGCTTAAACCAATTCATTCGCCAGTCTAGATGTGCCCCAGTGACTCTTCCAGTGGCTCCGATGTCGGCAATCAAATCTCCTTTTTTAACGTAATCACCAACTTGAACATGAATTTTATCTAAATGCAAAAAGGCAGAGGATAAGTTGTGCCCATGATCAAGGATCAGTGTGCCACCAGAAAAAAACATATTGGGATGTGCTAGCGTAATTAAACCATTGGCCGGTGCGGTAACAGGTGTGCCAATGGGTGCGGCAATATCTACGCCGTAGTGAGGTCTTCGAGGTTTTCCGTTAAGAATCCGTTGGCTGCCGTAAACACCACTGATGCGTCCTCTAGCTGGCCAGCTAAACCCTTGAGAAAAATCTGTCCGCTCATCATTGTGTTGGCGCGCTTGAGCGATTTTTTGATTGTCTTTTCGGATGCGTAACAAGTTCTTTTTGTTGGGTGATACTTTCTTCTTAGGTAGACCGTTAATGCGTTGAATGGCATATGTGCGTTGACGAATGTCCAGTGTATGTTTTGTTGCCGGTTTGTTGGGTGTTTGCACAGTAATGGTGGCATTGGGGGCTTCGTCACGGTCAAGGCCTATAATAAACTGACCTTGTGACGAGACTTTAACGCGTTGCTCATTAAAAAAGATTTGGTTTTCGGCCTGTGTTTTGCCGATCAGTAGGCCACCCTGAACGTGTTCTCCAGACAGTTCAAAAGCCCCTAGTGGCTTTGTGATTCCTGCTGTGCAGAGAAGCACAGCAAGAAACCATCTCAGTGATGACCTATATAGGCGGTTATTCGGACGGTTTTGAAGCACGTTTTCGGGCATTTTCATCAAGCAGTTTCTTTCGCAAACGGATGTTCTTCGGGGTGACCTCCACCAATTCATCGTCGTTAATCCATTCCAGAGCTTGTTCCAGTGTATGCTTGATTGGCGGCGTGAGTATCAGGTTTTCATCCGTGCCGGCGGCGCGGATATTGTTCAGCTGCTTGGCTTTAGTCGGGTTGACGACCAGATCATTGTCGCGCGAATGGATGCCGATAATCATGCCGGTATATACTTCGGTGCCGTGATCAATAAACAGGCGGCCGCGTTCTTGTAAGTTAAATAAAGAATAACCCAAGCCTTTGCCGGTGGTTTTGGAAATCAAGGCGCCGTTAATGCGTTCGCCAATTTTCCCTGGGATACAAGGCGCGTATTCCTTGAAGGTATGGTACAAAAGGCCAGTGCCAGAAGTCATGCTGAGGAAGTCGGTACGAAAACCAATGAGACCACGTGAAGGAATGATGTAGTCAAGACGAATTCGGCCTTTATCATCCGGTTGGATGTTTTCCAGAATGGCGCGGCGTTCGCCAAGAGCTTCCATAACTTTGCCCTGATGAGGATCTTCAATATCAATCGTTAGTTGTTCAAACGGTTCGTGAGCGACTCCGTCAATCGTTTTGATGATCACTTCAGGGCGCGAAATACCCAGTTCATAGCCTTCACGACGCATGTTTTCGATTAAAATGGCGAGGTGTAATTCACCGCGTCCGGAAACACGAAATTTGTCCTGATCTTCGGCTGCTTCTACACGTAAGGCAACATTGTGCAGTAATTCTTGGTCTAGTCTATCGCGTAAGTGACGATTGGTAATAAATTTTCCATCTTGTCCAGCAAAGGCGGAATCATTGACCTGAAATGTCATGCTTACTGTAGGCTCGTCAACCGATAGAGGCGGTAGGGTTTCGGGATGATCTGGGGAGCACAAGGTGTCGGAAATATGTAGGTTGTCAATGCCGGAGACACAAATGATATCGCCCGCATTAGCGCTGGTTTGTTCAACGCGAGTGAGTCCGTCGAACCCCAAGATTTGTAACAAACGGCCCTTGCGAGAACCATTCTCAGTATCCAGTACGGTGAGAGGCTCATTGAGTTTTACAGAGCCTCGTTGAATGCGGCCAATGCCGATAATTCCCACATAAGAAGAATAATCGAGGGCACTGATTTGCATTTGGAAAGGACCTTCTGGGTCGACATTGGGTTCAGGAACCTGATCTAAAATAATGTCGAATAACACGTCCATGTTGTCGGTTTTTTCGTTGGGGTCTAACGTGGCAAAGCCGGCTAATGCTGAACTATATACGACAGGAAAGTCGAGTTGTTCATCGGTGGCATCGAGTTTATCAAAGAGATCAAAGGTTTGATCCAGTACCCAATCAGGACGCGTGTTGTCGCGGTCTATTTTATTGATAACGACAATAGGGCGGAGATTTTGGGCAAAGGCCTTTTGTGTAACAAAACGTGTTTGGGGCATAGGGCCATCAACGGCATCTACCAGTAAAAGGACTGAGTCGACCATCGAGAGAATACGCTCTACTTCGCCACCAAAGTCGGCGTGTCCAGGGGTGTCTACAATATTAATACGCACGCCTTTCCATTCCACCGCCGTATTTTTAGCTAAAATGGTAATGCCGCGTTCCCGTTCTAAGTCATTGGAATCCATGACGCGTTTTTGAGTGTTGTTACGCTCGCCGAGTGAGCCGGATTGTTGCAAAAGTTGGTCAACTAGTGTGGTTTTTCCGTGGTCAACGTGAGCGATGATGGCGATATTACGAAGTTTAGTGGTCATGAATTAATGAAGTCTCTCGTAGGGTGATAAATGACGCGCGCGTATGACGGGCGTAACGGGGTAGTTGTTGCTAAGGTATACTGTCTACCGGTTAAATACTAATAGATCCATTGGGATCGATTAAAGGTTTTGGGTTTTATCTTTTTCAATTAGTGCGTAGGCCGAATGATTATGAATGGATTCAAAGTTTTCTGATTCAACCACATAGCGAGTGACGCGTTTGTCGGCATTCAACACAGCGGCAATGTCGCGCACCATGTCTTCGACAAATTTTGGGTTATCGTAGGCGCGTTCGGTGACGTATTTTTCATCGGGGCGTTTTAATAATCCGAACAGTTCGCAAGAAGCCTGTTTTTCAACACACTCAATCAATTCTTCTATCCAGATAAAGTCGTTGCTGTTAATGGTAATTGTGACATGTGAGCGTTGGTTGTGTGCGCCGTATTGGGAAATGCTTTTGGAACAGGGACAAAGGCTGGTGACTGGAACAACCACGCGAATAGCAATTTCTGGCGTGTTATTGGCAATTTCGCCGATGAGTGTGACTTCATAATCCAGTAAGCTGGAGACGCCAGATTTGGGTGCCTGTTTGTTAATGAAGTATGGGAAGGTCATTTCAATATGACCGACTTCGGCTTCTAGGCGCTCAATCATTTCGATTAGCATGTCTTCAAAAGAGGAAACAGAAATTTCGTCTTCGTAATGGTTTAAAATTTCCACGAATCGTGACATATGTGTGCCTTTAAAATGATGAGGCAGTGCCACATACATATTAAAATTGGCAATGGTGTGTTGTTCCCCGCTACTGCGATCCTTTACTCGTATTGGATGCTTGATGTCTTTGATTCCGACTTTGTTGATGGGGATTTGACGCAGATCCTCGCTGCCTTGAACATCCGGAATAAGCGCGTTTGTTTGGGGGTGACTCATGGGTGAAACTCCGTGGCACGTAAAAATAAAATATTGGGCTGAGCGATGTAGCGATACCCGTCAGCGCGCGGAGTATAACAAAGATATTAATATTCTTCGATGCTTTGTCTGATTTTTAAGCACCGCATGAAATTGTAAGTATGACCTGTGGATAAAGTTGTGGAAAATTGTGGTTAAGTGGGGTAGTAAGCCCTTGTTGTATGGTTTTTTTGACTAAGGCTTGAAAATTAATCATGGATTTATATTTATTAAAAATCAATGACTTATGATTTTCCCTTGTGAGTGTGTGGTATTTTAAAATTGATTGATTATTGTTGAGAGAGCGATGCGTCGCTGGTCGTGGATAACACCTTGTGGTTGAAGTGGCCAAAAGTGTATTTATTCATGGAGTTAAATATTTTATCCACAGTGATGATGCCGCAAGTAGCGTGCAAAGAATATTGTTTTCTGCCTGTTTAATAAATAATATTTTTTCGAAATTCGAAGGTTTTAATGCTGTCTGTTAATAATTAGTTTAGTGATTTCGACCAGCGGCGTTGTATCAATGTCCAGTCCCTCAAGGCTGGATAAGGCGTCTTGATAATGTTCTTCGGCCACTTTTTTGGCATCATTTAATCCTAATAATGAGGGGTAGGTGGGTTTATTGCGAAGTTCGTCCATGCCTTGATGTTTGCCGGTAATTTGACTGTGTCCTTCTACATCGAGAATGTCATCTTGAATTTGGAAAGCCAGACCAATACATTTACCAAAATGATCCAGTTTTTTTAGTGTGCTTTGGTCCGCATTAGCGCTAAGGGCTCCCAGTAATACACTGGCACGAATTAAAGCGCCGGTTTTATGGATGTACATGTCTTCTAGTTCGGCCAGATTGCGTTGTTGCCCTACGGAGGAGAGATCCATCATTTGACCACCGGCCATCCCGCGGGAACCACTGGCCTGTGCCAGAATTTGTATCATTTTCAGTGTGGTTTTGGCCTCTGGTTGCTGGTGTTCTGGTGTGGAGGCGCAGGGGGTGGATAGTAGTGAAAAGGCCTGTGTTTGTAACGCATCGCCAACGAGTATGGCCGTGGCTTCATCAAATTGGATGTGGCAGGTAGGATGCCCTCGGCGTAAGTCGTCGTCATCCATGGCCGGTAAATCGTCGTGTACCAGCGAGTAAGCGTGAATCAGTTCAATGGCGCATGCCGGATTGTCGAGTGTTTGATTAGAGGCCCCTAAAGCGTTTCCGGTAATATAGACCAGAGCTGGACGTAAACGTTTGCCACTGGATAAAGTCGCGTAGCGCATGGCTTCATGAAGACGTGAGGGAGGAATGCCGACTGTAGGTAAGCATTGGTCGAGAGCGGCTTCTACCCGTTGTTGATAGGGCTTCAGGAAACTCATGCTTGTTCAGTCTGATTGGCGGGTTGGTTGAGTAGGTTGATTTGCTGTTCCGCCTGATTCAGTGTAGCTTGACAGTGCTGAATCAGTTGCATCCCTTGTTCAAATTGTTGCAAAGCATCTTGTAAATCAATCTCCCCTTGTTCCATACGTAGGACAATACCTTCCAATGTTTTTAGAGATTCTTCAAATGATGATTCGACCGGTTTGGTGGACACAAGGCTGTACTCAAATATTGACTGGTCGATATGATAACTGAGATCAGAGCAGAATCGCAAACCGTACCGTCTGGTTTTTCTCTACAAGATGAGGATGGGGTCTTGGTGTTACGTGATGAGTCACAGCATTTAGGGCGTTTGTCAGTCGATTTTATACAAGGGAAATTGGCATGGCGACGTGTGCATGGTGGTGGCGTGTCGCAACCTTTAGCTAAAGCGGTAGGGTTGAAGTCGGGTAAGCGACCGAGTGTGTTGGATGCCACGATGGGGTTGGCACAAGATGCTTTTGTATTGGCTATGCTGGGTTGTGAAGTCGATGGTTATGAGCGTTGCTGGCCTTTGGCTCAATTGGTGCAGGATGGATTAAATAGAGCCGTTGAGGATGCTGAATTAGGGGCGGTTATTACTCGTCTTCGCTGTCATGCCGAAGACGCAATCGGGGTGATGAAAAGCCACGTGAGGTGTCATGATGTGGTGTATCTCGATCCCATGTATCCGGGTAAGAAAAAAACGGCTAAGGTTAAAAAAGGGTTGCAGTTTATTCGTCGTTTGGTGGGAGAAACCGCTGATGAGGCGCTGTTGCTGGCTGTCTCCAGAGCTTATGCGAGTAAACGCGTGGTGGTCAAGCGGCCTTTGTCGGCCCCATCTTTAGCTGGAGAATCGCCGAGTTTTGTGATTCGCAGTGTTAAAACGCGTTTTGATGTTTATTTGTGTTGACTACTTTTACAGGCTTTCATTTTCTGCATAATGTATTGGGCCAATTCATTGGTTTGCCATTTAGGAATAAATTCATCGGCGCCAATTTTCTTGGTTAGAGAAACATTGAAATTTCCACTAAGAGAAGTGTGTAACACAATCGGGATGTTTTTTAGTTGGGGGTGTTGGCGTATCTTTCGCGTGAGCGTATAGCCATCCATTTCCGGCATTTCGATGTCAGAAATGACCATTAACATATGACCTTTCGCCGGTAGGTTGTCGTTCTCTGCCCAGCCGGTTAGGGTATCTAAGGCTTCTTTTCCGTCCTTTACCGACGTACTTTGTACGCCAATTTTATCCAGCATGCGTTTCATTTGTTTGCGAACAACAGAAGAGTCGTCGGCAAATAAGATATGGTGTTTGGATGTTTCCTGATGAATGGCTAAATTGTTGAAAGAATCAGTAATCTCGGGTGGAGGGCCATTAACCTCAAACATCACTTTCTCTACGTCTAAGATATGAATCAGTTCTTCTTCAAGCAGTGTGGTTGCGGTCACATAATGCTGGTCTGCCTCTACGGCGGTTGGAGCCGGATGGATGTCTTCCCACTTAACGTGTATGAGTTGACTGGCTTCTTTGACCAAAAATGCTTGGGTTTTTTGACTAAAGTCGGCAATAATCAGGAAGCTGTCGGGTGTTTTTTTGAGAGCCGGTTTATGAATGGCCAATGACAGGTCTATTACCGGAATGGTTTGTTTTCGCAGATTAAATACCCCGCGTACCAAAGACTTTGTGCGCGGGATTTTTGTTAACATCGGAGTAGGAATAATTTCCCGCACCTTAAAAACATTAATACCAAAACGTTGTTTACCGTCAAAACGGAATAGCAACAGTTCCATGCGGTTCTGCCCAGCCATTTGTGTGCGACTGTCAATGCTCTTAAGTAGTTGGCTCACTAAGTTTCCTGAAAGTTGCGTGTATACATTAAATAATGTATCGGCTGTAATGGGAAAAATTTAATGGGTGCAGGGTAGTTATAGGCCTTTCCGTACGCTTTTAATAGGCTGGATTATGTATGGTGTGCTTGGGTTTTAGAGGGTTTGTACGTAACGATGAACGTTAAGCTAGGTTGGGTGCCAGCCAGCGGCTCATCTCGACCAAGGTGCTGTTTTTGCGTTTGGCATAATCGCTTAGTTGGTCTTGTTGGATCTTTCCGACCCCAAAATAACGCGATTGTGGATGAGAGAAATACCAGCCACAAACCGAGGCAGCAGGTAACATGGCTTGGCTTTCAGTCAGGCTAATGCCCGTATGTTCAGAGGCGCTTAGAAGGTCAAAAAGAGAAGGCTTTTCGGTATGATCAGGACAGGCTGGATAGCCAGGCGCCGGACGGATTCCCTGGTACTCTTCTTGTATTAAGGCATTATTGGTGAGTGATTCACTGTCGGCGTAACCCCAAAAGTCTTTACGAATGCGCCAATGAAGATATTCGGCAAAGGCTTCGGCTAAACGGTCGGCCAACGCCTTAATCATAATGCTGTTGTAGTCGTCGTGTTGTTGGTCGTAGTGTTTGACTAAGTCGTCAATACCTAATCCAGCGGTGACGGCAAAGGCGCCAATATAATCGGCCTTTTGGCTGTCGATAGGGGCAATAAAGTCGGATAAGGCCAAGTTAGCGGGTTGTTTGGCGTCCGTTTTTTGTTGGGAGGCTTGTTTTTGTTGTCGCAGCGTATGTAATACGGTGAGTGTTTCGCTACGGGCTTCGTCACGATAGACCACAATGTCGTCGTCTATCGTGCTATTGGCTGGGAATAATCCAAAAACCCCTTTAGCGTGTAGAGATTGTGTGGCAATAACGTCATCGAGTAAGCGGTTGGCATCGGCAAACAGTTTTTTTGCTTCTTCGCCTTGCGCTGGGTGTTGAAAAATGGCCGGATAACGGCCTTTTAGCTCCCACGTTTGGAAAAATGGTGTCCAGTCGATAAATTCCCGTAGGGTGTCCAGTGTAACGTCTACGCTTTGTACGCCCGTTACCACAGGTATTGGCGGCGTGTATTGAGACCAGTCAATGTTGGCTTTATTGTCGCGTGCCTGTTGTAAGGTTGCGTGACGGCCGGGTTGAGACTTTTGAGTGTGCCGCTCGCGTGCTTGTGCGTAATCGGCTTCTAGGTTTTGTAAGAATCGGGTTTTGTTGTTGCCGAGCAGGTCATTAACGATCGGTACACTCAGCGAGGCATCTTTCACATACACCACGGCATTATTGTGGTAATGCGGGGCAATTTTAACGGCGCAATGCGCCAGTGAAGTGGTTGCGCCACCAATTAATAAAGGAATGGTAAATCCTAGTCGTTGCATTTCTTGTGCAATATGCACCATTTCATCCAGCGAAGGGGTAATTAATCCACTGAGGCCAATGACATCAACCTGCTCGGCTTTGGCGGTTTCCAAAATTTTACTGGCCGGTACCATTACGCCTAAGTCAATGATCTCAAAATTGTTACACTGCAGGACTACGCCGACAATATTTTTGCCGATGTCGTGCACATCCCCTTTAACGGTGGCCATGAGAATTTTAGGTTGGCGATGTGCGATATTGCTGGAGGCTTTGGCGGCTTCAATAAAGGGGATTAGATGAGCGACGGACTTTTTCATCACCCGAGCACTTTTGACCACTTGCGGTAGGAACATCTTCCCGCTGCCGAATAATTCGCCCACCACGTTCATTCCGGCCATGAGGGGGCCTTCAATCACGTTTAGTGGGTGGTCGGCTTGTTGACGGGCTATTTCGGTGTCGTCGTCGATGTAATCGGTAATGCCGTTGACTAACGCATGGCGTAAGCGGTCGGTTACGTCGTTTTCACGCCAAGATAAATCCGGACCCTGATGGCCAGTGTTTTGCGATTTAAATTGACTGCTACTTTCTAGTAAGCGGTCCGTGGCATCGTTGCGACGGTTCAATACGACGTCTTCCACGCGTTCCAGTAGGTTGGCCGGTATGTCGGCATAAATGGTGAGTTGTCCGGCGTTAACGATACCCATGTTCATGCCGGCTTGCAGGGCGTGATACAAAAATACC
>Ga0233445_1002867_pt1 | contig 11036 bp, 13 predicted proteins | sample SI_124_October20_5_FD_182779 | JGI IMG/M metagenome (GOLD analysis project Ga0233445, IMG submission 182779) | Seawater microbial communities from Saanich Inlet, British Columbia, Canada - SI_124_October2016_100_MG | ecosystem: Environmental > Aquatic > Marine > Inlet | place: Canada: British...
TTCCAAGATCCAAACGACTCTGGAATAATATCAAAAATAAAAAAGCACGGTATGTTCCCTAGTGAAATGGAACCCGCCGACAAAGAAATGTATCGAGTCAAGCCATTCTTCAAGAAGGGGAATAAATATGTCATTGCAACCGTTATGACTAGAGAACAATGGGATTTACCAGACCCCTCACCCCTAAAAGCGGGCTGGCTTGGATGATGGTATTGATGAAGGCTGTGACTGCTTCACTTTACTTTTCAGTCATAGCCTTCATCAAACGATCTCCAATGTAATTCTACCCAACAGGCCACAGAGAACCATACCAAGCCCCTGAAAAGCCCTTACAGGCCGTTCTGTGGCCTTTACTCTCCCAACTCCCCTCCCCCACTCCTAAAAAAATCAGAAAAAAGGAAACGACGAATCCCCTTACGTTCTTTCTTGTTTATAGTTCTCTTGTTTAGGGGGCGGTTTTTACCAATTTTTTCAAGAGTTTGGAACGCCAACTATTTACATTGAGTCTTTGGAACCCCGCTCTAAAGTATACATTGAGTCTTTGAGATCCACTGAAATCGGCTCCAACTGTTTACAACCCCCATTGGCAGTGTATAGAGTTGGCACATTATCAACCAACTTGATGGATGTTGAAAATGACCGAGAATCTGTTTCCTGTCATAACACAATCAAACGCCCTGATACGATCCAGCTATCACTATACATTGTATGAAAAGCGGATCTTCCTGTTCGTTCTATCCAAGATTTCACCGAAAGACTCAACACTCCGACCGATCAAGATTCCGCTTGATGAGTTCTGTGATAGTTTCCAGATAAAAAACCAACCTGGTGTCCTGGAAAAAATCTATGAAGCCAGCCAAAGACTCCTCCATAGAGAAGTTCATATATTAGAAGATGATAGGCGGATAGTAAGAACCTTTGCCACTGGATTTATAGAGAACTTCAACAAGCCATATGCCGAGATTGAAATAAACCAGAAATTGATTCCACATTTACTGGAATTGAAATCATTTTTCACCACCTATAAACTCTACAATGTTCTGAATCTCCGATCATTCAACACGATTAGAATCTACGAGCTGTTGAAGTCGTTTGAATATAAAAAGACGCTGACGATCACGCTGGAAGATCTGAAAGAGACCCTTTCTTTACAAGATCATTACCCGGTATATGCCAACTTCCGAATCCGTGTTCTAGCCCCAGCAGTCAAGGACATAAACGCCACAACTGATCTAAACATTTCCTTCAAGCAGATCCGAAAAATTAGAAAGATCCATTCCGTTCAGTTCACGATCAAGAAGAGTAAGAAACAACAGTTCATTCTTCCTCTTGTTCTTGATGATGCAAATTTCCAATCCACCCGTGATAAATTGACCGATCTATTCCGGTTCAAGATAAAAGAAGTAGATGAGATCCTGAAGAAACACCGTGAAAATCCAGAATTTTTGGAAAGCAATATTGATTATACGCTGGATAGAATCACCACGATTGAGAACCCAAGAGCGTTCCTGATTTCAGCACTTGATAAAGACTATGCCGCCAAGAGCAGAGAGGACAAAACCAGAAGTGATGTAGTGGATGAAGCTAGATTGGAGATAGCAGCGATCAAGAAAAAAATAGAAGATGCCGATAGTTCATATGGTCACTATTTTGATGAGAAGATTTTAGAGAGATTTGAGAGCCAAGAGCCTGACAAGAGAACAGCAGATGCAACCAGTTTTTTCAACCAAGACAACATCTTCATTCAGCGGATAAAAAAGACTGACCCAGACCTTGAGCTGAAACGGAATAAGTATATGTTCCTACAATTTTTCTTGAAGACATTACAAGATTTTGAACAGCCATCAAAAGAAGAGTTCTTCCGTGACAGAGGTTTCAATTTTCTAAAAGATGCCGAGCGGATAAAATCATTAGAGAAGATAGTCACTAAAAGTGCAGCAATGATTTCATCCGCTCGGCATCTTTTAGAAGATTGAAATCACTTCCTCCTGATTAGCCGACGAACATCCTTTGCATTCACATACTGACTCATGAGCACAAGTTGAGACAGAACCTTGAAGCCATTTCTTAGATCGGGATCTTTGATTTTATCCAGCTTTTTACTCATTGTGAGATAGATAACAGATAGATTTATACCAATTCCTTCCGCAATATACTCATCATCCGACTCTTCTTCATCGTCTTCCTCATCTCTCCAATCGCCATCAATCTCAATCTCTGCTTTCAGCTCTTCAAATGTTTTCATATTGTAAAATATCCTTATCGTTGATTGTTGTCTGATAAGAATATTTATGGTGTGATTTCCAGCCGATCCAGTTGGTTTTTCACTGATGTTGGATACCATTTACCGCCTCTTGAAGTTCTGATCCCTCTTTTATTCAGCTCATTTGATATGCCATAGAGTGATGTTGTTCCACTACTGATAACATCAAGAAGAACATCCCGATATTTTTCAGAATCATCCTTACTTTTCAGAACCCAAGACTCATTTCCAATCTTGTGCTGATCCTTGTTTTTTTCAAGATGCCGAATGAGATTCTTTTTCCCTGCCACTCCAAGTTTCACACCTCTTGATTTGGCAACTGCAAGACCCTCTTTGGTTCTCTTGGAAATCATATCCCTCTCATTTTCAGCCACGACAGCCAAGATAGAGATAGTCATTTTATTGATATTGGCATTATCGGCACAGATGAAATCAATGTCGGTATTTTGCAGATCCATTATGAACGATGCTGATCTTGATAGACGATCAAGTTTACCTACTATGAGAGTGGAACCTGTGAGACGGCAATGGTTGAGAGCAGAACACAGACCCTTCCTATTATTTTTAGAACCTGACACCTTCTCAGAAAACGATTTTACAATGATTCCTCCTGAACTGGACACAAACTCATTTATGATCTTCTGTTGTGCCTCTAATCCATAATCTTGACGCTGTGTTGATACTCTAATGTAACTCACATATTTTTTCATTTCAGCCACCGTATTATAAACTCATTAGATCAACGATTCATGAATTTATAATACCTGGATTACAGAAAATCCACAAGAAGATTGTGCCGTATCTACCATATTTTGTTACACGGCTATTTTTCAAGATTTTTAGTGTGATGAATGGAACCTGAAATAACCGTTTCCACCCTATTCTGTTACACTCCAAACATTAAGTATGGCTATAATCGTTGATATTCACGGGTTTCAAGATATTTCAAGATCATTAGTATCTAAGGGGCGAAAGAAGATAGAAAATCAATAATGGATAAGATTCTATAGACTAAAATGGTAAGAATGAACCAATCAAACCTATCATAATAACGCAGAGGTGAGTGAAACGAACCGACTGGAACGAACGGTAGTGAGTGACATCATCTATAACAATCTTGTCTACTTTGTTCCTCTAATATTGATCAACAGACCTTTCCATCCAAGTTTATCATATGTGGTTACTAAATCGTGGATCTGTTGGAATCCAAATATATCATTGAACTTCCCATAGCCACCATATCCAGAACTCCATTTCAGATTATAAACCACTCTATTCTTGAAAGAATATTTCAGGATATTTTCAACATTATCTCTTGTAGTCATATCATGACCGAACTTTGATTTACCCCAAAGATTTTCAATTCTTGTCTGCTTGAAAGCGGTATATTTTGACTTTATTTTTGAGATTATTTCAGCCTTTGCATCAACACTCTCTACTGATGAGAGGTCAAAATCTTTTGGATTCATTAGAAGAGAATGAGAGTGTAGAACAACACCAAAGCCTCCATTCTTGAACTGCTCAAAGCCATCAAGAGCCGATAGAGTTTTTTTCTTGTGAGATCCAAGTTCACTGAACCTGCTAAAATCAATGAGTTCAAGCTCATGAGTTCCAATCAGATAGGTTCTAGAAAACTTATTATCCACTGAATCCCTGAAAACTGATTTCAGTTCTTCCCTGCTTTTATTGATCCCGTTTTCCACATCATCAAGATCATCAACCTTGTGGATAGAGTTTATAATCGTAAGATGTTGGAAATCAAAATTATTGAAGTCATCATCAACATATTTTCTCCAAGTCATATTATGAGTAACTCGATCCGTAAACCTTCCGAACTGAGTAAGAAAATACTTCTCTTCTCTACAAGTCTTACACCACGGAGAATGGCAATAGACCCTTTTCTTTTTTCCTTTTCTTACAACACCACAGAACAAGATTTTATCAGCTAACTTATCATTTCCATACATTCGCAGAGAGTGGAGAACAAGCTTCTCAATTTTAGATGATGTTTCTAAATTTAGTCGTGCTCTTGCGTCTAACTTCTTATTTTTGAACCCAAGATTGTGATATAAAATGTCATCAAGAGCAGATTGAGCCACTATGTGATTAGAATACTTCCTTAGAAGTTTCCTTTCCTTGCAAAGTTGTTTGTATTCCTGGAATGAAACCATAGTGCCGAACTCCTGAAAGTATAAATATATGTCTACAATCTATATTTATAATAACTGCTTTTTACGAGGTCTCTCGATGAATCATTACAACCATACAATAGACGCTGCAATCGGTAAACTTGAAGATGAGCTGTTGAAATTCTACAAGTGTTTTGACTCTTGTAGATCGATACGGAAAAAGTATGAAAAGACCTGTGAAGATCTAATATATAAGAATGAGACCGAGTTATATGACGATGCTTTTTACATGAGCCAGATGGTTAGAGTTATAGAAAGATTCCAGCCAATTTTCAACCAACAGAAAGAGAGAGAATACGCATTATGAATCACAGAAGAAGAAGAAAATCTATTCCAAGAAAGGCCTTCTGCCTCAAGTTACCAGTTCACAAGATGAACCAACTGGAGCAAGCGGCTGACACTCTTGAAATCCCTACAACACGGTTTATCAGCTACGCCATAGATGTTGTGATGAAGCAACATTTTAGCCAAGATTGCAGAACCTTTTTTCCAACGCCTAACAAGTCAAATACTTCACACTTTGATAACCAGCTTGACCCGGTTTTCATCCAATGACCGATTTAGAATATAATGAAGCCATGGCAATCTTGAACGATGAAGCCTCGCAAAAAGCAGAGGCTGACAGCGGCCCGACCTCAGACTATCCATACAAAATGCCAGTTCATCTAGATGAGAATCAATATTTGTTCTTACGGAAGTTCCAGAAGAAAACACAGATTTCAAAGCCAGGTCTGATCCGAACATTGTTGAAAATCTTTATTATGAAATATGAATATCAGTTGGTATAGTGGTTAGACCAAGAGCCGCATTTCATCACTTACTGACTATGAGAGAGAGCTGATATCATGACTTTGACCAAAGCACAGTTCCATAACCTTGTTGAAAATTTTTATTATGAAACTCTCACTGATGAAGAGTTAGAGACACTTATCACATACCGAGAAGAACAGATGAAGGAGAAAGCAAAGAGAGCCGAAGCAATAGTAGCACTGAAAAAACCAATAGATGAATTGCTAGCCAAAAACGGTCTGAGAATTACAGATATCTATGATTTTCCAGTACCAAAGCCAGAACCAGCACCAAAGCCAAAACCAAAAGAAGCACCGTATAACTTCCAAGATCCAAACAACTCTGGAATAATATCAAAAATAAAAAAGCACAATATGTTCCCTCGTGATATGAACAATGACGACAGAGACATGTGGCGAGTCAAGCCATTCTTCCTGAAGGGGAATAAATATAAAATTGCAACCGTTATGACTAGAGAACAATGGGATTTACCAGACCCCTCACCCCTAAAAGCGGGCTGGCTTGGATGATGGTATTGATGATGGCTGTGACTGCTTCACTTTACTTTTCAGTCATAGCCTTCATCAAACGATCTCCAATGTAATTCTACCCAACAGGCCACAGAGAACCATACCAAGCCCCTGAAAAGCCCTTACAGGCCGTTCTGTGGCCTTTACTCTCCCAACTCCCCTCCCCCACTCCTAAAAAATCAGAAAAAGAAACGACGACGGCTTTTCTCCGTTGTTTTCTTGTTTTCTTTTATTAGTCTTGTTTAGGAGGTTTTTTGCGGTGATTTTTATTTGTAATAACAAAACCTTACATGCTGTAATATTTCCAAGTGTGAAGAGAATTAGTGTTGAGGTTGGTTGAACTGTGAAGAGAATGAGTGTTGGGAACTCTTGAACTGTGAAGAAGAGGTGTTGTCGTCTTCACAGTTTAGTGTGAAGATGATATGTTGTGGTCTTCATATTTCATCTTTGATCGTGGGTTTAGAATGGAAGAATCTCCAAACAACTCATTACTGATTACCCAGAGTAACAGGTTTATTTTCTCACGACAGAAAATGACCCTTGGTGAAAAACGACTTCTAATATTTTCCATATCCAAAATCTCCCCCAATGACAAGACACTGGATAACCGAGTTTTTAGAATCAATGTGAAGGAGTTTGCCGAGACCTTTGGGCTGGACCCAAACCATTTATATTCCAAAATAAAAGAATCAGGGGATATATTGTATGAAAGGAGTTACTTTGAGGATGATGGAAACACAAAAACAAGGTATCTAACGAGGAGTAGGTATGTTGAAAAAGAAGGCTATATTGAGATAACATTTTCTCCTGAAATAGTCCCTCATTTGATTGACCTAAAAAAATATTTCACTTCTTACAAAATGTATAACGTGATCTACCTGGATTCATTCAAGACCACCCGTCTTTATGAGATTTTAAAATCATATGAATACCAGAAGAAACTTATAATATCAGTTGATCAACTGAAACAAATCCTGGAAATATCCAATCAGTATCCATTGTATTCAACATTGAAAAAATGGGTCTTGGTCCCCTCATTGAGGAACATAAAGGAATACACGGATCTAGATGTATCAATGAAACCAATCAGGAAAAATAGGAAGATTGTTTCTCTTGATTTTAGGATTTCACGAAACAAAGGACACCAACCACCACTCCCCTTTATTTTACAGGAGAGGGATTTCAAGGATACGAATGATGTCCTCCGTCACACCTTCTTTTTCTCATTGAAGGACATCAACGAACTCAAAAGGAAGTATAGAGACACTCCTGAAATCCTGGAAGACACCATCAAATATGTTCTGGACAAGATATCGTCATCTGACATCAAATCACCGAAACCATATCTCCTGAAATGTCTACAAGAGGATGTGACCAGCGGTGAGAGAGAGACCAAGATAATCCAGGAAGAGAAAACAAAAATCCAGAGAGAGATTGAAACCATCAAGAACCGTCTTGAAAAAAACGGTTTATCCTACGAACATTATGTAAATGAGATGTTGTTGGGTGAGTATGAGAAGTTGACCGAAGATGAACGAGGTTCAATAAAAGATAATTTTATCTCCAATATACCGAAATACCGAAGAAAAAAGACGGTTGAAAATTTTGAGAAACCTCATATCAAAATCCTGTTCTTGGAGTCCTTCCACCAGTCAAATCTAGACATAAAAATCCAGTCCAAAGATGACTATTTCAAGAAGAAGAAACCGAACCACCAAATGGATAAAAACCGACTGGCTGAACTTGAGGAAATATTGAAACAAACCTGATTATTTCTTCTTACTCTTCTTGGACTTCTTACCCTTCACTTTCTTACCCGAACCTGATTTGTCCGAAATCCTCAACATAGAGTGTTCCAATATCCGTTTCAAGTAGAGTTCATTTTCTTCCAGTTTTCTGATTTGTTCCCTGTAAATCTGTTTCAGTTCCAAACACTGGTTGAGTTGTTCGTGTGTAACATCTGTTACAACAGGTGTTGACATAACATCTGTATCAACACCTTTTATCTCACCATAACACCTGATGAGTTCAGACATCTCAACACCTTTCTTCCCGTGTTGGTCTATTGTGGATGAGAGTTTCCCCTTCTTGATATGCCGAACCAGTGTCATCCTTGACACTCCGACCAGTTCTGATGATTTCGTGAGGTTGAAAATCTTACCCATAACACCCTCTATAACAAGTCATAATATTCATCAACAGATGTGTTCTATCAATATAATTAGAAAAAATCAAGTGTTAGAACACATCTGTTGATGAATATTATGACTTGTTATAGACAGATGAACCCCTCTTGAACCATCTATTTTCTCCTGATTAGTCTCCGAACATCCTTAGCGTTCACATAATTTGAAATCAAAATCAGTTGAGATAGAACCTTGAAGCCATTTCTCAAGTCTGGATCTTTTATTTTATCCAGTTTTTTACTCATCGTAAGATAGATAACCGAGAGATTTATACCAATTCCTTCCGAAATATATTCATCGTCTGACTCCTCTTCTTCATCATCATCATCCCGCCAATTCCCATCAACCTCAATCTCTGCTTTCATCTCTTTGAATGTCTTCATTGTTGAATACCCTTATCGTTGAATTGTTGTATGATACGAGTATTTATTTTCACTCTACAACCCACCCATAAACACATCTTTAATCTCTTCTTCTTGAATGCCGAGATAGTCCAGCGTTTGTTTCTGACTTGAATGTCCGAACACCTGAACCAGTATCGGTAGAGAGAACCCATCCATCCGTTTATGAAATCCGAATGTCTTTCTCATGGAGTGAGAACCGAAGTTTCCTTTTAGTCCGACACTCTGACACCATCTTTTCACCAATGTTGAGACGTATGGAACTTTGAGAACCTCTCCACGTTGTCCGATGAAGAGAAAATCGGTGTTCTTGTAGTTCCGAGAGTTCAGAAGTTTCTGGATGTCACGGACACACGTATCATTCAACGTCACCCGACGGACTTTTCCTGTCTTTTTCTCTTTGATGGATATGTCATCCCCTGGTTTTACGTCTAGAACGTCAGACACCTTGATTTGGAGAATGTCAGAGACACGGAACCCAGTGTTTATTCCTATGGAGAACAGACACGAATGGAGAGGATTTCTAGAAATGACATTCCGAACCTTCTTGATATCTGATTTCTTCCGTATTGGTTCAACACGAATGGATGAACCTTTGACTGGACGATTTGGATTTTCCCCTGGTTGAAATCCCATTGTGAGTTCCTCTCTGATTGCCTGAACTGTCTAACAAATGATGGGTATATTGTAAAAGTTAGACAGATAAAAATCAAGAGAAATCGTCCATAACTCCAACACACTGAATACATTGAATAAAACATCGACTCTCTAACTATTATGTAAAAGTTAGAGAGTGGAGAGAGTCTGAAAAAATAAAAATAAATTTTGTTGGTATATCATCAATAACCCCCTGTTTTAGATGATATACCAACAAAATTAGTGGTTCCAAAATCTCCGTTTGTCTAAATATGAATATACAAAATAACAGTAGATAAGAGAGAGGCACCGACAGATGAACCATCAGTCAAAAATATACCGAGAGTTGAACCACGAAGATTTTGATCTGTTCGTCACTTTGACAAGTGACCGACAGAGGTTTCCAGTTCACCTCCTAAAAGAGAACATATCAAAACTGTTTTGTATGATTGAGAAGAAAATGGTTGGATCTCGTTTCAACAAGAAACCCAATGAAGAGAGGATAAAGTTTATTGGATTTCCCGAACACATCAATGATGAACTAAACCTCCCTCATTATCATCTGTTGTTGAGATTTCCAGAGAACATCAAGACGAAATACCCGAACCACAAAACGGTATTTAAAAACCACCTTGAAACATTTTGGGAGAAGTTCGTTCAACCGACTTATGAAACACCTGATGAGAAGTTCCCGACTGAACGAGTTGTAAAGAACCGTTACTGTGATGTGAGAAATGTTATTGATAAACACATCCCATATTCAGTGAAACAGTCCAATCGTCCCGAACACGAAGAACACATTATTTTCAACAACACTCCGTTGAGATAATGTTTGATATAGATTTTTAGAACCGTCCTGATTGAACCAGTCAGACAACGATTTTATCAATCACCTTGTTGAGTTCCACCTGATTTTCATTCGTCTCCGATGTCTGAATGTTTTGTCATACCCGAAAAATGAAACAGACCGAATCAAACGAACCAGAAGACGGCAGACAATCTCAAAGAGAACCGATCAAACGACAGATTGTTTTCTTGTAGTCATCAAATTGAAAATCAACAGCAGAGACGTAGTGACTGGAACAGTCACGGAGTCGTAGAACGAACGTAGTGAGTGGAAGTCTTTACGGATATTCTGAAAATCATTGTTTTACTAAATATGAATATCCAATAAAAGAAACCCTTTATAAAGAGTATCAACATGAATCAAAGACCAGTTCAACCACGACACAGAGAACATCCAGTATCCTACTTGATTGAATGTCTAGAAGGTGATTTTCACCATCTATATAAAACTAGAACCGATTTTGTAGAGCCGGTAATGAAACGACACTTCCCGAACCTCTTGAACCCTGATGATATCCAGATTTCTGATGATGTGCTTTACCTAAACATGATGATAGACACCATTTCCAGATTTCAACCAATCAACATTTCATTTGAGAATAGAGGAACCATTCAATGAAGAGAAATCCAGTTCCAAAGACCCCATTGTGCCTCAACATTCCGTATCCGATTTTTCAAGAACTGAATCAGGTCATCAAGACCAAACAGACGACAAAGACCAGATACATTCTTGAGAGTATCCAACTTCGTCTCCAACAGGAGAAACAGAAACCCCAGTTCAATCCGTTTGGTCCAACACCTCATCAAACAAACCAGAATGATTTTGACTATCCACCAGAGTTTCAAGTTTCATACAATGACTGATACAGAATACAACGAAGCAATGACAATCTTGAACGATGAAGCCTCGCAAAAAGCAGAGGCTAACAGCGGCCCGACCTCAGACTATCCATACAAAATGCCAGTTCATCTGGATGAGACCCAATATTTATTCCTGAGGAAGTTCCAGAAGAGAACACAGATTTCAAAACCAGCACTGATCCGAACATTACTTAAAATCTTTATTATGAAATACGAATTTGAGTTGGTATAGTGTTCGACCAAGAGCCGCATTTCATACACTTACTGACTATGAGAGAGAGCTGATATCATGACTTTGACCAAAGCACAGTTCCATAACCTTGTTGAAAATTTTT
>Ga0233445_1002869_pt1 | contig 11024 bp, 9 predicted proteins | sample SI_124_October20_5_FD_182779 | JGI IMG/M metagenome (GOLD analysis project Ga0233445, IMG submission 182779) | Seawater microbial communities from Saanich Inlet, British Columbia, Canada - SI_124_October2016_100_MG | ecosystem: Environmental > Aquatic > Marine > Inlet | place: Canada: British...
TTAAAATGCCAAAACTTGAGCAAATATCATCTGAAAGATATAGACGTGGTGACACAATTCGTGCCATTATTAAATCTGTCGAGGACACATCAAAAGGACCAGAAATCATTATTTCTAGAAGTAATGATACTTTTTTACAAAAACTATTTGAAATGGAAGTTCCAGAAATTGAAGATAGTATTATTGATATTACCGCTATTTCTCGCCAGCCAGGTGAGCGAGCTAAAATTATTGTACGATCCAATGATCGTAGAATTGACCCAGTGGGTGCTTGTGTAGGAATGCGTGGAAGTAGAATTCAAGCAGTTGTTCGAGAATTGAACAATGAAAAAATTGATATTGTTAACTATAGTGAACAACCTGAAATTTTAATCACACGGGCTCTGTCACCAGCAAAGCCAGTTAATCTATACATAGATGATGATAAAAAATATTGTATAGCTATTTTCGAAGATGATGATCTCAATTTTGCCATTGGTCGGAATGGTATGAATATCAATTTGGCATCACGTATTACTGATTATAGAATTGATGCTTTTGGAGAAAATGAATATGAACGAATTCAGAGTGATCAAAAAACTGTTCTTTCAGAGATTGATGGAATTACTGAAACAACTGCAAAGAATCTAGCTGATGTAGGTGTAAAAATCGTTTCTGAATTACTTGGCGCAGATGAAGATATATTGCTTAGTGCGAAGGGTATTGGGGAATCATCTTTGGATGATATCTATACTGCTGTTCAGGAATTTATTGAACGTGAAATTCCCACAGCAGATGATGATTTTATGGAAGTAGAAGTAGAATTGGATGATAATGTAAAATCATCCGATGAACCTATAACTGAAAGTACTAAATAAACATATGGCAAAAGGTATAAGAATATTCCAGATCGCTAAAGAGTTAAATATCTCACACACAGATATTTTATCTTTTTTAAAGTCACATAACATTGAAGTTGGGAGCCATATGTCTCCCGTTAACGAGGATGTACATCAGGTTATTCTTTCTGAATTTGCAAAAGACAAAGCAAGTGTTGAACGATTTCGCAAAGAACAAGTAAGAAAAGAAATCCATGATACGCGTCTTAAAGAAAAGAAAAAAGACTATAAGAAGCTTCAAATATTATCTCTTTCTCAACAGCGAGAATTAGAAAAAAAAGAAAAAGAAAAAGCTTCTTTAATTGAGGCTGAAAAGCAGAAAAAAGAAGCTGAAGTTGCCAAGAAGAAAGCAGAAATAGAGAAAGAAAAAGAATCTAAAGCAAAGAAAAATGCTGAAGATGAAAAATCAAAAAAACTACATGATGTTAAGAAGAAAGTAGTAGCTCCAAAGAAAAAATTAAGAAAAATATCTTTAGCAGATATTGAATCTGAAATTGGTTCATCATCCAAAAGGCCTTCCAGTAAAAAACATAAAAAGGAAGCAGTACAGAAAAGTGTGAAAGATGCCGTTCGTCAAACAATGGCCAAAATGGATACAAAGTCGAAGAAAAAAGTTTATAAAAAGCAAGCAAAAGATGATACTCCTAAAACTCCTGAAGAGTTAATTCCTATTGAAATAGCAGAATTTTCAAATGTGGAAGAAGTTGGAAAACTCTTTTCAGTTGCATCTAGCGATATTATTCAAAAATGCATGGCATTAGGTATGTTAGCTACAATTAATCAACGTCTTGATTGGGATGTGATTGAACTATTAGCTGAAGAATATGGTTATAAAGCCGAAAAAATGACTGATATTGGCGAGGAATTATTTTCTGAAGAAGAGTCTGAAGAAGATTTGGAAAATGCAATTACTCGTGCACCGATTGTCACTGTTATGGGGCATGTAGATCATGGAAAAACATCATTATTAGATTATATCCGTAAAGAAAATGTTGTTTCTGGCGAATCGGGCGGTATTACACAGCATATTGGTGCTTATAAAGTAGATGTTGGTAGCGGCAAAAATATAACATTTTTAGATACACCAGGTCACGAAGCATTTACAGCTATGCGTGCTCGAGGTGCACAAGTGACAGATGTCGTGATCCTTGTTGTAGCAGCTAACGATTCTGTTATGCCACAAACGATTGAAGCGATTAGCCACGCAAAAGCAGCAAAAGTTCCTTTAATAATTGCGATTAATAAAATGGACGTTCCGGGAGCAGATCCAGAAAAAGTTCGTCATGAATTATCCGAGCATGAAGTTCTTGTTGAACAGTGGGGCGGAAAAATTCAATCTGTTGAAATAAGTGCTAAAACTGGTGCAGGAATCAGCGATTTAATGGATTCACTTGTACTTGAGACAGATGTACTTGATTTAAAAGCAAGCCAAGATACGTTAGCACGTGGTAGTATTATTGACTCTAAGCTAGATCGTGGATTAGGACCCGTTGGAACAGTATTAATTCAGAAAGGAATTCTTAAAGTTGGGGATCCTTTCATCTGTAGCGATTATTCAGGAAAAGTTAGAAGCATTATGAATGAACAGGGAGAACGTTTAAAAGAAGCATACCCATCTGATGCAGTTCAGATTCAAGGTTTTGACCAAGTGCCACAAGCAGCTGACATGTTTATCGTTGTGGCGAATGAAAAAGATTTAAAACGTATTTCATCTGAACGTCAAAGAGTAAGACGTGAAATCGAACATAAGAAAATGGCCTTTTCTCTAGACCATATGTCATCTCTCATTGCAGAGGGAACTATGAAAAATCTCCCAATTATTGTAAAAGGTGATGTAGATGGATCCATCGAAGCATTGTCTGAAACATTAGAAAAAATGAATACAGACGAAGTGGGAATTAAGGTAATTCATAAGGCAGTTGGTATGGTTACTGAATCCGACGTTCTTCTGGCTGAGGCTTCAAAAGCTGTTATTATTGGTTTCCATGTTCAAGTTAGTTCAAATGCTAAATTGCAAGCTCAGCAAGCAGGTGTTGATATAAGAACGTATAACGTCATTTATCAGGCTGTTGATGAGTTAAAACTTGCACTTGAAGGCCTCCTTGAACCAGATAAAGTAGAAACTATGCTAGGTCAAGCATTAGTTCAGGAACAATTTAAAATTCCAAAAATTGGTTTTATTGCTGGTTCTAAGGTCACTGAAGGATTAATTATACGAAATGGTAAAGCTCGCGTTTTACGTGAAGGCGAGGTTATTTGTGAAGGATTGATTAATTCTTTAAAACGATTTAAAGATGATGCTAAAGAAGTCAAAGAAGGACTTGAATGTGGTATTGGAGTGGACGGACTTAAAAAATTCTTACCAGGCGATATTATTCAAGTTTACGAAATCCGAGAAGTAAAACGGAAACTAGAAAAGAGTTGAAATCAAAAAGACCGTATAAAAGAACAGATCGAGTCGGGAATCAAATCCTTTCAATCTTAGGAGATGTTCTAACAAAATATATTGATTTATCTCACGTTGGATTTGTCACATTTACCCATGTGGATATAGCACCAGATCTACGAACTGCTAAAATATTTTATAGTATTCTTAATCCAAAAATGACGAGAGAAAAAGCCCGGATTGAGATTAATCAACGACGAAAAGCTTTCAAGAAATTCATGAGTCCTGAATTAACAATTAAACATACCCCTGATTTAAAATTTTATCATGATGATTCATTAGAGTATGGTGAAAAAATCGACCGTTTATTTCATGATTTAGACCTTGAAGAAAAAGATGATAATTAATATTAACAAACCTGTTGGCTGGACATCTTTTGATGTAGTTAAAAAAATTCGTGGTATTACAAAAGAAAAAAAAGTAGGTCATGGGGGGACACTAGATCCATTTGCAGAAGGTGTTTTAATCATTGGAACCGGGAAACATACAAAGGAACTTGCAAATGTTTCAAATTCTAATAAAAGTTATGAAGCAGTTATTAAACTCGGCCAAGAAACGAATACGCTTGATACTGAAGGGGATATTATAGAAACCGCCCCAATTCCTAATTTATCAGATGAACAAATTCAAGCTACTCTAGAATCATTTTTAGGGAAACAGAGCCAAATACCTCCAATGTTTTCAGCCAAAAAGATTAATGGAAAACGTCTTTATTCATTAGCGAGGGAAGGAATTACTGTTGAGCGTGAATCAATTGAAATTACGATTGAAGCTATTAAACTTATTTCCTTTAAGGCAGATGAAATACGATTATCTACTACATGTTCAAAAGGTACTTATATACGCGTTTTAGGAAGTGATATTGCCCGGAAATTGGGCACTGTGGGGTATCTCATTGAATTGACACGAACACATGTAGGAAATGCTAATATTAAAGAATCTCTAACTATTGACGAATTTCAGGAAAAATGGAAATCTATCCATCTATAGACGCATGTCCTAAAATGGATAATGCCAGTTTAACAATAGGTTCTTATGATGGACTGCATAGGGGACATCATGAACTCATTCGGAACATGGTGTCTTACGCGCATGCCAAAAATATACCTTCGGTTGTAGTTACATTTGATCCGCATCCTCGACATTTACTTGATCCTCCAGCAGAAAAATGGCCACTCATTATGAGCATGACTCAAAAAATAAATGTTTTAGAAGCATTGGGTATTGATGCAGTATTAGTTATTCCTTTTACAAAATCATTCTCTCAAACATCTGCCACATCTTTTATGAATGAGATTATAGTACAGAAATTCAGTCCTAAAAAAATATTTATTGGCTATGACCATCATTTTGGCTTTGATAGAGAAGGAACACCTGAATTTTTAAGTTCATATTGCCAGGATAATAACATTGATATTGATATCATGGAACCTATGAAAGATGATAGTGTCATTATATCCAGTTCACACATACGTGAATTAATATTATCAGGATATCTTCGACGTGCCAATTTTGAATTAGGGTCTATTTATGGAATTGAAGGATGTGTTTTCAGAGGTGCTGGGCGAGGAAAAGGGTTGAATTTTCCTACAGCAAATGTGAAACCGATAGAGAAAAACCAACTTTTACCTATGCCAGGAGTTTATTTTGTAAGAGGAAGGATTATTGGACTTAATCTATACGGAATGTGTAATTTCGGCGTACGACCTACATTCGATGAAGATGAACTTGTTATGGAAGTTCACTTTTTCCATGAACAGTTGGATGATTTATACGAAAAAATCATAATGGTTGAATTTTTAGAGCGGATTAGAGATGAGAAAAAATTTCCTTCCCCAAATAAACTGATTGAACAATTAAATAAAGATAAAGCCCGATGTCTAAAACTTCAGGCAAAATATGAATAGGAGACAATTATGTCATTAACACAAGCAGAAATAACTGAAATCATTAAGCAATTCGGAAAAGATGAAAATGATTCAGGATCAGCAGAAGTGCAAATCGCACTTTTCACAAAAAGAATTCGTCAATTGACGGAACATGCAAAAGTGCATAAAAAAGACCATCACACGAAACGTGGATTGGTTCAACTCGTATCTCAGCGTAAAAAGATGCTGAAATACTTAATAAAAACAGATGCAGAATCCTACATGAAGGTCATAAAGGAACTGCAAATTCGTGGTTAATAATAAAATAAACAAAACCACTGATATCGAACGAAATAAAACAAGAAAGAAAAAGAAACGAAAATGATACGTAAAGAAATGACTCTAGCCGGCAGAACACTTGCAATTGAAACAGGTGAAGTTGCCCGCCAGTCAGATGGATCCGTAATGGTATATTATGGAGATACAACAGTTCTTGTAGCAGTTAATGCCGCAAAAACGCCAAGAGAAGATATTGATTTTTTCCCACTACAGGTGGAATACAGGGAAAAACATTATGCCGGAGGTAAAATTCCCGGTGGATTTTTTAAACGAGAAGCTCGTCCATCAGAGCACGAAGTTTTAACCAGTCGCCTCACAGATCGACCCATACGTCCTTTATTTCCTAAAGGATTTAAAAATGAGACACAAGTTATTATTACTGTGTTAAGTAGTGATGGTGAAAATTTACCTGATGTTTTAGCCGGTGTTGGTGCATCAGCAGCATTAAGTATTTCATCAATACCATTTAATGGCCCAATTGCGACAGTTCGCGTTGGAAGAGATGGAGATGAGTTTATTCTTAATCCAACTCGCTCACAAATGCTTGATTCAGATTTAGAATTAATTGTATCTGGAAATTCCGAAGCCGTTGTCATGGTTGAAGGTGAAGCAGATGAATTACCTGAAAACATCATTTTAGATGCTTTGAATTTTGCTCATACACATATTAAATCATTGATTGATTTTCAAAATGAATTAGTGGCAGCTTGTGATGTTACAAAGCGAGAATTAAATCTACCTGAAGAAAATACAGAATTAAAAACTGCTGTATTGGATGTAGTTGGAGAGCAAATATCTCAAATTGTAAAAATTGAAGATAAGCATGAAAGAAATGATGCAAAATCTGCTTTAGAAGCTGATACAAAGGAATCATTAGCTGAATCATTCCCTGAAATGGAGAAAGATATTTCATCCATTATTGGTGATGAATTTAAAGCAGGATTTCGTGAGCGTATTTTGGCAGAAGGTGTTCGGAGCGATGGACGATCAACAACAGATATTCGCCCTATTACAGCTAAACCAAAATTCTTACCTAGGAATCATGGGTCAGCCTTATTTACACGTGGAGAAACGCAGGCGTTGGTTGTTACAACACTTGGATCTAAACGCGATGAAATGATTGTGGATAGCATGGATGAAGATTATAAGAAAAATTACTATCTTCACTATAATTTCCCACCATATTGCGTAGGTGAAACGGGTAGAATCGGTTTTACAAGTAGACGTGAAATTGGACACGGAAACTTAGCGCAACGTGCGTTAAAGCCCGTGATGCCAGATTATGATGATTTCCCTTATACCATACGAATTGTGTCTGAAATCATGGAATCAAATGGATCATCATCCATGGCATCTGTATGTGGTGGATCTCTATCCATGATGAGTGCAGGTGTTCCTTTGAGAGAACATGTATCAGGAATTGCTATGGGTTTAATTACCGATGGAAAACGTCATGCTATCTTAAGTGACATTCTTGGAATGGAAGATCATTTAGGCGATATGGATTTTAAAGTAACTGGTTCTAGTCAAGGAATTACAGCCATTCAATTAGATCTTAAAATTGAAGGTATATCCTTTGAACTATTAACCGAAGCTCTAGATCAAGCAAAAGAAGGGCGGATGCACATTATAGGAATTATGGATGAAGCTCAGCCTGAAGCAAGTGAATTATCTGAATTTGCTCCACGTATTTTGAGTTTACAGATTAATCCTGAAAAGATTGGCGCTTTGATTGGTCCTGGTGGAAAAAACATCAAAAAAATCATTGAAGATACAGAATGTGAAGTGAATGTTGATGATGATGGAACAGTAACAGTTGCTGGAGTAGATGCAGCAAAATGTAACGATGCTATTGAACTCGTTCGTGCCATCACTTTTGAACCAGAAGTGGGAATGGAGTTTGATGGAACTGTTACTCGACTCATGACATTTGGAGCTTTTGTAGAATTTGCTCCTGGTCGTGAAGGATTAGTTCATATATCTGAAATGGATTGGAAACGAACAGAAAATGTAGAAGATGTTTGTAAGCCAGGTGATCCGATGAGAATCAAATTAATGAAAATTGACGACCAGGGTCGCTTAGACTTTAGCCGTAAAGCATTAATGGAAAAACCTGAAGGATGGACACCACCTCCACCAAGAAAACCACGAGATAAACGTGATGGTGGACGTAAACCATTTAAGAAACGTCGCTTCTAGAACGATTCTAAATGTACAAAATCGAGCGGTGAAATTATATTTAAACAATAGTTTCACCGCTTTTGTTTTTATAATAGACTAAATTATCAATGAGATAAGTATTATGAATCCTAAATTATCAACTCATTTTAATCATCGACTACCTTCATCTATTCGAGAAGCACAGATTATCTTTTCTAAAAGGGTTGATAAAAATCACATTCAAGTTGTAAATCTTGCAATTGGGAATGTGTCTTTACCTATGCATCCTGCCATGCAAAAAAGAATGAATGAACTCGGGACAAATAGCTTTAGTAATGGTGTTGTAAAGTATACACCAAGCGTAGGGACCCAAGAAGCACGAGATGCCTTTCTTAATATTATTGGTTCCGAAGGTGTAGATGTTGAACAATTACATAGCCTGATTACTGATGGTGGATCTCAAGCGATGGAATTAATGATGCTAGGTGTATGTGGCCCATCTTCAGATAATCCATTAATGCTTCTAGATCCAGCATATACTAACTATATCGAATTTGGGAAACGTTTATCCATTCAAATCATTACTTCAAATCGACATATTTCTGATGACGGAATGTTTGACCCATTGAATTTTGACTATATTGATTCTATGATACAAAAGCAAAAACCAAGAGGATTGTTGGTGATCCCAAATGACAATCCGACTGGACAATTTTTAACTCAAAAAGAGTTAAACATGATTGGAAAAATATGTGTAAAGAATAATATTTGGATGATTAGCGATGAAGCTTATAGGCAATTATATTATGTGGATGATGGATCTTCTAGTATTTGGAGAATAACAGAGGATAATGCGCCCGGAATTACCGGTAGACGTATAAGTATAGAATCTGCATCTAAAGTATGGAATGCCTGTGGGTTACGCATTGGTGGCCTTGTTACAGATAATGATAATTTTCATACAAAAGCTGTTTCAGAATACACAGCTAATTTATGTGCAAACGCAATTGGTCAACATATTTTTGGAAGTTTAGCACATGAATCTCATGAAGATCTAAATGAATGGTATCAATCTCAAAGAAATTATTATAGACAATTAATGATTCCATTACGTGAAAATTTATTGAATGCGATACCAGGTTTAATTGTAACAATGCCTGAAGCTGCAATTTATTTTGTGATAGATTTTAGGAATATTTGCAATAATTTATTTGATGCAAGAGACTTTGTAAAATACTGCGCATCCAAAGGAAAAGTAAATATTGATGGAAAAGATTATACCCTTCTATTAGCTCCTATGAATGGATTTTATTCGGACCCATCTTATGGAAAAACACAAATGCGTGTGGCAATGGTAGAACCGGAAGAGTTGATAAAGAAGACTCCCACTATTTTAGCACAACTATATTTAGATTACTTAGATAAATAAGAGTATTCATTTCGCTTGCCCGAAGAAGTAATCGGCATTAATTTAAAGTAATGGTTTAAGTATTATCCTTACCAAATTCTATGAAACCTAAAATTAAAAAATTATATTATTCCATTGGTGAAGTAGCCAAATTAACCAGCCTAAAAGCATATGTATTACGCTATTGGGAAACGGAATTTAAGCAATTGAATCCTCCAAAAAATCGTGCAGGTAATAGAACTTATCGTCAAAAAGACATAGATATTATTCTTGAAATAAAAGATTTATTATATAAAAAGAAATTTACAATTGATGGAGCAAGGCATGTCCTAAATGGTGGAGGTGACGATAAACATATTGAATCAGCACAAGGCCTTTCCGATAAACAAAAAGTTATATTCGGAAAAATCAGAGAAGATCTTAAGGCAATATTAGAAATAATTCGAACTTAATACGGGGCGTGGCGCAGTCCGGTAGCGCACTTGGCTGGGGGTCAAGTGGTCGCAGGTTCAAATCCTGTCGCCCCGACACACCAACGGTAACGTTGATTAATAGATAGAAAAGAATAGATTTACCCTTTCTACAACATGAAACCCCAGACTTGTGGGGTTTTTTATTTGTTTACACCACTGCCCTTAAGTGGTCAAAAATACTTAATAAAAACATCCATAAATACGTAGCTCTCCCCATTGTAAAAACTTTAGGTCTGGTTGTAACTATACATTAACATTAACAGTTCGATTATGCCAACCCAACCCGAAATATCAAAGGTACGGGTCAGGATATAAACCACACACACATTGTACTACTATTTTTTGTAGATTTAGGTTAGTATTTAAAAAGGAAACAATTATGAAAACTATCACAACTATAATAATAAGTCTTACATTGTCTGCAAATTGTATAGCACAGACAAAAGCGATTACTGACCTTGGAGAAGAAGTCATTTTGTTTGAAGATGGTTCTTGGGAATATGCCAGTGATTACAATCAAGCAGAAGAATCTATTTATGAAAATAAAAGAAAATTTACAAAAAATGTTAAATCTACATTTCTATTAAAAAGTAAGAAAACTAGTGTAGGTGTATGGTTAAATCCTAAAAAATGGAGTTTTACGAAATCAGAAAATAATCCTGATGCTGAATACGATTTCGAATTAAAAGGAGAAGATGCATATGGTATGTTAATTACCGAGAGAATTGAGATACCTTTAATAACCTTAAAAAATATTGCATTAGAAAATGCAAAATCTGTTTCACCTGATATGCAAATAGTACATGAAGAATATAGATTCGTTAATAATAGCAGAATATTAATGATGCAAATGGAAGGGACGATTGAGGGCATAAGTATATCATACTATGGGTATTATTTTTCAAATAGGGATGGGACAAATCAACTAATGACTTATACCACCCAAAATTTATTTAATGCATATAGAAGAGATTTTGATGAACTGTTAAATGGGATGGTCGAATTAGAATAGATAAACATCAAGCCCCACATTCTTGTAGAAGTTTTATGTTTGTGGGATGATGGGTAGATTTGGAGATGAGTAGATATATCACATTACTGCTATTTATAGGGTTGGATTTTTGGAGCTGTGAAGATAATAGTGAATGTATAGATGAATCGAAAATATCCAATGATTCTTGTTATGAAATCTATGCTCCAGTTTGTGGCTGTGATGGAGAAACTTATTCAAATAATTGCTATGCTGAAAATGCGGGTGTAACAGACTGGACTGAAGGTGTGTGTGACTAAACACCAGAATTACATCATCAAGCCCCACATTCGTGGGGTTTTTTGTTTGTTTATACCACTATTTAGTTAAAACAGGCAAAAATACTTAATGAAAACACCCAAAAATACGTATATCTCCCCATTGTAGAAACTTTGAGTCTGGTTGTATATTTGGGTAAGGAG
>Ga0233445_1002878_pt1 | contig 11007 bp, 8 predicted proteins | sample SI_124_October20_5_FD_182779 | JGI IMG/M metagenome (GOLD analysis project Ga0233445, IMG submission 182779) | Seawater microbial communities from Saanich Inlet, British Columbia, Canada - SI_124_October2016_100_MG | ecosystem: Environmental > Aquatic > Marine > Inlet | place: Canada: British...
ACGGTGTTTTTCTCAATAATGAAAAAATTGAAAAAGAAAGATTAAAGCCAGGTGATGACGTTCGTTTTGGCAGTGTACCATTTCGTTTTGAAATGGATGCCCCTGATGTTTCCGTTGAGCAGCTACAGGCAACAAGTAGCAAACCCAAAGAAGAAGCCAGTGAAGATGCAACCATGATGTTTGGTGCAGGTAATATCATGGCTAGTGAAGCCCTGATCAGTGCCAGTGATGAAACAGAAGTGGAAGAAGAGGAAGAAACAGAAGTCAGCTCAGCATCAAGAGTCAATGAGTCAATGTATGAATCTTCAGCCAGTTATAAAAAGTCATCAGGCGGAGCCTTTAAAAAAGTTGTAATGCTGATGGTTTTAGGCGGTGTTTTAGTGGGGGGGGGGATTTTCTTTTGAAAAGAACAATAAAGAAATTAAACGTTTTGTTGATGATTATGGCGTTGCTCCAGGTAATTTTGACGAAGATACCTACAGCAAAGAAACTGATATTATTCGTGCAATGACAGCCAATATTGATTTAGCAATTTCAAAATATCCTGAATTAGATGGTATTAAGGTATTAAAGGTCAAATTAAAATTCTTAAAATTTGAAAGAGATATTCGACGTTTTTTTGAAATGAAAAAGGCGACTAAAGCACTTGAATTGGTTGAAAGAATGACGATTTTGATTGAAAAGACACGTTCTAAATTGAATGATAAAGATTCTTTAATGATGCAACAAATCTCTTCGATGGTGAATTTGGCTGAAGTGGTCGTGAAATATAAAATGTTTGAGGAACGCTATCCTGATCCCACGGATATTGATGCACCTGTCCCTGAAGAGTTTGATGTTAAAAAATTACAACGGGAAAGGAAAAAGTATGTTTTGGGCAGAAAAGAAAATAACAAGGTTTTAACCATAGATTTTCCTTATTTTAACCTATTGGTTGAACACGTTGATAAGCATACCATTCGTTTAGTCGACCGTTGGCAGTTATTGATTCAGCAAAAGAAACAAGAATAATAGACTTTATATCTAATGCATAATGGTAACATGCATAAATAAACTGCTCTTCTATTGCGTAGAAATTTTGTTGTCTTTTTTGTGGCAAAGAAGACGGACAAAAGAGCAAGTAAGATGAGTAGTTTATTTATTGCGAGTTGCCTAGGAGGTTGTCCGAAAACGCATCTTTCCTCCAGAACTGCGTTAAAATTTGGCTCAAAATGCTCATTTACACCAGTAAACTGCACTTTTTCGCTAAATTTTGCCTTGTTTTGGAGAAAATTTGCATTCTCGGACAGCCTCCTAGGAGGCTGTCCGAGAACTCAGGTTTTCGTCAAATCAAGGCATAAAATTGTCGAAAAAGCGCAGTTTACGTGTGTAAATGAGCATTTTGAGACCATTTTTAACGCAGAATTGGCGGAAAGATGAGTTTTCGGACAGCCTCCTAGTGAGTTGTTATGCTCGAAAATGTCATTTGATCCATATGGCAAACTTTTTTCTATATGATTAAGAAATGAAAATGTCTCTACCAAAAATCAAACCCATCATTATTTCAAAACTCAGTGTTCTGTTGATTTATTCATTTGCTCATCATGCGATGGCGGCAGATGATAATCAATTACAGATTAAAAATATTATCAATGAAAATCATATCCCGTTTATCCAATCGATTATAGATAAAGCCATAAAAAAAGGTTCTGATGTTACAGGAGCACGTTATTATCTGAATAATCGAAAAGTAATGCTATTAACACCAGAAAAAACCATAGAAATAGCAAGAAAGAGCAATCTCAGTATTCTGGCGGCAAGGCAAAATTTAAGAATAGCTCAAGCAAGGGTGCAACAAGTTGATTCTTCATTTGATTCAGTTTGGGATGCAAACATCTCATGGAATTGGCAGCGATCATTTGAAAGAGCAGAAGAAATATCTCGATTAAGAAAAAAAGAAGACGATTTTGAAGCGCAAGAAGAAGAATTTAATTTACTAGAAAATGAATTCACTGACGCCGAAGAAGAAGCCAAACAAACAGGAGAATTTAGTCCTGGCGTAGAAAATGATGAAGTGGGTTGTGTCGTTGTAAATGGAGTTCAACTCTCTGAATTGTGTATACAAGATCCAGAGTTTACGACTGTAAAAGAATTTGCCAGTTCCAGTTTTACGCCCAGTCGATCTACTAATGGAGCTATATCTTGGACAAAAGCGTTTGCATTTGGTGGAGATTTTAATATTTCGTTGTCTTCAACCCAGGATTTTAGAAATCCATCGGGTCTTGATTTCGGTACAAGTTTTGTTAGTAAAGAAGACCCTTTTTTAGTGGGTAGTGCTTTCAGATGGACATCTAGCTTTTCAGTTAATTTCTTTATGCCTTTACCTTACACCAAGGGGTTTGGTCAATATGGAGATTCAGGAAGTTTAGGGATTATTTTGGCAGATAAACGTTTATATCAGTCAGAACAATTATTGAATAGCACGCTGAATACTTCACTGGCAGAAACACGAAATAGTTATCTTGAATTGATCAGGTCACTTAATAGATTGTATGTCACCATCATACATCGACAAAATATGGAAAAAATACTCAATAGAACACTGAAGCGATATAAGGCAAGACTTGCAACTTCTTATGCCAAAGCACAAATTGAAGCTCAATATTCAGGTATATTAAATAGCGAAGAAATAGCTTGGAATAACTACATTTCTAATTCAAATTTACTGGTTGAGAAATTAGGTATTGATTCAAACCTCATTGTAATACCAACAGGTTTTGTAGATGATTTAACCAAAGTAATTCAATTTGATAAGGCATCTGCCATCACAACTTCCATGACAAATAATGCAACATTGAATTTAAATCAATCAACTCATGATGTGAATAATATTTTGTTGAGAAGTAGTAAAAACCAGGCAAAAATTGATTTATCGTTCAATATGTCAGTGTCATTTAGCCAAAGTGGTACGACGTTTGGTTATGATAGTCTTGAGCAATCAGTAAAAAATATATTCCATCCTGATAATGAATTTTATTTTATTGGATTGAATTTTAGACGTCCTTGGGGCAACCGTTCTGCACAATCATCTCTAAATAGAGCACGTATTAACTATCAAAAATCCAGTGACCAACTGTGGCAACAGAAAAATGAAATTATCAATACATTAAATATTGTTTTAGCCACTTCTTATAGTACACGTTCACAAATAAGTATTGCCATAGAAAATATTAAACTGGCTCAATTAGCTTTTGATAGAACAATGACTAAAAGTGGTAATTTGTTAAGTACAGAATTTGAACAATTACAAAAACTGGACGATTTATTAAATGCAAAAACAGGTTATATTGATGCTGTTATTAATTATAAAAAGGTTCACGTACGGTTCAAATCTATACAAGGTGGCTTTGTTAAAAAAGATGAAGTTATTAAGGTGTCAGAAAAATGAAGCTTAATTTGAGAATGACTTCCGTAACCGTATTTTTATCCATTATTATAGTATTATCAACCAGTCATGCATCTACAGAAGTTGCATCAGGAAAATGGATTGCCAGCTCTGCTTTAATGAATAATAAGATTTTTTTGGCTGATTCTGACTCTAAAGAAAAAGAAAAAGTCATCAATGAAATCATCAAACAAGGACTTATTGAGCGATCAAAAAATAACCTGATTTTTCAAAATGATAAAATTTATGAAATATCTCCCAGAGAAGCAGCATTAAAATCATTAAACTACAATATTGCTATCCAAAAGAGTCGATTATCAAAAAAAGTTGCAAAATCTATTTATATAGAGGCAGAAGCGTTATTTGATCCTGTCATTACCGTATCATTTTTAGGTAATCATTCGAAAAAATATGATCGTGTAGAAAATTTTTTGAAATTTAAAGGTGAAACGGTTGTTGTTGCACAAAATAATCAATTGGGTGCTGTAGATCCTGAGACTCGTGTACCTAATTGCGATAAAACAGAATGTTTCAGAAGAAATATATCTTCTGGAGTTTTAGCTTATGTTGAATTTGATAAATTCAGACCCGAAGGTTTTGAGTCAAGAAGTGAGACTGGCAGTATCCGTGATATTTTTGGTTCAACCAAGAAAACAAAATTAACCTTTGATTGGAATCAAAAAGTTTCTTGGGGCGGTGAAGTTGGTTTGAATTTAAGTACAACCTATCAGAAAAATTTCTTCATTATTAATGGCGACGCGGCTCAAGCGGGTATTGTCGATGGTGTTGATACGGCAATTTTTGGTGCGTACGATAAACCGTGGGTGTCGACTCTGGTGGCAAGAATCATCACCAGTTTACCTTTTGCTAAAGATTTTGGCCGATATTCACCTGATAATGTGTCAGTGAGAACCTCAAAACTTAATAAAGATAAAACTTACCGGCAAGTTGAAAAATCTATTAACCAGTCATTGCTACAGGTAGAGCAGAAATTTTGGCAGTTGGTTAAGTCGGCTCAAAATCTTTATGTCAGTGTAAAAAACAGAAAAAATATTGAAGCATTGGCACAAAAAACTCAGCGTTTGTTTGAAAAAAGAATGGCGACAGGTTCAACAAAAGCAGAAATAGATGCCCAACTTGCAAGATTGAAAGGTCAGGAAGAAAATGAATGGGATAATTTAGTTCGTGCATCAAATTCATTGAAAAGAGAATTGGATCAAGAGTATAAAGGGCAAATTTTATTGCCTGTCGATTATGCCTATATTTTATTTGAACAAGATGGATTAATTGAAGCCAAGTCCAATGAAGCAAATATCACCTATAACCCAGAACTTAAAGAAATAGAGTTAAATAAAAAAATTGCTGAAATTAATGTAGAAGCCAGTAAAGTTGCTGCAAGACCTGACCTCTCCTATATCCTAGCATCGACATTTTCACAAAGTAATTCTGTGTATGGTTATGCTCATTTAGATCGTTCACTGGCCAATATTGTTGAGCCTGATAGTGTTTCTATTTTTACTCGATTGTCTTATCGATATCCTTGGGGAAATCATGCGGCAAATGCCAATATTACAGTTTCTGAGGCGGCTTTAGAAAATCAGAAGATTTTATATCAAGTCAGTAAAAATAAAATTCAAACCAGTTATAATAATGCCAATATGGCGGTTGAAAGTGCAAAGTCTAGGGTGAAAGTGACCAAAAGACTTTATGAGCTGACTCAATTAACTTACAAAAAATCGATCAAACAAATGGATTTGGGCAAGATTACTGAATATGAATTATTGGTTAAAAATAATGATATGATTAATGCACAAAAAACATGGATACAATCACTGATTGACAAAAAACAGGCAGAAGCCAGGTTGTTGGCTGCCAAAGGTATTTTGGCTAGAATATATGCCTTAAGAACTGCGCAGACTGTTTTTGATAGGCATCGGATCAATTCTTTGGCTCAGAATGCAGGGCTAAAATACTTTAGGTTTTAGGAATGACGTGTATGAAACACTTTTATTTTCTACTCATGATTTTTTCACAAATTGCCATAGCAGATGATGCTGTGACTGAAGCGGTTTCTGCCAATGAGGCGGGAATCAGTTTTACTGTGTTAAAAGCGGAACATCCTCACGAAACTTTTTTGCATGAATACATTAGAAATGCCTTATCAGACGAAACTTCTGAGGGGGCTGTGGGACAAATTCGTGGCAAAACCATTGTGCCAATTAATGCAAAAAGAGCTGCATTACAAGCCATGGAAAAAAATCTATCATTACACATCTCAAAATATGACAATCAAACCATTGAAGAAGCTTTAATTGAAGTTAGAGCCGTGTTTGACCCAATTCTCAGTGCCAGCCTAACGCACAATGTTAGTAAGAAAAATAATCGATCAATTATTGGTAGTTTAAATTTCAGAGATATGGCCAGTATTTTCCCAAATGGTATTGAAAATAGACTGTCTGTTAATACGGCACCCAACCAAACTCAAGCTCAAGTCATTGAGTTGGGTTATCGAGGACAAAAAGGTGGGATTAAAGGTGATCAGGAAATTTTTGCCAGTAAAGCGGATAATTTTGGCAGTACAATCACCTCTAAATTAACGATTGGTGTTTCGCAACAACTTGAAGATGGTGGCTCATATACCATCAGTGAAGTGACAACCAATAAACCTATTTTTTATGCGGTTGATGGTAAGGTTTTTAAAACAGGTGCTCCCTGGTCTTCCAGTTTGAGTGTTAGTTTACAAATGCCGTTACCTGTTTATGGTAAAGGTTACGGTGAATTCTCAAGTAATAATGTCAGTGCAATGTTGGCTCAAAAACGAAAGGAAAAAACTCATTGGGTGGTTAAGCAATTAATCAATCAAATTTTATTACAGGTTGATCTGAGTTATTGGGAATTGGTTAATACCTATGAACGCCTTCATGTTGCAATCGAAAATAGGCAAAGAGTGGGGTCTCAACAAGAGAGAACCAAGCGACTTTTTAAGAATGGTTCGGTCACACGTTTTAATAAAGTACAAGTTGATGCAGAATTTGCCAAAGTTAGAGTTCAGGAGGAGCAGGCATGGCGAAATTTATTGTTGGCATCACAAGCATTGTCAAAATTAATCAACAATAACACGGATGATTTAGCCAATAATATTTATGCTCCTGTTGATTATTATGGTCGACTGCAAGATTTTTTAGAGTTAAATGTTGAAAAAATGACTCAACAAGGTCAAACGTTCCGACCTGATTTATTTATGGCGGAAAAAGACCTAGAAATGGCAAAAATTAATCAGAAATTTTTTCAGGATCAAGCAAAATGGGACATTACAGTCGGGGGGTCTTGGTCAGCAAGTCAGCAAGGGTCAAAATATGGATATACTGAATATTATAGATCAGTTGGTCATTTGATAGACCCAGACTTTTTTGGACAAGCTTATTCCATTGATGTTAAAAGACCTTTAGGTAATCGAGCAAAAGAAACGGCCAAAGTACGTGGCATGGTTTCCCAGGAGTCTAGCGCAATGGATCATAACAATAAGAAAGTTGATATTACGTTAGAAATCCGTGATGCTATTTCAATTGTTAGCTCTGCAAGAACAAGAATTAATTTGGCATTGGATACCGAAAAATTGTCACAAATTGCCTATGATAAATTACTACGCAAGAGAAAAGTGGGCGCAGATACAACGGAACTGGAATTAATTGTTAATCTAAGAAATTTATTAACCGCAAAATTGGGCGTGATCCAGGCTTATATTGCCAATAGAAAGGCAGAATCTCGATTATTATTGGCATCGGGTATTATTGCTAATCGGTATATGGAGCGAACATCAACCAGTTCTATAGATGTAAATCGCATGAAAGTTCTTGCACAAAATAGAAAACTTAGTTTTTTTATTCCATTGAAATAGCACTTTATTCCACAAGGGATAAGTTTCGTTCGAGTAGGCGAGTGCTTAGGTAACGCGCAATAAATAAACTACCCATATTGCGCAGGATTTTTATTCGCTTTTGAGAAGCAAAAATAGGCGTATAGTCGAATTACACAACTATTTTTGCAACAAAAAAGTGGACAAAAAGCCAAGCAAGTTGGACATTTATTTGTTACACAGCCCTTAACTTAGCTTTAAAAGATATTGTTGAATTATTATGAAAATAGGCATTTTTTCAAAACATCCCAATCAAATGGCAAGTAGCCTTTCGGATCGCTTAAAAAAACTGGGCGTTGACTGTTTTAGTTTTAATATGAATCTCAGTGAAAAAGACCAAACAGGTTTTACTGAAGATTCAATGAGCTGGAATGAGATTGATTTAAATTCTCTGGATAAAGCCATTATCTATGATTATGAATACATGGATCCCATTGTGCCATCCGCAGTTCAAATGACTGACTGGAGTCAATGGCAAGATTCTTTCTTAAAAGAACAACAGACTTATAGTTTTTGGTTTAGTTTATTTTGTGAAATGGATCGAAGAGGGGTTAAGTTATATAATCCTCCCAGAGCCTATCTGGATGATTTTATGAAATATCATCTCTTGGAAACAATTAAAAGCAATGGTGTCTCAGTTCCTGATATTATTTGTAGTAACAGTATTGATGATGTTAATGAGTTCTGTTCAAAACATCCACAGACGGTATGGAGACCTGTATCGGGTAAAGCTGGTTGGCAGTTATTTAAAGATAAACAAAAAAATTATTTAGTGGCTACTGATAAACCACCCATTATGGTGGCCGAAATTGTTGAAGGTTCTTTGTTAAGAGGTTACATGTTGGCGGGTAAACCGTTAATGTGTTTAGATTATATGGCTCCAACACAGTTCCCCAATGAATCATTAGAAAAATATCGTTGTGTTAATCCTGATTTTCTCAGTCATGCCGTTAAAACTATTCAGCAATCGACTCATGTTGAATGGGGACAATTGACCGTTGTGGCAAATGAGAATAATGTTTTTGTCTATGATATCGATACGTTTCCTTGTTATCAATCATTGCCTAAAGAATTGTTTGAATATTTCAATACTTGTTTGTCTTATCATTTGGCAGGTCAGCAGGATAAACTGGATTCTGTCTCATTGCCTGAAGGCTATACTGAAAGATCGACTATTTTTACCCGTCGAATGTTAGATATCCTCTATGAGTTTGAGCAAAGTAAATATTCGGAAACCTAAAGATTCATAATTCATCTTGTAAGGTATTGCGAGTTACCTAACTATCATTAATTTTTACTGTGAAGCAAATTTCAAAACAATGTCAGTCACTTGGTAAATTGCTAACTCAACAAAAAATGAAGTTAGCCGTGGCTGAGTCTTGCACTGGTGGCTGGTTATCTAGCTGTATTATTGATGTTCCAGGCAGTTCAAATTGGTTTGATCGTGGTTTTATAACTTACAGTAATGACTCAAAAGTTGAGCAATTGAGCGTTAATACTCAAGACCTTGCAACTTATGGTGCGGTCAGCGAAGAAGTTGCACAGCAGATGGCGCAAGGTGTTATTCAGCATAGTCACGCTGATTATTCAATTGCAATTACGGGTATTGCTGGACCTTCTGGCGGTACTCGAACTAAACCTGTGGGTACTGTTTGGTTTGGCTGGGCAAATAAAAATACTCAATACTCACAATGTTGCCATTTTTTTGGTAATCGAGAATTGATACGTCATCAAGCTGTAATTACAGCATTAAAATATTTACGGAACTTTATCAAAGATGAATCTACCACTGATTATTGAACCACAAAAGTTAGAGTCTCATTTGGGTGATGAGAATATTTTAATTATTTCCGTTGATGCTGAACATCGATATTTAGAAAGACATATTCCAACAGCAATCAATTGCAGTTATCTTGATTTGATTAAACGAGGCAAGTTTGCTCAAGGGCTGTTGCCCGATGTTGATTCCATCAGTCAATCATTTGCCGAGTTAGGTATTACATACGATAAACATATCGTGGCTTATGATGATGAAGGTTGTGGTCGTTCTAGTCGATTATTGTGGGTATTGGATGTTATCGGCCATCAAAATTATTCATTATTAAATGGTGGACTTAATTCGTGGTCAAAAGAAGGTTATCCGTTACACGCAATGCCCACCTTTGCAAAAGCATCAACATTTACAGTGAAACAAGAACCCCAGACAATTGTCGATAAAGATTATGTATTAAAACACCTGGATGACCCCAATGTCATACTGCTTGATGGCAGAAGTCATAATGAATATATTGGGTTACAACCGCTTGCTAAAAGAAGTGGCCATATCCCTGGTGCGAAAAATTTAGACTGGAATTATACCAAAGACTTACGGCGCAATGGCCGTTTCAAATCAGCTGAAACCCTTTTGCCCGTATTAAAAAGTTTGGGCGTTTCCAAAGATAAAGAAATTATTGTTTATTGTCAGACATGTCATCGTTCATGTCATACCTTCGTTTTATTAAAAAGTTTGGGTTTTGATAATATAAAAGCTTATGCAGGCTCATGGTCCGAATGGGGAAATTGTGATGATACTCCCATCGTGCAGATTGAGTCACCTGATAATGATTTGGATGACTTCTAATTTTTAGGAACTAATTATGAAGGGTGCAGGCGGTACATCTGGCGGTGTTGGACAATTTTTTATTGGTTTTATCATGATGTGTGGTGGTTTTTATTTATTATTAAACTCCATTTCAGTCACCTCATCATTTGCTTTCGGCAATAGTTTGTACAGAGTGTCATCTTTCGGTAGTTCTTTCGGAATTACGGGTGGAACCATCATGATTCCTTTTATGTTGGGTATTGGGCTGGTTTTTTATAATGGTAGGAATGTCATTGGCTGGTTAATTAGCATTGGCTCGGTTGCGGCTCTAATTATTGGCGTGATTTCGTCTATTCGTTTTAGTTTCAAAGCAATGAGTGCATTTGATCTGATTACAATGTTGGTTCTTGCAATCGGTGGGTTGGGATTATTTCTGCGCTCACTTCGTAGCATTGATGCCCAACTTCCCGAAGAATAATCTTTGTTTTTTTACGTTCACATATTTCATGCAAAAATACCTTGAGCTCGGCTAAAATCTAAATGCGCTGAGTGGTTCGCTGATATTCTATCTTAAAATCCAATCTTTTAGGTTAACGATATGTTTCAAAAACTGCTTTTTGCTCTAGTGCTGTGTGTTTCATCCTCTCTATTACTGGCTTCAATCACAGAAAAAGATATTCCAGATCCTCTAAAACCATGGCAGTCTTGGGTCATGATAGGGCATGAAAAGCAAAAATGTCCTGTTTTTTACAATTCAAAAAAAGAACCCAATTGTTTATGGCCTGGCCAACTGTCCATTCAATTAAAACCAATGGGTGCAAGCTTTAATCAATCTTGGCAAGTTTATCATCAAGGTTGGGTTGCATTGCCTGGCGATAGTAAATTGTGGCCAGTTAATGTCATGTTGGATGATCGTCCTGTTGCTGTTGTTCAGCGAAATAACAAGCCTTATGTCTGGTTAACCAAAGGTCAGATTAAGCTTTCAGGTGAATTTAAGTGGCATCAATATCCTGAGTCTATTTCTATTCCCAGAGAAACTGGTTTATTGAAATTATCAGAAAGACAAAAATCAATTGCAATTGATCG
>Ga0233445_1002884_pt1 | contig 10998 bp, 11 predicted proteins | sample SI_124_October20_5_FD_182779 | JGI IMG/M metagenome (GOLD analysis project Ga0233445, IMG submission 182779) | Seawater microbial communities from Saanich Inlet, British Columbia, Canada - SI_124_October2016_100_MG | ecosystem: Environmental > Aquatic > Marine > Inlet | place: Canada: British...
ATAGAAGGCTCCATTTTTTCGCCCACCTCAAATTCTACCGTGACTATCCCCTGATCTCGGTCACTAGCAGAATAAACATGTTTAATCCCAGGAATAGAACTCATCAACCGTTCAAGAGGGTTAATGGCAAGACTAGATACTTCGTAAGCAGAAGACCCAGGGAAACCCAAGAAAACATCCACCATCGGCACTGATATCTGTGGATCTTCCTGGCGAGGTGTAAAAATCAAACCAATAACGCCCATGGCTAACATCGCAATGAATAACATAGGTGTTAAAGGAGAATGAATATAACTATTGGCCAATTTTCCAGCCATACCTAATTCTTCAGAGTTTAATTCCTCTGCTTTATTCGTATCGTTCACCATGGGGATCTCATTCCAATTCAATTTCTAGGGTTTCAACCACTTTTCAAGACAATCTTATTGTTAACGCAACGAACCAAAAATTCATGCCTTATATGATTGAATATTCAATATAATCGCAACACACGAAGCCTCAGTTTTCTTGGGCACGGACTGAAACTTTTTCTCCAACCTTCAATCCGGATAAAACACTTACCGTGTCGCCATTAAGGCGCTCACCCAACCTAATTAATCTTAACTCCATCTGACCCTGATCATTAACAACATAAACACCTGGCAAACTTCCTCTTTGAATGATTGAACTTGAAGGAATAACTGGAAGGTCTGCTATTTTAGCCGTTGCATCAGGCACATAAACAACCGCATACATCCCCGGAGCAGCAGGCACACCTGGAGGAATATCGAATTTCACTGTAACGGTATGACTACGCGCATTCGCCATAGGGTAAATTTTAGCCACTCGAGCTTTGATTCGAGTCTCATTTACATCCAACTTTGCTCTAACTATCATGCCTTCACTCAGTGCCGGCATATGTCTTGCTGGAACTTCAACAGCTAATTGCAAACGACTGGTGTCCGCAAACATAACCAATGGTGTTCCCGGCTGAATAGTATCTCCTTGCTCTACCATTTTTTTGATAATCACACCATCAAAAGGCGCATAACTCTTTGCATCAGATAACTTGGAATCAATCTGCCGAATTTTAGACTGCCCCTGGCTGATATTACTTCTAGCCTGATCCACCATAGTCCGTTGCCGTGTAATATTTGCCCGCCGTTCTACAGAAGTATCCCTCTTACCCGTCATATTAGTCACAGGGTCTGTCATCATACTCATCATACTAGGCAACCCACCCATCATACTATTGCCTTCAGCATTAGGTGACGCCAGTTCTCGCTGCCATTGCGCACGAGCATTATATTCTTGGGAATAGGCACTTCGTAAAGCCGCTTCCGCCTCAGATTTTTTAGCCAACAGCACATCTTCATCTAATGCCACCAACTTTTCACCTTCATTGAAACGATCACCTTCTTCGCCAGCCACAAGTTCAACCTGTCCTGGCATTTGTGCCGTCAAAGTCACCTGTCTATGGGGAATAACTGTGCCACTCAAAGCCACTTTAGCGCCCACTCTCGCTGATTTAACAACAACGACCTCTGATTTTCCGACAATATCATCAATATCAGCCGCATTCACACCAACAGACAAAAGGCTAACCACACTAAACCACACCATGAACAGGACTTTCATAGGACCTATATCCTTATTTAAATTACACATTTAGTTAACAACAGCTACATATTACCAATAGTCTAACACCGATTCATTCAGCAAATCACTCTAATCTCTACAAAAAACCTATGAAAAAGAAGACTCGCACCACTAGTATATAATTAAATGTTAATGTATTCCATAAGTATTTCTAAAAAGCCTCTTTGAAACTCTAGATTACAGAAAATTAGCTTATTTCCTACAAACTCAGTTTTCATTACTTTTTTCATGATATGATTTTAATCAAACAGACAACATGACAACTCTATGAGAACCTTACCATGCCCGACAAAAGCGCCATCATTGATGAACGGTTACGAAAACTGGAATCACATATCGAACAAGAGATTCCTATTCTAGGTGGCGTCATCCAGAGCTTTAAACTACTTGACCAAATTGGCTACCGCATGGGCCTATTGGATACGGACAACTCCTTTGCCACACAAATTTCTTGGTGGCCACTGATTTCTGTACTTGGCACCTTTTCCGCAGGAAAATCTTCTTTTATCAACTATTTCCTTGGCTACCCTCTACAGACCAGTGGCAACCAAGCTGTTGACGATAAATTTACGTTAATGACATATAGCCGAGAAGATAATTTTCATGTTCTTCCAGGGTTAGCGTTAGACGCTGACCCACGCTTCCCATTTTACCAGTTCAGCCATGAAATTGAACACGTAGCAAAAGGCGAAGGTCGCAAAATTGACACGTATCTACAGCTTAAGACCTGTCCCAGCAAGCAACTCAGTGGAAAAATCCTGATTGACTCTCCTGGATTTGATGCAGATTCACAAAGAACTTCAACCTTAAGAATCACTGATCATATTATTAATTTATCTGACCTTGTATTAATATTTTTTGATGCCAGACACCCAGAACCTGGCGCCATGAAAGACACACTGGAACATTTAGTCGCGAAAACGGTAAAACGCCCAGACTCTAGCAAGTTCCTATTTATTCTCAATCAGATTGACACTGCAGCCAAAGAAGACAACCCGGAAGCCGTAATTTCTGCTTGGCAACGCGCCATGGCCCAATACGGCATGACTACAGGTCGATTTTATACCATCTACAACCCTAATGTTTGCACACACATAGAAGATGATGCACTGAGAGAACGCTTTGAAAGCAAACGTGATGCCGATTTACAAGAGATTCATTATCGCATTCGTGAAGTCGAAGTGGCCCGCACATATAGAATCGTAGGAACCCTAGAAAAAACCGCTCGCGATTTTGAGGAACGAGTCGTTGAGACCCTAAATGAAAACATTAGCCTATGGAGAAATGTTACTATTGGCTTGGACGTAATCATCTTTGGTGGACTAACTATCTTGACACCAGAGTTCCTGAGCCCAGAAACGATCAGCAGTCATCTACAAGCAAGTTCGGCACAGTCTATCGCATCTCTGGTGATTTCTATTCTAGTCGTCATTCTCTTGCATTTTTTTAGCCGGAAGATGGCAGCTTCTGCGGTCATTTACCGACTTGGAAAACGCTTAGACAACTATTTGGAACGCCGAAATATGATTCGCGCCTTCAAAACAAACACCCTATTTTGGCGTAGTATTTTTAGCTCCCAACCTGTAGGCTGGGGAAACTACGCAAAACAACATATACATCGAGTACTGAGTGACGCCAATAAATATATTCAAACCCTGAACGATCGTTACACCAACCCTGCTGGCGAAGACGACCACCCTACACCTACCTCCCCTAGCCAACAAAAAGACGCTTTAGATTAATGTGTTCGGGAGACACTCACTCCTCTGATTTCTCCCAACTCAAACTAATCGTCCAGAAAAACTGCGCTATTTCTGATGCTAACTATGCGGGAAATTATGCTCTGTGTATTTATCTACTCAAAATGCGTGAATTATTTCGTTCAAAACATGACTACAAACTAACGGACCCGCTCCCCCAAAAAGAATTGGGAAATTGGATTTCTGAACAGGAAAAAAACTGGGAATCACTGGAAAACACTAACTTCTTACCCCTGATATTAAACCAACAGACCTTTGACCCTTTTGACAATCACACCATCAATACCATTCTCAACCCTTACGATCTCGTATATAGCGCAGGCTTTGGACGCTTCGGAAAGCCCAGCTTCTTTCTTGGAAAAATTCGAAAAAAATACAACCAACACAATTTAACCATTATTATCAGCGACATCGAATACGCCAGAGACCTATCTGATATACCTGCCAGCTTATTAGAACATACCATTTTAATTCGAGAACCATCAGTGAGAAGAGTCTTGTGGGACAAAATAGAATCCACAAACTGGAATAAACAAAACACCTCAGAACATAACCCACTTAAAAAAGCCTTAGCCTCTTACGAATTCTCTGACAATGCAGAACACGCCCTCAACAATATGACGCGTACAGAAATCGACACCATGATTTTACACGAACAAGGAGAAGCTTTAGCGGGAAGACAGTTAGAACCTGAGTGGGCCAATATGCTAAACGATGCCGGTCGATCTAAAGCCGAAATTATTATCCGAGCTGTACGAGACCTATTGGCTGATTGCTTAATTACCTTGCCAACATTACTTGAAAACCACCATACATTAGCTCTGTACGGCTATTTTTCTCACTTTTCCGGAATGAGAAAAACCTTATTCCCCATGCTGGATAAAGCCTACCAGCACTGGCAGACCCATAATACACTCCAACCACTGAATCACGCGATTTCTACCGGACAAAAACATTGGCTAAATACGGCCACACAACTGCTAGACATATATCAAACCCAGCACAGTCAATGGCATAAACACATTGGTAATCTTGAATCGACAATCATCTGTCACTAAAAAAGGCAAACACATTCGTGTTCACCCTAATGACACCTAACACCAGTTATCAATAACCGCCTTTACGACGACTTTCTGGCAAACCGGCAATCTTTCCCGCTTGCTTTGATGGTCCTGCAGGAAACAAAGCATAAATCGCTTTAGTATCCAATTTTTTATCACCCCAAGCCTTCTGCATCGCTTTGGTAATATTCCGCATATTCGGCTGATTACCGTGATTATCCAAAAACTCAGTTCTAAGATAGTTAACCACATCCCAATGTTTATCGGTCATCTCGATTTCTTCAGTCACGGCAATGAGTGAACCTAACTCTTTCGTCCAATCTGTCTCAGATTCCAGATAACCATTCTCGTTAGCAGCAATCATTGTACCATTTAAATCATATTCCATCGTAAACATACTCCTAATTTTAATTAACGATTTATCCAACAATTTCTCTGTATTATAGAAATTTCTTATTTGCTAGAATTACATAAAAACCTTAATTATCAAGCAACATCTACGGCGTGGAGAAAGCCTAAACTGCTGACACCTCTTTAATGTCTTTTTGCGGAATAAAGATTCCACAACCTACGTTTCTCCCCAAACCCAGCCCCGAACGCTGCAATAATATGGTCTCGACATCTGACAGCTCTGCCACCATTAAACTTCTAGCATGCAATATTTTATCCGGAAAAACCAACTGATTCATCCGTCCTGCCATTAATTTTTTCGGCTGTATCCCTAAGTCTAATAATTGTTGATGCGCCCTAGAAAGAAAGTCATGCTCTGACTCCCCAGAAACATCGATGACATAACGGGAAAATAGAGTGGTTAATTTCGATAACGGCCTAATCTTGGCCTGCTTGACCATTATAGAAAATTCTCCTAGAGTCAAGACATGATCAATTAACAATAACTTAGCCTCTGCCACTCGAGACAAGGGCAACCGCAAGACCAAACGTGTACGCTTAGAGAGATATAAAATACCTTCAGCTGTCGATTCAGGACGCACCCAACCATTTCCCGATTCAGCCCCATGAATCAGGTGCAACCCCGCCAAAGGCTCATGATCAAACCACTGAAGAACACTCTGAATAGACCGTGATAATAAGTAAGCATGTTCTGCCGGCAACATTTTACAATCGATATGAAATACGACATCCACTACATCAGACGCCGTCACAACTTTCTGTTCTTCCTCCTTATCCTGCCAGAACATGCCCTACCCTTGCTTAATCAATGAGGTAACTCCTCACGCAGCACATCCCGATCTATCCACCAACCATCTGGACTAACCAACTGATCAACAACTCCTGATAGTTTCGGTAAAAATACGGCAGGATCATCTAATTCTAGTGAACGCACCCAAATATCAAAGGCCATTTTCCCTTCCACCTGACTATGTTCTTCCGCCACTCGACCAAGCATTTGGTGAGCAAAAAACACCAAATCATCATTTTTACCCTTTTCAGACCGGACATCCGCCAAATAACTAGATGCCGCTGCCGCAATAGCCCGTGTATCGGCTTCCTTGGGGGATTCATCAACCAACATTTGCAACATGGCCATAGATAACTCTAGATCAATAGGATACGTCACACCCAACCAAATACCATGACCCAACGCTGTTAACGCGTCTGACTGTTCAGACAATACCATGTTGTAACAAGCCTCAACCGCACCATTCCAGTCATTACTGTCAGCAAAATCTGAAAAAGCCTCACGCGCCAAATTCCAACATTCCTCATTTTTCTCCAATTGGTGATAGAGATCTGCCATATGCAACAGAATTCCTGCCCGTTGAACCGAACCTGCTGACTCAGACTTCGACAAAGCCGCTAACTGCGTTTGATGGTAATTCAATCGTGATTCCAGAGCCTCAGGAGAACCATAGACATCTTCACCATCATCCGCCCCAACCACATTGCCGTCTTTAATAAGGTAACGCATCGTAACTCCTTTAGCTAAAAGCGGCTTCCAGCCGATCTTCCCAGTTTGCCGGTGTATCCCCGTAGGGCGGCTTCACATCCATACGAAAAAACATTTCGCCTTTACGTCGCTCTTTAATTTTTTCCACCAATTCCTCGAAAGACACCAACTGATGCTCTTCTAACAATACTTCACTCAAATATAACATTAGGGTATTCCCGCTTAATTCCTGACTAAAATACTAAACTATTCACAATGATTGATCAAGATTACCAACCCGATTCAAATAACGAGAGCGAAAAAACAATCGCTTAGCCCCCTCTAAATCTAAAAAACCCAAACGCTTGTGCAACACATTATTACAAATCACTCCTTCACCGGAAGCCAACTTACGACTAAAGAAACCCGCCATCTGTTGCTCAGAAAGTAGCTCCTGAATAAATTTTTTGGCCGACTGCACCACTGGGTCCGATGACCAGCGAATATAGCGATCTCGTGCCGTATAACGCATATGCCAATGATTATTAACGTCTACAGAAAATACCGGACCAGATTGTTCTGCTCGTTGTTCTTCCCCATCCACATGATGCGCAGGAATCGTCATGACTCTAGGCGCCATTAATGCCTGTAAATACGCGGGATCTTCCTCGTATAACTCAATACACAGTAACTCATGATCCAACAAAGTGTTCTCTCCACCTTGAACAGCTGGTGAAGCACAATGCAGGATAAAACTATAAATCTGCCGTTCTGACACATTATAGTAACCATCCGTATGCCAACTTAAAGGCTTATTGGTATAAGGAATAAAAGCTGATTTTGTCATATCAGGACTATCAGACAATTCAGCCAAACCATCACGAGCGATAAAAAAATGATCGTCAGGCTGACTTAAACCCAATTGAGCCGCCAATGCAGCCACAACTTTTCGATTTGTCTGGTCACACTTTAAAGCGTACAAAACCAGATTAGTCTTCTGCGACAACGCGATAATTTTTTTTACTTCAGCCGCAGTCAATGCAAAAGGGTTACTGATCTCAACAATCAGTTCTTCCGCATTGACTGGGTAATCAGACAATTTTTGGTCACGCCAACGCAACCAAGAATCCCTAGTTTTTAGACTGATCCACAATTTTATTGTCTTTAATCCAGGACATCATATTACGCAACTCACCACCCACTTTTTCGATTTTATGCGCGGCCGAAATACGACGCTTTGCTTTCAAGGTAGGTGCCCCCGCCTGACTTTCAAGAATAAATTCTTTGGCAAATTCACCATTTTGAATTTCGGATAAAATGCGTTTCATCTCTGCACGCGTTTCATCATTAATGATACGTGGACCACGCGTCAAATCACCATATTCCGCCGTATTGGAAATAGAATAACGCATATTGGCAATACCACCTTCATACATTAAATCAACGATCAACTTGAGTTCGTGCAAACATTCAAAATAAGCCATCTCGGGCGCGTAACCGGCATCCACCAAGGTATCGAATCCGGCTTCAACCAAGGCGGTTGCCCCACCACACAAAACAGCCTGCTCACCAAATAAATCTGTTTCCACTTCTTCTTTGAAAGTGGTTAAAATCACCCCGGCACGTCCACCACCAATCGCACTAGCATAAGACAAAGCAATAGCCTGCGCTTGACCAGAAGCATCCTGATCAACAGCAATCAATGCTGGAACACCACCGTTTTGCGTATATGTAGAACGCACCAAATGCCCAGGACCTTTAGGGGCAATCATGATGATATCGATATCTTGACGCGGTTCAATACACTCAAAATGGATATTAAAGCCATGGGCAAACGCTAAGGCAGAACCGGGCTTTAGATTACCTGCCACTTGCGTATTATACAACGAAGCCTGGTGCTCATCAGGCGCCAAAATCATGACCAAATCTGCCTCAGATACGGCATCCTCGATAGACTTAACAGTTAAACCTGCCTGCTCAGCTTTTTTCCAAGAAGCAGACCCTTCACGCAAACCAACACGCACATCAACACCCGATTCCTGCAAATTATTAGCATGCGCATGTCCTTGCGAACCATAACCAATAACCGCCACTTTTCTTGCCTTAATCAGGTTCAGATCCGCATCTTTATCGTAATAAATATCCATAAACTTTAACTTTCTCCAGTCACATTGTCATACCGCGATTCCCACGCGCAATACCTAACACGCCAGACCGCACCGTTTCAATAATTAAACCGCTATCCAGCGTCTGAATAAAGGCATCCAGCTTCTCACTGGTACCTGTTAATTCAATCGTATACGTGCTATCGGTCACATCTAGTACACGTCCACGGAAAATATCGGCTAATCGTTTAATTTCATCCCGATTTTCATCCGGCGTTTTTACTTTTATCAACATCATTTCCCGTTCAATACGCACACCCTCTGTCAATTCTGACAGCTTAACCACATCAATCAGCTTATGTAACTGCTTGGTGATTTGCTCAATAATCCCGTCAGAACCACAAGTGACCAAAGTCATCCGCGACAAACTGGCATCCTCAGTGGGCGCAACGGTAAGGGATTCAATATTATAGCCGCGTGCCGCAAACAAGCCTACAACCCGCGACAAGGAACCCGCCTCGTTTTCTAACAGTAATGAAATGATATGACGCATAATTACCCTGCTTTTCTCTTACAACAACAGCATCTCGTTAAGTCCCGCACCAGCAGGAATCATGGGATAGACATTTTCTGACTGATCCGTCAGAAAATCCATAAAAACCAGTTTATCTTTCAAAGCCGGCGAAAAAGCTTCTTTTAAGGCGGCCTCAACATCAGAAGACTGCGTAATCTGCATACCGACGTGACCAAAACTTTCGGCCAATTTAACAAAGTCTGGTAAAGCATCCATATAACTCATGGAATAGCGTTCTTCATAATGAATTTCCTGCCACTGCCGAACCATCCCCAAATAACGGTTATCCAGACAAATAACCTTAATGGGCAACCCATACTGCTTACAAGTCGATAACTCTTGAATGTTCATCATAATGCTACCATCACCTGTGATACAGGCCACCTGAGCATCGGGCCAAGCAAATTGCGCTCCCATGGCCGCCGGAAGACCAAAACCCATAGTCCCTAACCCACCGGAGTTAATCCAACGCCTTGGCTGATCAAAACGATAATATTGCGCGGCCCACATCTGATGCTGACCCACATCAGAGGTGACATAAGCTTCACCCTTGGTGACTTGATACAAAGTATCCAACACATACTGGGGCTTAATCAATTTACTGCTGGTATCGTAACGCAAACAATCGGTACCGCGCCATTCCTCTATTTGCTTCCACCAATCCTGCAAAGACTGCGCATCCGGCTTAACCGTACTGCTGGCCAACAATTGATTCAATTGCTGCAAAACGTTATTTACAGAACCTACAATCGGGATATCAACCGGAACATTCTTAGCGATAGACGCCGGATCTATATCGATATGGATAATAGTGGCATGACGACAAAACTTTTCCAAATTACCGGTTACCCGATCATCAAAACGAGCACCTATAGCCACCAAAGTATCGCAATGATGCATCGCCATATTGGCCTCATAGGTACCATGCATCCCCAGCATACCTACAAATTGCGAATCTGTAGCTGGATAACTACCCAACCCCATCAACGTATTGGTAATGGGAAAACCCAGCGTACGTGCAAACTGAGTTAGTGCTTCCGAAGCATTATCAATGACCACACCACCACCGGTGTATAACATGGGGCGTTTAGCCGCCAGAATGACATCTAGCGCTTTTTTTATCTGCCCAGCATGACCACGCGTTACCGGGTTGTAAGACCGCATCGTAATCTCACTTGGGTACACATAATCCGTACGTTGAGCAGTCACATCTTTAGGAACATCCACAACCACTGGACCGGGGCGACCGGAGGTGGCGACATAAAAAGCTTTTTTTAGTGTGAGCGCTAAATCTTCAACCCGTTTAACCAGAAAGTTATGTTTTACACAAGGCCGAGTAATCCCTACGGAATCCACTTCTTGAAAAGCATCGTTACCAATTAACCCCGTAGGCACCTGTCCCGTAATCACCACCATGGGTATGGAATCCATATAAGCAGTCGCTATCCCCGTTACCGCATTCGTCGCACCGGGACCGGACGTCACCAACACAACACCGGGCTTACCCGTAGCACGCGCGTAACCGTCCGCCGCATGCGTAGCCGCTTGCTCATGACGCACCAATACATGTTTAAACGCCGAATTATCATACAACGCATCATAAATGTGTAATACCGCCCCCCCCGGATAACCGAATAAGTATTCAACACCTTCATCTTCGAGAAACTGTACAATAATCGACGCACCGGTCAAATCCACAAAAAACCCTCCACAAACAGACACCAATACCGTCTCATATAACAGTAAAAAAACTCAGAACAGGACAGATCGGTCAGTACGGAAAAAACAAGAGGGAATCAAACTACTAGAAAAGGAAGGCACTGGTCAAGCACCCATGCCCAAAATTGATCAATCCACAAACAAAACGGAGTTATCTTTTAATCGTAAACCGACATCACAATAAACATGGAAGCCTAGCCAAAAAGAAATCACACAGCCCACATCAAACCTGCACCGACAACAATAGACAATA
>Ga0233445_1002888_pt1 | contig 10995 bp, 8 predicted proteins | sample SI_124_October20_5_FD_182779 | JGI IMG/M metagenome (GOLD analysis project Ga0233445, IMG submission 182779) | Seawater microbial communities from Saanich Inlet, British Columbia, Canada - SI_124_October2016_100_MG | ecosystem: Environmental > Aquatic > Marine > Inlet | place: Canada: British...
CGGTAAACGAGGCGTGCTTGTCTTTGGCGCATGCCATTGTGGCAGATGGTGAAGGGGCGAGTCGTTTTATTTGTGTGGAGGTGGTTGGCGGGTCGAAAAAGCAGGATTGTACGCAAGTGGCTTACACCGTAGCCCATTCCCCTTTAGTGAAAACGGCATTTTTTGCGGCTGACCCCAATTGGGGGCGTTTGTTGGCCGCTGTGGGTAATGCGGGTGTTGAGAATTTGGATATCAATCAGGTGCAGTTATGGATTGGTGATATCTGTATTGCCCGTAACGGACGACGTGTGGACGATTACCAGGAAAGTCGTGTGGCCCAAAAGATGGACAGTGATCGTGTGACTGTGCGTATTGATTTGGGTCAGGGTGTCGAAGAAGATACGGTATGGACTTGTGACTTGTCCTATGAATACATCAAAATTAATGCCGAGTATCGCAGTTGATCCAAGCATAGGATATGACAGACTCATCCTGGTCAGAGACTTATGTAATTACTGGTCCATGCGATTTGGTGGATTTTGAGCGACAGTTTGTGCGTTGCTTGCAACAGGGGCGACGACTGTTCCAGTTGCGTGATCATACCTTGAGTGATAGTGAATGGACGTTACGGCTACAATGCATTCGGCATCATTTGAAATCCTTGTCAGGGGAAACAGTGCGGGTGTTACTGAATGGCTCTCCAGAACAAGCAGTGAGTTTGTGTTTGGAGGGAGTGCATTTAAACAGTCAGCGCTTAATGGGCTTGTTAAAGAGGCCACCGTCATTACGTTGGGTGTGCGGGTCTTGTCATACCGTTGCGGAAGTTAAACAAGCCAACCGCTTGGGTGTGGATTTTATTGTCATTTCTCCAGTTTTGCCGACGCAGAGTCATCCACAAGCCACCCCTTTGGGTTGGCAACAGTTTGCTGAATTGGCCGATTCGGCTAAAATGCCGGTTTACGCTTTGGGTGGTTTGCAAACACAACACATGGTTCAGGCTCAACAATGCGGGGCAATTGGTATCGCCGCGATTGGGAGTTTATGGACATCAACAGAAGGATTGACTGAACATGTTACTCATGATCGATAACTACGATTCGTTTACCTACAATTTGGTGCAATATTTTGGTGAATTAGGGGTGTCAGTAGAAATTTATCGTAATGACGAGATTACCCTGCAGAAGATTGAAGAATTGGCGCCACGTTGGCTGGTGATTTCTCCAGGACCCTGTACCCCTAACGAAGCGGGGATTTCAGTCGAAGCTATTCAGTGTTTTTCAGGACGTATTCCCTTGTTGGGCGTGTGTTTGGGGCATCAAAGCATTGTCAGTGCGTTCGGAGGAGAGATTGTGCGCGCCAGAACGGTGATGCACGGTAAAGTCTCGGATATTTATCATCAAGGACAGGGGGTTTTTTCCGGTTTGTCCCAACCTTTTGAAGCCACGCGTTATCATTCCTTAGTGGCTCGTCGCGAAAGTTTGCCGGATTGTTTGGAAGTGACGGCGTGGACACATCAGGAAAATGGATTAGAGGATGAAATTATGGGTCTTAGACATAAGCAACATTCAACGGAAGGCGTTCAGTTTCATCCAGAATCCATAAAAACCCAGCAAGGAAGGGATCTGTTACAGAATTTCTTATCTTTATCGCAGGATTAAATGTCTTTTATAAAACATTGATCTACGCTCTCATGTATTTATTTTATGTTTAGGCGTATACTCTTGCTTTATGCGGGTTGGGGCTTAAGCATTTTATCATTTTTTATAGCATTTTAGATAAAGGTTCAGAACAATGGCAGATCGTAGATTGCAAGTGTTCCATGCCGTGGCAAAATTACTCAGTTTTACCAAGGCGGCAGATACACTGTATATGACGCAACCCGCAGTGACTTTTCAGATTAAGCAGCTGGAGGATTATTACAATACTCGCTTGTTTGATCGTACACACAACAAAATTGGGTTAACTGAGGCGGGAAAGCGCGTTCAGGAATATTCAGAAAAGATTTTGGATTTATATGCCGAAATGGATAATTCGGTGCGTGAACTGACGGGTGAAATCAGTGGGGTTTTATTGGTAGGTGCCAGTACGACGATTGCTGAGTACATATTGCCGTCTATTTTAGGCAGTTTTAAGCATAAGTATCCCGACGTTAATGTGCGTTTAAAAGTGTCGAATACTGAAGAAATTGTTTCTATGGTAGAAAACAATGTGATTGATTTGGGTGTGGTTGAAGCCCCGGTGCATAATAAAAATTTAGCGGTGAGTTTATGTCGTGTGGATGATTTAGTGGCTATTGTCTCCCCCGAACATGAATTGACTAAGTTAGATGGGCCTATTGGTTTTGCGGAACTCAAAGCCCATCCGTTTATTTGTCGTGAAGAAGGTTCTGGTACTCGTAATGTGATTGCTGATTATCTGGAAGACAACGGTCATAAAATTAATGAGCTGGATATCGTGATGGAATTGGGTAGTCCGGAAGCCATTAAAGGGGCTGTAGAAGCCGGTATTGGTATTACCATTATGTCTCGGGCAACTATTGTAAAAGAATTAAAGTTGGGAGTTTTAAAAGCTTTTCCTTTGGCGCCGCCTTTATCTAGGCCCTTTTCTTTTGTCCATCAGAAACAGAAATTTCGTCAACGTGCTATGGGGAAATTTTTGACGTTTGCTCAAGAAATTTGTGATGCACAAAAGAATAAGAAGCGTTAGCTCTTTACCGGTTGTTAAGTTGCATGATGGGTTCTGAAAAACAATTGGGGGAGTGTTTTCGTGCGTTAGACGATAACGGCCAAGCGGCTTTGGTAGCGTTTGCTGAATTCTTGGTGCAACGTAATGGTCAGATTAAGTCGCCGCGTAATTCCCTTCCTGAAGAAAGCACTCCTGTGGAAGAGGTGTCAATAGCGGTTCCGGAAATAACTCCCCGAGCAGAAGGGGAGAGCGTAATTGGCGGGATTAAGCGATTAGTCGCGAGCTACCCCATGATAGATCGTGATCAATTATCCGAAGAAATTCAATCTCTGATGACAAAACATATCCTTAAAGGGGTGTCTGCTGAAGAAGTGATTGATCAGTTGGAGGCTTTGTTTCTAAAGCATTATCAGAATTTACGATCGGCAAGTGAGATTGATTAGTGATTGACCTTTTTAATCGGTGGTTCCAGCAACGTTTGTCTAACCCACAGGTAATTTACCTGATTTTAGTCATGAGTATTGGCCTGGCGGTTATATTGGTCGCAGGAGAAATTCTTGCGCCTGTTCTGGCCAGTTTGGTGTTGGCTTATTTGCTGGATGATTTGGTACTAATTCTAACGCGTCGTGGCGTGGCACGGCTTATTGCCGTGTTGGTCGTTTTCTTGTCTTTTTTGGTGTTATATCTGTTGTTGTTATTGGGTATGTTGCCGTTGTTGTCGCAACAAGTGACTCAGCTATTGCGAGAATTACCGAATATGGTCGCGTTGGCGCAAAGTGGCTTGATGCAATTACCAGAAATGTATCCAGCCGTGTTTTCTGAGCAACAAGTTCAAGATTTATCGTTGGAAATTCGCTCTCAAATTACTGGAGCCAGTCAAAACTTGATGGTGATGATGACTAAGTTGGTCTCCAATTTAATTACTTTGTTGGTGTACGCTTTTCTGATTCCCATGATGATCTTCTTTTTTGTCAAAGATAAACCCGTTTTGTTGCGGTGGTTTTCGGGTCACTTACCTGATGACCGCTCATTAATGACTACGGTTTGGCATGAAGTGGATGGAAAACTGGATTGTTATGTTGGGGGCAAGTTATTCGAAATATTCTTAGTGGGTTTGTGTAGCTATATTTTGTTTTTTTGGATGGATTTACCGTATAGCTTGTTGTTATCTGTTGTGGTGGGATTGTCGGTAATTATTCCTTATATTGGGGCTACAGTCGTTACGATTCCTGTGGCGGCGGTGGCCTTTGTGCAATTTGGTATAGGGCAGGATTTTTTCTATATCATGATTGGTTACGGAATTATTCAGGCCTTGGATGGCAACTTATTGGTCCCCTTGTTGTTTTCCGAAGTGGTTAATCTACACCCTTTAGCGATTATTATCGGGGTCTTGTTTTTTGGAGGCCTATGGGGTTTTTGGGGTGTCTTTTTTGCCATCCCTCTAGTGACCGTCATTAGTGCCGTATTAAATGCTTGGTCTGATGCCACGCAGGAAGTGGAAATTCGTTAGAGGATTTTGAGTCACGTGTGGGTTTTTTCTCTCGTTTAGTAGTAGTGTTTTACTTTGCGACGGCGTAACTTTTTCTGTACGACGATACCACGAACGGTGTATTCACCTTCCAGTTTCTGGGTATGCCAAGCATCATTCAAGGGTTTTAAATAATGATCGCCTTGTTCATCCACAATGAACTGTCGTAATTGGATGTCATTGTCGTATTCTACGACGGCGTAAGCCTTGTGATGTATCGGCATATTGGGGTCAACAATAATAATACAGCTGTCTTCAAATTCGGGTTCCATACTGGTACCGTGAACCTGTAAGGCAAAAGGCTCACTGGTTTTATCACAAGCAGACATAATAAATCTCTCCAAAGGGGTGGGTTATGGCACACAGATTAATCACGATAGGATGTCTGATAGGCTTATCTGCTTGTGGCTTATTAGATGGAAATAATGATTCACACGTGGCAGAAGGTAATCTTTCTACAGAATCTTTGTATGAAAATCAAGTTGAAGTCTTTCAGCAAGACCATTTGTTAATGAGTCATCAGGATGATTTGGTGTTGGAATTGCCAGAAGATATTGATATTCGGGCGACAGACATTGATGAGTCCGCTTTTTATCAAGCCACCCAGTTTTACACGGATTGTCAGTATAGTGATGGTTCGTTGTTGTCTTTTGTTTTAGCTCAGGCTTGTGTGTTGTATCAGGAACACTATTTATTTGATCATTATTTGCCCAATTCATTAGACGGCATTCAATCGGTGCCTTCTTTTGTGCAAAAGCTTCAGGAGCATGATCGTTATACGCATTATCTAGGACCTGAGTATTTTTCTTCGGTTGTGGAAACGATTAGTGGAGCGCGCGCTACCATTGGATTGTCATTGGTGCTCACAGAAGGGTCTTGTCCTGAGGATATGACCTTGTTGTCACGCGATGAGCGTTTAAGCGAAGGGCGTGCATTACGCATTAGAAAAATATCACCCTACAGTCGGGGTTGGTGGGATGGCTTTCAGGAATGTGATGAGATTGTTGCGGTGAATGATGTCACGATTGCCGGTTTGTTGGGCGATGATGTCTTCGACCTTTTACCGACTCAGGAAGGTGAGGCCGTTAGCCTAACTATTCGTAGGGAAGATCAGTTATTGACGATTCCTACGGCTGCAGAATTGCATATCTCGCATCGTCTGGATCACACCCAAATTGCTTATTTGAGTGTGAGAGAATTTACGACACTCACAGGACAGCGGGTAAAAGAAGATTTGGAAGTGCTATTAGAGCTAGGAGACATTAGCGGAGCCATTCTAGATCTGCGTGATAACGGTGGAGGGAGTGTGGCGGGTACGCTGGAGTTGGTGGATTATTTGATTGGTGAATCACGGGATGAGGAAACGATTGTGAAGTTTCGTGACCGTGATGATCGAGGTGAAGATTACCGCTTAGGGGACTATCTACAAAGCAATACTTCGGCCTCTTTGGATAAAGAAAATTTTGTGGTATTAATTAATGGTGGTTCGGCCTCTGCCAGTGAAATCACCCTGAATGCCTTGGTGCATTATGGTGTGGCTACATCGTTGGGAGATCGTTCTTTTGGTAAAGGGGTTAGTCAGCATGTGTTTTCATTGCTGGATGACTCGGGTGTGTTGATTACCCATAACCGTATTTTGTCACCATCGGGAACAGATTATCACAACCAAGGTGTGTTGCCGGATTATTGTTTAACGACAACAGCGACCTCTCGTGATAATGATCCACAATTGCAAGGGGCATTGGTTTTGTTGCAAGGTCAGACTCCCGATACAAATAATTGCACAGGCCTTCCTTTAGAAAAACCGCAAATCAGATCAGACCCTTGGTTAATGAAGTATCAGGATAGGATTTATTAGTTATTGTTGTGATAGGCGCATTTGTGACATGGCGCCATATTAGTCGTGAGTTTCGGGGATTACTCGTGTTTCCAAGTCTTCCATAATGGCTTGTCGCATCGCCTCGGACATCGTAGCCCATCCTTTGATTTCGTTCAGGTGGCGTTTACAACCCAAGCAAAAATCCGCTCTGTTGAGCGTGCAAATGCGGATGCAGGGTGAAGACGACTTTACGGAGTCTTTTTTCGCCATGAAAATGCCTGCCAGATTCCGCCACTGCTCCAACAAGTCCAGCTCCATTGTAACCACCTGAGTAGTGCAAAGGATAGCCATAAGGCCCAAGCTAGCATCAGTAATCGGTAAATAAATAATGGAACGGATAGCGTCCAAACTGTAGGTAATTGACTGCCAATACGGTCCTGATACCAAATGAGTTGTTTAGCCGTTGACCCGTTACCACTGATTTGCATGCTAGGAGCACCTAGTAGGCCTTGGGTAATGGCCTGAAATAAGGAAAAACAAGCCGCCAGTGTAAAACAAAATAAGACAATTTGTCCCAGATTGAATCGCCATTTTTGATGAGGAAGAATTGTCGAATGTTTTTGCCGTTGTCCCATGAGTAATAACCATAAAATAACCACAACGGTGCCACCGATTGACCCTTGGCTGAGACCAATACCCAATAAAATCCAATGACGTTTTGTCAGTGGAGTATAAGACCAACGTGCCAGTGGTACAGACAAGACAAGAATAAAGAAAATAGTTCCCCAGATTAATACAGCGGGGCCTAATAAAGGCCCATGGCTAAACAATAGCCAACGATCGTTGGGTAATTTTAGTTGAGTTTGATGGTTGATACTGGGTATTCCAAGGTCAATAACGGGAGTGTTGTGAATGCTTCCCAAGGTGATTTTTTGACGCCAACGTAGAATGAATGATTGATTGTCTGGCAAAACCGGTAGCGTGACTTGTTGATTGTCCAGTGGCAAGTTAAGTGTTTGACCATTGCGAGTGATCGATTGTAACTCGGTGCCAAGAGGGAAGGTGATGTGTTGTTCGTCACCCAAGCTAGAGCGTATATTCAGCGTGAGTTGATATGTTGTCAGGTGTTGACCGGGAGTGATAATTAACTCACTGTGATCGATGGTGCGTGTTTGTCCGGCACTGTTCTGCGGTTGACTGATGCTTAATGTCAGTGTGTCGCCTTCTTGAGGGTGCCAGCGTGTCAGTTTTGTGTTCTCGGAACGGCTGGCCTCAAGGCCTTTAGTGGTGACATGCCATAATGGCGACGTGGATAGCTCCCAAACTTCAGTAAAATTTTGTGAGGCATTGGGTGCCGTTAAGTGTAGAGAAGATGTTTGTGGCAAGAGAGATTGCCACTGAATTTGTTGTTGCTGTGCGTTGAGTGAGATACTCAATAATTGATCGTTTTGTTTAAATCGGTTGTCGAGTAGAGATTCCCCCGTTACTAAGGGCAGTTTCAAATAGATAGGCGTTCCCAGCTGACTTAAGCGTTGGACGGTGGTAGTTAACTGCCAATCGTTATGGAGTTGAAGTGTCCGTGTCACGCGAATAAAAGGACTAATTTCTGTGGTGGTCAGGGTATCTGTTTGGGTTTTCGGTTGTTTTTTTCGAATCAGTTGTAATGAGGGGGTAGTGGCTCGTCCATCACGTAGGCCTGATAACTGCCATGCCGATGATATTTTGTAGGTCACTTGTCCTGGGGACAGTGGCAGAGGGATATTGAGTGTTTGTCGTTGAGCGAGAGAGCCATGGAGTACGACTGATTGAATGCCTTTTTCCAGAGAGATCCATAATTTCTTGTCAAAACGCTTTAAGGCGGCACTTTGCGTATTATGCATTACGCTTTCAGGCAACCAGTTTTGTGGATTAACAGGTAAGGGAGTCATGCTATCTGTCAGCGCATGGATGTCCATATTTAAGGTTATTTGATCTGTGTCTGTGATCTGAATGTCCAGTGTATTTAAGCTGGCACAGGTGGGTAGGCAATCCGGCCCTTTGAGTAAGCGATCTTTTAATTCTTGCAAGAGTTGGGGGGAAGGGAAATCGGTTGCTTCAGCCTCAGTCGCGGGCCATCCACTGATGAAGCCAATGAGCATGAGTGGTCCAATGTTGTTGAGAAAGGCCTTTTTAGAAAAAAGGCGTTTAGGGATTAACAGTGGGGCCATCAGAAAGAGTAGTAATAGTATGCCGGTTAATCGTAATAGACGAGTAGCCGTAGGCGGTAATAGTGTGAGTTGGAGTTGAGCTTCTGGTGTAATGATGCCATGCCATTTTAGCCGGATAGTTGTCCAATTCCAGCTGGGAATTCCCGGTCCAGTTTGTACTTTTAGACTGGAATGTTGTTGTTGTTGTTGTTGTTGTTGTTGTTGTTGTTTGGCTAAGCCGCTTTCTAAGCGGAAGCTTTTCGCCCGTTTCATCATAGCATTGGGTGTCTGTAAGATTTCTTTGGTCATGTTGGGTGAGAACTTTTGTTCTGCGTTAATGGGATAGTGTTGAAAGTCAGTTTGTGCCGTATAGGGGTGTTCTAGTTGTGGGTGGAGTACCAGGCGCAACTGTTGTGCAGCAAAGAGTAATAGGCTGATGGTTAGTGCCAGAAGTAGCAAGTTACGACTGGCTCTGATGAGTGTTTCTAATTTTCCCGTGGGTAATAGACGAGCTAAGGCTACCAGTGCCAAGGTATACATCCATAAGAAATGTGGCGCGCCTTGTAAGTGCCAGCTGAGTATCAATCCGGGTAAAGCGATAAGTCCCCATCCCCAATGCCATAAACGGTAAAAGGATAGGCTGATGAGTAACACCATGAAGAGATCCAGCAAGCTCCATTGTCGTAACCAGTCTTTCTGCACTTGATCAACGCCAGAGGTCCATAGCAAAATCCAGCCGGGAGGAAGCATTAGCCGAGCCTCAGCCGAGTCAAAATCGTGTTGCCAGTCTGATACGTTTAATGTGTTTGATGTCAGCGTTTCCAAGCGGCTGTCTGCGGTTAGGCTTATTGATCCTGGAGGTAAAGCGATGCCCGCTGGTTGCTTATTTAGTTGGGTGATGAGTTGGGGGTGTCCATTAAGTTCTGCTCGGCCCGGTTTCAGAGGAGGTATAGATAGCAGGCGTGTCGGCGTATGGAGTTTGCCTTTTATGCGATCTTGTACCGTATAGCCTTGGCCGTCAAAATCGAGCCACCAAAGACGTGTGAGGTTAAGTGAATTGTTTAGTGTGGTAGGGGCTTGTAGGTCTTTTTCATGCAAATGTAGTCCCTGATCGTGAGCGATTAACCACGCCGGATATTTATGCCAGCGATTAGGCATACGGGTTTGCTGTGGATCCGTTACTTGCAGGGGGTGATTTTCATCAGTGCTACGAATTTGAATATGACGTAGCTGGGGTTGTGCTTCAAAAGACCAAGTCTCTTCAGTGGGCCAAAAATTATTTTCCTGCTTAGGTAAGAGCAGATGGTCGTTACGCTGATGTTGTCTTAGGGTCAGGTTAATGCGCCACTGTCCGGCTTTGAGCTGGGCCGAGAGTTGTCCTTGGGGGGTGACTTGTACGGGCAGGGTACTGTTTAAGGTTAATAAGCTAAAACCGGGTAACAATGCGTGGCCTAATGTTTGTTGGCGCGCTTTTCCCGACACGCTAAGTTGAATTTCGGTGTGAATTTGTAGTGGTCGTGTGTCCGTAATTTTGCGAAATACGCGTAGGGTGATGTGTTCTGTTTGTGAAGGAGTCGGGCTATTTTCGCTGGTTGGGGGCTGTTGTAGCCACAGTGTGTTTTTTTGTATTTCGGCAGGCACAGTCTTGCCGTGGCGCGTGAGCTTTACTAGGGCTGTGCCGTTGGGAATGCTTAAGCGGTTAGGTAATCGGGACCAGGATAATTTGCCTTGAATACGGTAGCTCCCTGCCGTGAGGAATACGGCGGGTTTATGCTGTTTGCGCGAAACAGGCCAACGATAATCATTGACCTTAACCTCGCTAGGCCAGACATGTTTGTCGCCGACTAAAGGAACCCAGCCATCAGCAAGCACTTGCCAATGTTGTTCAAAATGTCCTTGTTGATGATCTACCGATAGCGTTAGGCTGGAGGGCCATAAGCAATGATGAGGGTTTGATTGATTCCATGGGTGGGGACAGTGACTATTTTCTTCACCCTCCATTACCCAAGGAATCCATGGGGTTAAAACTTCAGGGATGTCATTTTGCAATGAAGTGGCAGATAGGGGTTGCCAGATCAGATAAAAAAGGATGAGGAAAGTAGCCTTATAGTGAAGCATCTGCGAGTGCCTGTGCCTCGGCAAAGTTGAGTGTGCCTTCGTAAATGGCACGACCGGTAATGGCTCCCAATAAAGGGGTGGATTCGGCGCATAAGGCTTCAATGTCTTGCATGTTGGTAATGCCGCCGGAGGCAATGACCGGAATGCTAGTGGCTTGGGCTAATTGAATGGTGGCTTCCACATTAACGCCTTGCATCATGCCGTCGCGTTGAATATCGGTATAGATAATGGAAGAAACCCCATCGCCAGCAAATTGTGCGGCCAGTTTGGTGGCTTTTATTTGACTAATTTCTGTCCAGCCTTTGGTAGCGACGTAGCCATTTTTAGCGTCTAGGCCGACACAAATATGCTGTGGGAACTTGTGGCAAGCTTCGGCGACAAAATCGGGGAATTCTACGGCCTTAGTGCCAATAATGGCGTATTCGATACCAGCGTCTAGATAGCTTTGGATGGTGTCCAGTGAACGGATTCCGCCACCGAGTTGTACGGGGAAGTCGGGAAAATGTTGGGTGATCTGGTGAATGATTTCGGCATTAACCGGGCGGCCTTCAAAAGCGCCGTCAAGATCAACAATGTGTAAGCGTCTGGCGCCGGCTTCAAACCAACGTTCAGCAGTTTTTAAAGGGTCAGCAGAAAAGACTGTGGTGTCTTCCATGCGGCCTTGTTTTAGACGAACGCAT
>Ga0233445_1002907_pt1 | contig 10924 bp, 28 predicted proteins | sample SI_124_October20_5_FD_182779 | JGI IMG/M metagenome (GOLD analysis project Ga0233445, IMG submission 182779) | Seawater microbial communities from Saanich Inlet, British Columbia, Canada - SI_124_October2016_100_MG | ecosystem: Environmental > Aquatic > Marine > Inlet | place: Canada: British...
GGTACTTCGTGTGATAATAGTGGATCATTTATATCCATTATAAATTTATGATCTAGTGTATCATCTAAGAATTTTTTAAACCAATTCAAATGTTTAAAATCTGTTACCATCCCTTCTTGTAAATAGTCTGATTCTAAAAATATTTTAATCTTCCCTTGATGACCATGTAAGTGCCTACACGCTAGACACCCATCTAAACTATATTCTGTGTTTAACTGCTGATTATGCACACGATGCCCATAACAAAAATCAAAACTTTTATCTATTGCCCACTTCATTCCGTTCTCCTATTTCATTAAAAAATATACAATTGCATCTGCAATGTCTGGGTCGCCCCAGAATAAAATGATAAACAATGTTAACATCAAATAAAAACCAAAGTCATTTCCGAATTCATTAGTCGTCTTTTTCATTTTCTTCCTCCTTACTCCTTGCTTTTTCTCGATTGCTTATTAAGATCTATATTGGCTAATTTTATTAGATCTTCGATCCTTTTAACATTACTCGCCGCGACAACATATACTACGACTAATATCAACATTTCGACAATATAATCCATCATTAACTGATCTCTAGCTACTAATACAACTAAAAATACACTTATTATCGCAACGAATTTAGTAAATTTATATATAACCCAATCACGAACTAATGTATGTGCATTAATAGTCATTTTATTGATTCCCTTGCTAGTGCAGGATTATATGTTATCATCTTCCTTCTCCGTTAATTGTTTTAAATTATTAAATTCCTGCTCGAGTTCTTCTTGCCTAGGTTCGTCTATATAGACATCAGACTTTTCCGGAGTAAACTCAATGTCAGTTCCTTCGCAGTATGTATGTTTTCCTGATGAAAATCTACAGTAGCTCACAGCTGATATTGCTCCAATTCGCTTGTTTCTTCTGTATCTACATTATACACACTTATTTTACTTCGGTCAAGTGCCTCTTCTGTGACGTTTTTGATAACATTAATTAGATCACTATCTGTTTTTATCTCTTCTAATTTAGGATAATGCATGGCAGTAATACCTAAATGGAAACCATGTTTATCTTCTTTAGGAACATCAAATTCTCTGATGTATCCAGATACAGTGGTAATCCCTTTACGATAGTGATCAACTTCTTGTTGCTTTTTATTTAGATAATTAACCATTGCCTGCATTTGTTTATGAGTGTCATTCCACTCTTCTTCTAATTCTCTGATAATATTAAGTGTGGATTCATTACTAAACACCTTTTGGATACTATAATCAACAAACACACCATCAACTAACACAATATAAACATTTACTGCGTTGTCGCCTGTATCCTCAAAATCGTAGTACAGTTCGCCGTCTTTTTCTATCTTTTCTTCGTAGTAGACTTTTATGCCAGTTTCTGGTTTATTAGTTACATCACCTAGTCTCCAAACATCGAGTAAATTTTTAAAAAGTTTAGTTTGCAATTCCACTTCTTTGCCTTTGTGTTCTATACAGAACAAATCAAACATACCCATATGCCTTCACCTTTAATTAAAATTTTTCACTTTGGCCATTTTTCTTCTTCTCCTTAACTCTCCGTTTAAGCACGTATCTATCAAAACTATTAACAAGGTATTCAAAATTACTTGTGTATTCCAATATGTACTCTATAGCTTCCCATTGTTCATTTGGTTCTAATGCTTCTAAGTGTAGTAATAATTCTATTGCTTCTTCTGTCCCCATATCAATTTTTTTCACTGTTGCCTTTTTCTTTGCCATGTTTTATTCCTTCTTTTCCTTCTTCAAGCACAGCAATTAGGCCATCTATGTTATCCTCTGTAACAACAAAATCAGCGTGAAATTCAATATAACCGTTAAATGCTAATTGCCAAATACCTGTAATACGATTAATAATACTATTTAACCAATCATACTCAGTGGGTTGTAAATGCTTTTGTACCATCTTCCCATTCTTTGCTTTTAGTTGTCATCGGATATCCCCATTTGTTCATATATTTTCTCCAACTTTATTAAGCGAATGATACATTTTTTTAATAACATCATATACAGCATCTTTAGGATAAGCGTAATATCCTGAAGTGACTTCAAATTTAACACCTTCAGATAATCCTTTTATATCAACCTTACACCACCATGGTTCATCATCGACGGCGTCGATATATCGGCTGGAGGTATTGCTGCTACTTCTAGTTAACATTGGATCTCCAAACTCAGCTATATCTAATAACATCTGGTTCAATCCAGTGTCACTCCCATCAATCTCCGATGCTGATACGTATCTCTTTAATATTTTCAAGTTCATTATTTTTCCTCTTCTACACATCTAGGACAATAAATTTCATCCCCGTGTACCATTAACAATGCATTACACTTCATACAGAATTCTGTCTGCTCTACTTCGATTCCTAATACTTGTGATGGATGATCTAATATACTAGTCTCTTCATCTATATCATAAAACGAGGCTAGAGGATCATTTATAGTAATCGAAACATCATCATGAAAAATCTCAAAATCCTTGAACCCATCTTCGTACTTTTTGTCGTAAATACGGAACAATGGTTTATTATCAAACATCGAAAATATTAAAATACCGTTAACACCATCTGCCGAACGTTCGTTTTTATACTTTGACTTTTTCATCTTGCGCTAGTTTCCTTTATGTTCTTCTGGTAATTGATATTTTCCAGGCCCATCACTACAATTGATCCCACATTCTTTTACTTGGTCCCACAGTAAACCAATATGATCTAACTCCCAATCCCCTTTGCCTAAAAAAGCACAATACCCATTCTCTCGGCGAGGGTAATTATCATTTTTAGACCAATGAGGGCATTTAGCATTGCACCTAGTAGATAGTTCAATCTCCATACAAGTAACATCACTAAACTGCATAATCTATCTTAACATCTCCATTGATACTATCTTAGAGAACGATTCTGTAAAGTTCTCTTCTTCATTGATAATATATAACTCGTAGTCAGATCTATCAGTTTGTTTGTTATATTTACGGAATTCGACAATTTTACCACCTGTTGCACCAGTGATAGTAATGTTCATTCCTTCAGCTTCAAAATTACGAGAGTGAAGGGGCTTCGCCTCTACACAGGTATTCTGATCGTCCTGTGCCTGTTGCAATTTCCTAGCCAACCACTTGTTAAAAAACTTCATTGATTATCCTTATTTTATATAATTGTTAATATATTGTCCAGCATATGTATTTCCAGACATAGTGTCTGCATTGAATACCCCGTTGCTATAACTACACTCGCCTATCATTAGATCCTTTTGATTTAAAAAATTAAGAGGGGCTAGATAGGATCCTTTCTTATCTCCTCGTGTATTAGTTGTTTTGCGCCCGGTAGTCTTATGAAAATAATACGCAATAAGATCACTAGTTTTAATTAAGCGCAACTTGCCGATATTTCCATTAGCATTTAAAAATACATGCACATCCGACTTAGTTGCTGATAATCCAGAAGGTGAATAATCATCTCTGGATAATTCCATCCAACTTGTAGATGTTCCTTTAGTTGATATCTTTAACTCTATTGGGGTGAGGTTAATTATAAAATCGAATTCAGACGCATAGCCCTCCGTTACAATACCTGGGGTAAAATTATATTCATTGCATATCCACTGTTGTATAGCTACTTCAGCTTCGTAACAATGATTGCTAGTAAAATCTGTTAGTTTGGCTACTTCGATTTTCAATGGATACTCACCACGTTAGATCCTTTTAATTTTTTAGATTTTTTGGTATCCGGTATATTATCTTCATCTGCTCTAAATACAAATGCTTGCTTGAACTGTATTAAATTAACAACACAACCATCTTCAATTTCAACAATACCATCCCATGCATTAATAAGTTCTTGTATTAAGAATGGTTTATTCTCTACTTCTCCATCGGCAGTAATTTGAAACTCAATACATGAATCTAGATCACCAAAGACAAAACATAAATGTATCTTGTAATCAATAGGATTCTTCATCTCTTCTCGGCTAATTTCTTCCATAATTACCTTGTATTTTGTACCATAGTATTAAAACGAGATTCCGTTTTTAGGTGTTCTAAGAACTCGTCGGGGATTTGTAACTTTATCGTACCGCGTTGTTTCTCTAAAAATTGTAGCAATGAGGATGCCGAAGCATCGTTTAAAAAGTCAGACTTAAATTTTGCCCTTAGTATACAATAATAACCCAAATTATCTATTGTATAGATATATGCATCACATCCCTCTCTTATTCGTGTATATACTTTTTTCATCTTGCCCTCCATGACGAGAAATAGTTAGCTTCGAAAATATTATTTACCGACTTAAATGCGAATTTTAGTTCATCGATTCTTTCTTTTTCTAACTTTAATTCTTTGTTTAATTCTTTGATTTTATCTTCATATGGTGTAACTAATACCTGCTTAGTCTTATGCGTTGCATGCCAAACAATGTTAGCATCATTTACTAGTTTCTTAATTTTGGTTGATTGGCTTTCAATGGTTTCGCATGCTTCTTTAAGAAGTTTAGCTTCCTTCATTTTACCAGCTTGAATAATCCAATCACCATCTTCTGAATTATAATGCTTCCTGATTTTAGTCGCAATATCATCTTTCATAATATGTCCCTTTTTATCCTAGTGCTTCCTTTGTTCTAAATTTTAGGCGGTTTCTTGGTGTATATAATAACTTATTTGCTAACAAAGGACCATCAAAATCCACAATAATATAATTCTGGTTCATTAACTGTACTCAACATTAAAATATTGCATAGGCTGTCCATCTATTTCTTGAACCTGACACCCTTCACTACTGTCAAGATCGAGAAGTAGGACACAACCATTTACATTAATTTCTGCTGGCCAGACATCGAGTATTTTAACTAATCCGCTAAATGATTTTTCATAAACGCCTTGCTTAGTAAGATCCTGATTAGCCCATCCTGCTAGCGTAACTCCTGCCATACTATATGTTGGTACATCTTCAATCTTCATTATAAGTCCTCACTTGAATTACTTGCTAATGTGATAACATAGCCAAATATTACACAAATAGTCACAAATCCATATAATGTATTCATACTGTTCCAACCTTATATATTTTATCAAACTCTTCTCGTGTATCAGGGATATCTGATCTAAAGATAGGCATTAGATCACTATCCGTTCTATACCACTGTAAGTTTTCACTATCGAACTCAACAGATAACCCATCAGCATAATCTTCATCCCACATATTCAGCATATTATCTCTAATCCAGCTTTGAGGACACTTAAAACAACCGATACCATCTGGCTCAATGAACACCGTTAAATTATGGGCAACCCGTTTCACGATACCAGGTTCATCGTTATACCAAACTTTACTACCTACTATCTTCTGCTCCCAATCCCTCTCAAATATACTTACAGGTAACCCAAATTCTTGAATCTCTGATAATTTTGTCTGTAATTTAGATAGCAGATAATTCATATCATAACTACGCTGACTATATATTTCGGTACCATTACGAGTAATAATACCAACCCAAGTATATTGAATACTAGAATTGTTCCATTTATTTTTATTATACGCTTGCTGATTAACAGTGATACCCCATTGAACTCCTCCTCTGGGACCGCTATATGCAATTAGATTATCAATACTTGGGGTAATATCTCTATCACAAACATAGTAATCATTTTCTCCATATTCTCCGCCAATACTATGATAACACTCTGGAATTCTATAAATATCATATTGCTTAGATGATGCTATATCAACATAATCCCATGAAACCAATACTGCATTACCAATCGCTTCTGCCGTTAATGATTTAATTTCACTCATTTTATACGCTACCTCCGTGTTGTTTCAAGTAAAGCTATTATACTACACTTTTGCGAAGATGTAAACTATGCGTATGATGGTTTTTGTAACATGAATCCACCTTCGCCTGGAGTAATGAATCGTTCCCATGATTTATGACTAATAACAATAGGAGCCTTAACTCTCACTTTGAGTAGATCCCAGTAAGTAGGTTGATAGGGGATATGTCTAGGTTCTACAATTTTGTCACTCTTGTTGCTGTTGCATGATTTACAAGCGGCTACTAAATTATCCCATGTGGATATTCCACCTTTGGATACAGGAATCATATGATCATATGTTAACTCAGAATATTGGAATTGACCGCCACAATATTGACAGCGGTAACCATCTCTTAGATACAGATTAGCCTTATTTAGATGTACACTATTTCTTCGTTTAACATATCTTCTAATCATAATCACAGAAGGTACATAGTATCCTTCTCTTGCACTATGTACCTTCCAGTCTTCGTAATATTCAACAACGTGGCCCTTATCTAGGAAAATAAGACGCATTGCATCTTTCCATGTAATAGTGGATAATGGAATCATAGAAAGAGGTTGCCCATCATAGTTCAACAATAATACATCGTTATTCATCGTAATTTCCCTTTATTACGGCTATTTATTTAGAACATAAATGTTAATCCAACCCACAAAAACACTAGTGTACTAATCCAATAAGCAATCAACCCAGTAAAAGAATTAATGCCATCGCTATAATTCTTGCGTTTATAATACGAATTACGATTAGGAATGGCCCCAATGTTTTCGAGGTCGTAGAGGTTTAAATTAATATAACGTGCATTATCGGAATGATTTGACATTTCTTTTCCCTGGTTAAGTGGAGGTTAATTAGATACTACTATAATACTACTATATTTGTATTATACTATAATTTACCAAAAAGGTCAATTAGATACCACAGTAGTGGTGGACTTCCGTAATAAGATGTTTGTGTTGCCTCAAATAATTTCATAACATATTCCAAGCAGGTGTTCCGGGTTTTATACCCATCTCTTTTGCCATCTCTAATTTCTTATTATGTTCTTCTGCTTGATTGAGAACTGATATTTGCTTAGGTCTATTGAATACATCCATATTACCAGTGCGTCTAAACTCATGTATTGGATCGTCTGCTGGTAATACACAACTATCTTCAGCAGATATACCTAAACGTTTACTATTAAATACTATTTCTCTCATTTTTAATCATCGCCAGAGAATGCTGTTAAGATATGCAATAGACTAACGAAGATGTTATACAGCATTACATATAGTGTTACTGTAGCCGTTATATAGTTAGTTTCGCCGCCGTTGATAATGTCATTAGTTGTAGTCATAATGAAACCGCTAGATACTACCATAAAAATTGCTGATATAACCAATGCTCCGACTGGACTACTAAAGAACAGGTAATTGAGTATACTAGCAACAAATGCTACTAAAATACCCACCATCATAAAGTTCTTAAGACTACTAAAATCTCTCTTGGATCTCATTCCGATTTGCGAGGCCATTAAGAAAATAAACCCTGTACCTCCTAAGGCATTTATGACAATACCAGATCCACCGTTTATAGACAATACCATATTAAGCATTGGTCCAAGTGTAAACCCCAATAATCCTGTTAACGCGAATGTCAAGTAAATCCCTGTTGTGCTATGTTTAGTCTTTTCGATCCCGTATAATAATGCTATATATGGCAACAATATCCATAGTCCAAACGAAGGAGCATTAAATGCCAACGATAGATAAGCAGTAACGGCACTGAATATCAGTGTTCCTGATAGCAGTTTATAAGTATTTGATAATACTAAATTTTTTGTTTGTGCTGTAGCACTAATTGTATTTGATATGTTCATTATATTTCCTTTAAATTATTTTCCAGCCATGTTCTTGACACTTGCCAAGAACATATTCCCTCTCGTTTTCCCAATGATGTCCATTAAGACAATATCCTTCGTTGTAAAAAGTAGGAGTTTCCTTCCAATCAAAACCAAATAGAGTTACACTTTTGGTTATGAAAATGATACGTAACCTCGTAATAATCTACCATTCGCGAAGATGATGTTCTGTATTCAGTCCTACAATCTTCGACGATTCTTTTTGTGGTTCGATTACTTTCATTGTCATTAGCAATACTAGCACCTAATACCGCCCCACCAAGAGTTGCGACTTTTTTACCACTGCCACCACCAAATTGATTACCAAACAATCCACCTATAAGCTCGTTAGTGTAAGATCCATCTCCACTACGTTCTTTCTCGTACACTACACGTTCTTCGCATACTTGGTACGGATGTTCTTCTCTCATAGTTTTCATTACCGGAGTTATATTAGTAATTCTCGTGGCTTCCTCCATCGCAATTGTAATTGTTGTATCAGCATAGGCACTACTAACAATCACTCCTAATACTATTAATCCTACTGTTAATAATGTTCTTTTCATTTTCTTTCCTTGTTTTTTGTAATATATAATCTGTATATCCGTTTTCCGTATATAAGACAAATATACGGAAAACGGATATATTAATGACACAAAGGAGTAACACCCTGTTAATCCACTTGCATTTCTATCTTACTGCTAATCCCAATCACATTCATGTAAATCCAAAAGGGGGTTTGAATTTTTTATTGGTGTATTATACTACAATATTTTATATCGATTGATGAAATATTACAAAATCTATTTCGTCCTCCGTTCCTTCTAAATGTGTATCTTTGCCTGAACTAAATCTACAATAGGACATTATAATCGGTATGTCATTAACACATCTATCTCTGTGTCATCTATCTCGTCATGCGTAGCTAATGAATTATCAGCAATGTCATTAATAACATCCAAAAGATCACTTTCTGATGATATATTTTCCAGTTCAGGATAATGTATTTGTGCAAATGCCCTTAGAATCTTGCCTGATGACTCATCCTTATTGTCATATTCTCTGATATACCCAAGAATACGGGCTATCTGTCGTTCATAAAATGCAATTGATCTTTGACGTTTCCCAAGTTCCTTTACTAACAATGTATTTTGAACTGTCGGGTCATCCCACTTAGCTTCTAACTGTTTGATATTATGCACAACGCTAGCCGTGTCCAGTTCAGTTGAATACTCAGATTCTACAAATACTCCATTGGCAACAACTATGTAGAATACAAGGTTGTTAACATCATCGTCCGCATATCCAATTGTTTTGGTTTCGTAATCCCAGAACTGTTCTTCAAAAAACACGTTAACCCCATTTGATGGCTGATTAATAACATCACCTATTCGCCAATGATCTAACATATTATCAAATCTTTTAGTCTGTAACTCGTATTCATCGTTCTGGTATTCTACATAAAAACTATCATACATTCCCATTGTTAACTCCCTAGTTTAGTGCGCCGCAGTTTGTATTTTGCTACCTTATTATAATACAGAAAATCTGCCTCTGTTGCAATACTTTCATCCAATATGTGTTTAATTACTTCCCACTTCTCCATAACATCAAGAGTTTCCGTGTATAACAAATATTCGATTGCATCCTCGTTCCTAATATACTTCTTCCTTAATCCCATTAGTTTATGTGGAATTACCACCATTACCACATGTATCACTAATACAACCACCAATGCAATGCTAAATATTACTTCTCGCATCTCATCTCTCTCTTAGCTTCTCTTAAAACAGCAATTAACCCATCCACATTGTCCTCTGATATAATAAAATCAGAATGAACCTCTATATATCCCTTAAATGCTAATTGCCATATCCCTGTAACTCTATTAAGCAGACTGTTAACCCATTCAACTGTTGTTGGTCTCTTCCACCACTTAGTCTTTAACACCTGATTGAAATGCAGTTCAACTACATCGTCTTTGTTACATTCAATCCACGAATTAATATCATGTGCTTCACTTACACAAGCACATTTAGTGGTAAATGTTTTAGTCATGTGTCCATTTGCCTCTTTCCATTCACTTCCTTTCATCGTCATTTTATATCCAAATTTATCCATACAATGTTCCTACTGTTTCACTACCTATCCACAATATATATATTATCATATAATTACCGAGCCAAGTAATAATTGATGCCGTACCCCACCACCAGTTACTCGTGCCATCCATGTATTTCACGACCCAAAGTTCATCGCCATGTGGCCCTGGTAGCGATTCATCATACAGTTCATCATGGCGATCAATAATAGCAACAATACCACCCCTCACATCTAATACGTATCTTGGATAAAAGCCATTCTTTACTGTTTCCTCTGCACTAAAACAATCACCATATAAATGAGTACACTCACTACACACCAAGCCGTAACCATCATCTTTGCTATGATGCTTGCATAAACGACATGGTTCCTTAATTGTTATCGTTGCCCCATCATCTAATTTTATATCATATCGTATCATATTTACTCTTCCATAACTCATTGTACTTGTATTTAAATAAATGCCAAAAATAACTTCTTTTCTTACTCTTCATTGTTAAAATCTCCCATCTATAATATTTAAAAAGTTTTTACGAATTAGTTTTGTGACTTCTTGGTTCATTTTACTGGTAATCATCTTTTGATCTTTCTTAGCCAACGGATAGAACTCATTTTCTTTGCCCCAATCTTCTAGTATATCTTCAGCAACAGTCTTTAATAACAAACCAAAATCGAATTGTGTTATCGTACCTAGCTTACTAATAGCACTTCTAATGCGATTCTCATTATTATATTGTGAAAGTATAGCATAGACGGCATTCATCTCATTAGACCAAGATTGTGTTTTTCTTGTTTTCTTTTTACCTGATCTCTCTTTAAATATGCTATTCTTGATCTTAATAACAACCCTACTGCCATTACCAAGAAACATCACCTTAGATGGTTTCAATACAACACCCTCTGCATAATTATCACCCTCACGATCTGGCACAATAAGACTTTTAAAAGTATTATTATATTCCATCGCATCAGGAAATGTTAATCCAGCCGCCAAGATTGGAATCATCGCCAGTTCAATGGGATATCAATGAAACTATGAGTGGTGAAGTTGTAGTAAGATTTAAAGTTTAACCTTGGGACCGCTAGGGTTATGACGGTGCTAACCACC
>Ga0233445_1002920_pt1 | contig 10899 bp, 7 predicted proteins | sample SI_124_October20_5_FD_182779 | JGI IMG/M metagenome (GOLD analysis project Ga0233445, IMG submission 182779) | Seawater microbial communities from Saanich Inlet, British Columbia, Canada - SI_124_October2016_100_MG | ecosystem: Environmental > Aquatic > Marine > Inlet | place: Canada: British...
CGGCCAGCATCGTTTACGTAATATTCCCGAGAGACAGCAAAGCCATTGGCGTCCAGCAGATTGGCCACGCAGTCGCCGTAAGCTGCTCCGCGACCATGGCCCACGTGTAAAGGGCCTGTGGGGTTGGCAGAGACAAACTCTATCAGGACCTTTTTTCCCTGGCCTAGAGAGTTTTTTCCGAAAGCGTCTTTTTTTTGCAAAATGTCGAGCAGTACCTGAGTGGTTGAGGCTTGTTCTAGGCTAAAATTAATAAATCCTGGGCCAGCGATATCAACTTTTCTAAGATGCGGGTCTTCGGAAATTTCAGCGACAATTTGTTCGGCCAAAGAGCGTGGAGCACAGCGAGCTTGTTTCGCGAGGGACATTGCGATATTGCAGGAAAAGTCGCCAAATTTCGGGTTTTTGATGGCTTCTATTTTAATCGGAGGGATTGAGTCAATGGATAACTGCGTATTTTCCTTAAGACGGGTTAGTGCGGCCTCGATCAGTGTGGACAGATGTGCTTTCATCGTGAGCTCCAGTACTTAAAAAATGTCTTGGGGATCAATATCCAGAGACCATCGCAGGTGGCGAGGGACTTTTAATGTGTTTAGTTGTGGATGAAAACGATCCAAAAAACTTTGCAAACTTTTTTTGTCGGGGGATTGTAACAGAAGTTGGGCGCGGAATCGTCCACCGCGACGTTCCATTAGTGCGGCTACAGGGCCGTACCATTCGATGTTAGGATGTTTCAATTGTTGTGCGATGGTGATGGCTTGCTGTAAAAATTGCTGTTGAGCCGGAGGTTGGCTGGAATCAGCCCTGAGCAAAGCCATGCTAGAAAATGGGGGAAGCAGGGCGTATTCACGTTCTTGTATTAGGGTGTTTAAGCATGAGAGGTACCCAGATGTTTGCCACTGTTGCAGTAGGGGGTGTTGTGGTTGAGCGGTTTGTATCATTACCTGGCCGGGATGTTGATGTCGCCCTGCACGACCAGAGACTTGTGTAATCAGTTGTAATAGGCGTTCCGTGGCGCGAAAGTCGGTGCTAAATAGGCTTTGGTCGCAATCGATTACGCCAACGAGAGTGATGTCGGCAAAATCATGGCCTTTGGATAAGAGCTGTGTACCAATTAAGATTTGCGCGCCGCCTTCCCGTATTTGCGTCAGTTTTTTCTCCAAGCTGCCTTTTTTTTGAATGCTGTCGCGATCAAGACGGATGATTTTATGATCAGGAAATGCTTTTTGTAAAGAGTCTTCCAGTTGCTCGGTGCCTTGTCCTACGGGTTTGATTTGTGGTTGTTTGCATTGCGGACAAAGAACTTCCACTGAGTGTTTGGCATCGCAATGATGACAGTGAAGGTAGGCGGCTGTTTTGCTGGGTTGATGGTAAGTTATGTGTGAATCACAGTGCTTGCAAGTCGCAATCCATTGGCAGCTATGACACATCAGCACGGGAGAAAAACCGCGTCGATTGAGAAAAATTAAAGCCTGTTGATTAGCGGATAACGTCTGTTTTATAGCACTCATCAGGCTGCGAGACAGTCCTTTTTCTACGTTTTCTCGACCTAGATCAATCAAGTGAATGTGGGGCGGGGTTCCTTTTCCGGCGCGTTGGGTTAGCGTCAAATATTGATAGCGTGATTGTTGGCTATTGTGAAAGCTTTCCATAGAAGGTGTAGCTGAGCCTAGAATAATCGGTATTTTTTCTAAATGTGCGCGCATAATGGCACAGTCACGTGCCGAATAGTGAAAGCCATTTTGTTGCTTGTAAGACGTGTCGTGTTCTTCGTCAACGATGATGAGTCCGGGTTTGACCATAGGGACAAAGACAGCGGATCGTGTGCCGAGAATGACAGAGACTTCATGGTTGCGAATTTTTAGCCAAGACACATAACGTTGGGTGTCGCTGAGTGCCGAATGCAGTAATACAACTTGGTTATGAAAGCGTTGTTGAAAGCGTTCTAGCGTTTGTTGTGTGAGGGCGATTTCTGGTACCAGTATCAGTGCTTGTTTCTTTTGCCGAACGACGGCTTCAATGACTTCCAGATAAACTTCCGTTTTTCCACTGCCGGTAATGCCTGCGAGTAAAAATGGACAAAATTGATGAAGTTTTTGTATGACAGCAAGACTGGCTTTTTTTTGTTCGTCATTTAGTGCGAATTTTGCTGGGTTTATGATGATGTCAGTGTGAGTGGGCAGAGCTTTTTGTTTTGGGGTAGCTAAGCTTTTGCTTTGCAGTTTCTTTAGCAGCTGGCTAGCGCCGGGAATTAAGTGACTTAGTTCGCGAGAGCTGTTGTTACCATCTGACTGTTCGATAAGTGTTAATAGTTTGGCTTGTTGTGGTGCGCGCCGCAGACTATTTTGGCCGAGAGCTTGTCGCCCTTCGGGAGTGACTACCCAATATTCTGGTGGCGGGGGAGAGGTTGTTTTACCCTGACTTAAATATCTTGGAAGGGTGTCTAATAGTACTTGACCAATCGGGTGTCGATAATAACGGCTGGCCCACAACAGTAAATTTAATACGCTTTCAGGCAATAAAGGTTGTTGGTCAAGGCATTCGCTAATCGGTTTTAGGCGGGATTTTGCGCAAGTACTATGGTGGCTACGGGATAGAAGTATGCCCACGACTTGACGTCTACCCAGCGGTACGCGTACGCGCATGCCGGGGGTTAGTTCGGTTTGTGTCAGCGCTGCAGGAATAAGGTAGTCTAATGTCCCGTCCAAAGGTGCCGGAACGGCCACCTGTAGAATGAGATTGTTCATGAGGCCTTTATCTTAGCCTAGTGATCAAATCGTGGTGCAGAATACGTCGCGCATCTTGCTAATTAGACCAAGTATCTGGGGGTTTTTTACCTTGCAAAGAATTTTGTTGCCTTCACGATGAGAGGTGATAATGGCTTTGTCGCGTAAAATATCTAGGTGTTGTGAAATATTGCTCTGAGAAGTTCCCACGTGTCCCACAATCTCCAGAACGGATAATTCGTCTTCGCCCAGCGTGCAAAGAATTTTCAAGCGAATAGGATGAGCCATGGCCTTTAATGCGTTAGATGCTCTGTTAATATCGTCTTCGCGAGATATTAACATGATGTCTTCATTGATGGGTTCCATAGTCTTTTCCCTAGGCTCATTTATGTGTATAAAGTTAAATATTGAGTTATATAATTAGATTCTAATGTTTTTTAAGAATAAATACAGGTTATTTTTAGAAATCTTTTATTGGCCGGCATTTGTTTTTCTGATCCTTTGGAACCGTTGGGCAGATGATTTCTTGAGAAAATTGATGTGTTTTTTTGTGTCAATACACTTAAAACTTTTTTCGGCTTAGCTGGTTTATCATTCCTTCTGGGTCATAATGATGAATTAACCGAGAAACCATGCTGCGATAATAAGCAATGGCACTGATGCCTTGGGTGGAGATGTCATGCACTTTCCAACCCTGATGGCTACGATAGAGTTGGAAATGAATGTGGCTAGGTGGCGTCCTAGGGTTTGTTGTTTGTTGTTTGTTGTTTGTTGTGCTGTGAGCAGAACTTCTCGTGATGTTGCGTGTTCTCTTAACGGCATGAAGATAATTGCACTGTGACGGTGATGGGCTAAGTTTTTCATCATGGATTGAATAAATAGCCGTTTAATATGCTGGGTTAATTGGTTTTTTTGTGCCGTGTTTAGAGAACGGGAATAGTAGCCGCTGGCCATTTTGGCCATATGTCGAAGATCAAAGTAAGGCACGACTTGAGTGTCTAAAAAGTGGTGAAACTGGACGGGTTGTGTGATTTCTGGAGTGTTTTAGGTAATTGCTCAGTTTTTGTACTCCTTCTTGTAAGGTCTCAAGGGGAGGTGTGGTGTAGTGTGATGTGTGTGGCTCTTGAGCCAAGGTTAAAGAAAAAAACCGAGCAAGCAGATTAGAGTGAACAGTCGGTACCAGTCAGTCATGTTTATTCCATAAGGGCAAGGTAAGTGACAATAAAAAACCCCCGCTGTTGGCGGGGGTTTCTTGTGCAGACAAGTAACAGAAATCAGGTAAGATTATTTCTGTTCGACGGCCTGAGGAACAGGGGCGCCATAAGGGTAGCCATAAGGAACTGGGTAGCCATAAGGAGTAGGAGCAGGAGCAGCAGCGCCATAGCCTTGGTTGCCGTAGTAATTGCCACGGCCATAACCGTAACCAGAACCAGATCCTTCGCCACGACCATAACCGCGACCCTGTGAGCGGCCACTCATGTTGAAGTCAAAGTCGCCAGTACCGTCGGTTAATCCGGAGAAAGGACCCCAGTTGTTGTCATAGCCGCCATAGCCTGGTCCACCCATGCTATTGTTTCCCCAGCCGTTGTTGCCGTTGTTGTTGCCAAAAGGTCCCCACCAGGCAGAGGCAGAGGCAGAGGCAGTAACTAAAGCAGCAGCAGCAACTAATTGAGCCAATTTTTTCATCGTAAAATCTCCAGTAAATGAATAATAAATTCTTCAAATGATCCAAACAGATGTTATGTTAAGTAGACAAACCCTATAAGGACATGCTGAACGAGTCTAGCAAACAAATTTTTCATCAGCAATCCATAGTCAAGGTTTTTTCATTATTAGATGCAAGGAACATTGGCTTTTGGTGTGATTTTTTACCGATATGTTGTGATAACTACAGAGGCTGTAGTCGAGTTGTGATATGATTTTCGCAATGTATTTTAATGGACGCTACTTAGATTTAGTAGTGTGATTCGAGGTTGGGGAGAAGGGATAAACATGAAGACATTTTTGCGTAACGGATTATGGGGCATTTTAGGCGCTGTTTTAAGTGTGGCGTTATTGTCAGCTGGATATGTGTTAGCGGATAAGTCGTCTCAGAGTTCGGTGACGTTACCTATTGCTGAGCTTAGGACGTTTGCCGAGGTGTTTGGACGTATTCAGAAGGATTATGTTGAATCCGTTGAAGACAAGGAACTCTTAAGTAATGCGATTCGCGGTATGGTCAGTAGTCTTGATCCTCATTCTGCTTATTTGGATAAAAGTGCATTCAAAGAGCTACAAATTGATACGTCTGGTGAGTTTGGAGGCTTAGGCATAGAAGTAGGCATGGAAGACGGTTTTGTTAAAGTCATTTCTCCTATTGATGATACCCCCGCGGCGCGTGCGGGGATGGAGCCTGGGGATTTAATTATCCGCATTGATAATAAGCAGGTTAAAGGGTTAACGCTGGGTGAGGCGGTCAAGTTAATGCGAGGGAAGCCCAAAACAAGCATTATGTTAACGGTAGTCCGTGAAGGGGAAGGTAAGCCTCTCAAGGTGGAAATTATCCGCGATATCATCAAAATACGTAGTGTCAAAGGGTATTCTCTGGAAGAGGGGTATGCCTATATCAGAATATCTCAATTCCAATCACATACGGCAGACAGTTTGGAAAAAATACTGCAAGATATCCAGAAAAAAAATGAGGGCGTTCTCAAAGGGTTGGTTCTCGATTTACGAAATAACCCCGGAGGTGTGTTGAATGCCGCGGTTGAAGTGTCTGACGCGTTTTTAACCGAAGGTATTGTCGTGTATACACAGGGGCGTAGTGAAAACTCACGTTTGGTTTTTAAGGCCGATCAGCAGGATATCTTGTCGGGTGCGCCTATTGTTGTATTGGTGAATGGCGGTTCAGCCTCGGCATCGGAAATTGTTGCCGGAGCGTTGCAAGATCATAAGCGTGCCATTGTGGTGGGTGAGAAGACCTTTGGTAAAGGGTCAGTTCAAACGATTTTACCGATGAATGACGGCTCGGCTTTAAAAATTACCACGGCTCGTTATTACACGCCGTTAGGCACATCTATCCAGGCCAAAGGTATTGTGCCAGATATTGTTTTGCCCAATGTGAAATTAGAAACCGTATCCACAGAACTTGAACGGGTTAAAGAGGCGGATTTAAAAAGTCACTTGGTTGAAGAAGCCAACCAACAGGATCAAGCGTTAAAAAAGGATGAATTGCCTGAAAATGGAGAGGCTGTTAATTCAGGAGAAGAGGCTGAATCAGTAAATAATTCCGATGAAAATACTTTGAAAATTATCGAACGATTAAATAACGATTATGGTGTTCAGTCGGCCATGAATATTTTAAAAGGATTGAATATTCTTAAGCAAGGTGCTTTATGATGCGTGAGAGAGTGTGGGCGTGAGTCGCATTCTCGGTTGTTTTTTCGGCGTATGCGTGGTTTTTTCTTGTGGGGTAATGCCGGCCTTTGCCGGTACGCCGGTTGTGGCTATCATCATTGATGACTTGGGTGATCACTGGGAAAACGGTTTAAGAGCGGTACAATTGCCTGGTCCTGTCGCTTGTGCGGTGATGCCGTATCGGCCGTATTCCGAACGTTTTTCGGTTGAGGCGTATTTGCAAAACAAGGAAGTACTGTTGCATTTACCCATGGAGCCGAAGACAGTGCGCTTTAGCACGCCCGGTTTGCTTACGCACTCCTTGTCGCGTCAGGAAATGTTATCGGCCATGTATGATGCTTTGCATTCATTGCCTTATGTGGATGGAATGAATAATCACATGGGCAGTTTGTTAACCTCAAAAGAAACGCATATGTCTTGGTTGATGCAAGAATTATCACTCTTGGATGCCCTGTTTTTTATCGACAGCCGGACTTCGGCAGACAGTGTGGCCTTTAGTATGGCTAAAAAACACGGAGTCAGTAGCACTCAGCGCGATATTTTTCTGGACCATGTGCGAGATAAGGGCAGTATTGCGACAAAGCTTGATGAGACGGTACAGTTGGCAAAAACGCAGGGTAGTGCGTTAGCAATTGGACATCCTTACCCAGAAACCTTAGCTGTTTTGGAAGAAGTATTGGCCCGGTTGCCTGAATATGGTGTGCAGATGGTTACGGTGTCGTCGTTATTGGCTTTGCGCAAAAATGGCCGTTAATTTTTGGGAAAAGAATGCATGAAGACTGTTTTGGTGCCATTGGCGCAGGGTTGTGAAGAATTGGAAGCCGTTACAATCATTGATTTGTTGCGGAGGGCCGAGGTCCAAGTGGTGACGGCGAGTTTGGATAATGAACGGACGATTACGGCCAGTCGAGGTGTGGTTTTAGTGGCCGACCATACGTTGGAACAATTGTTGGCTCAGAGTTTTGATCTGATTGTTTTGCCTGGCGGTGCCGGTGGTGGTGGTGCAGATTTGTTACAACAAGATTTGCGTATTCAGAGTTTATTGCAGAAACAATTGAGTCAGGGTCGTTTTGTGGCGGCTATTTGTGCGGCACCTAAAGTGTTGTTAAGCGCCGGTGTTTTGGACGGCAAACGTATTACGGCGTATCCGGGCGTGTTGTCCCCTAACGCGTCGTTTATTTTAGATGAATTGACTGACGTGATACAAGATGGACAAATCATTACGTCAAGAGGGCCGGGTACTGCTATGGATTTTGCGTTAACGTTGATCGAGTTGTTAACCGGTAAAGAAAAACGGAATTTTGTAGAAAAAGGATTAGTACGCTAATGGCTCAATACGTTTACACAATGAACCGGGTAGGCAAAGTGGTGCCTCCCAAACGTGAAATTTTACGCGATATCTCACTGTCTTTTTTTCCAGGTGCCAAAATTGGTGTGTTGGGATTAAACGGTTCAGGGAAGTCTTCCCTGTTACGAATTATGGCAGGGCAAGATCAGGAGTTTAATGGAGAAGCGCGCCCACAGGCAGGGATTAATGTGGGGTATCTACCACAAGAGCCGCAATTAGACAGCACTAAGTCAGTGCGTGAAAATGTAGAAGAAGGTTTGGGTGAATTAAAAACCCAGTTGGATCGTTTTAACGACATCAGTATGCGTTTTGCCGAGCCGATGTCGGATGATGAAATGCAGTCGTTGTTGGATGAGCAAGCGGTTTTGCAAGACGCTATTGAATCCGCGGGTGGTTGGGAAATTGACCGTAAATTAGAAGTGGCAGCAGACGCTTTGCGTTTGCCCGACTGGGATTCAGGTATCGATAATTTATCCGGTGGTGAGAAACGGCGTGTAGCCTTGTGTCGTTTGTTGTTATCAGAGCCAGACATGTTATTACTGGATGAACCCACTAACCATCTGGATGCCGAATCAGTGGCGTGGTTGGAAATTTATCTAAAGGAATATGGCGGAACCGTTATTGCGGTGACTCATGATCGTTATTTTCTCGATAACGTAGCCGGCTGGATATTGGAGTTAGATCGCGGTCACGGTATTCCGTGGGAAGGCAATTATTCTTCGTGGTTGGATCAAAAGTCTCAGCGTCTTGAATTGGAAGAAAAGCAGTCAGCTGCCCGTCAAAAAAGCATGAAGGCCGAATTGGAATGGGTGAGATCCAATGCTAAGGGGCGTCATTCTAAAAGTAAGGCGCGTTTAAATCGTTACGAGGAACTGTCTTCGCAAGAATTCCAGCAGCGAAATGAAACCCAGTCCTTATATATTCCGCCTGGTGATAGATTGGGGGACTTGGTGGTTGAGGCAAAAAATATCAGCAAGTGTTTTGGTGATAAAGTGCTGATTGAGGAGTTTAGTTTTAATTTGCCGAAAGGTGGGATTGTTGGGATTATTGGTCCGAATGGGGCGGGTAAAACCACGTTATTTAAAATGTTATCTGGCCAGGAGTCACCGGATAGCGGTTCACTCACGGTGGGCCCTACGGTTAAGATGGCGGTGGTGGATCAATCGAGAGATTCGTTGAACGATAAGCATACCGTGTGGGAAGAGATTTCCGACAAACAGGATACAATTACCGTAGATCGTTACCAAACCCCATCACGGGCTTATGTAGGGCGCTTTAATTTTAAGGGCCAGGATCAGCAAAAGTTTATTGGTGATTTGTCCGGTGGTGAGCGTAATCGGGTGCACTTGGCCAAATTATTGAAACAAGGCGGCAATGTTTTGATGCTTGATGAGCCCACCAACGACCTGGATGTAGAAACTTTGCGTGCGTTGGAGGAGGCCTTATTGGTCTTTCCGGGTTGTGCGCTGGTGATTTCGCATGATCGCTGGTTTCTGGATCGCATCGCTACCCATATTTTAGCGTTTGAAGGCGATAGTAAGTTGGTGTGGTTTGAAGGCAATTACGCCGATTACGAAAAAGACTTCAAGCGCAGGTCAGGGTCGGATAAGCAACCCCATCGTATTAAATACAAGCGTTTAGCCAATTAGTCGTTAGTGTCTTCCTCCAGCGCTTCCCAGCGTTTATAAGCTTGGGTTAGTGCTTGTTCCGTGTGTTCCAGTTGACTGCTGGTAGTGCTAATCTGTTCCTGAGGTTGCTGGAAGAAATCAGTATCTGCCATGCGTTGTTGCAGTGATGACAGCTGTTTCTCCAATTTTTCAATCTGTTGCGGTAAGCGTTGCAGTTCCTGCTGTTCTTTGTAAGACAGTTTTTTTGCACGTTTACTCTGAGACTTAGCCGTTTTTTGCGTGTTTTGGGGTAGTTCTTTAGTCGGTGTTCCGGTTTTTGGGCGTTGCTCTAGCCAGTCGTCGTAGCCGCCGACATATTCATGTACACGTCCAGGTGATTCAAAAACCAGTGTACTGGTCACAACGTTATTCAAAAATTCTCGATCATGACTGATAAGTAACAAGGTGCCGGCGTAATTGAGAAGCAATTCTTCCAGTAAATCTAGTGTTTCCATGTCCAGATCATTAGTGGGTTCATCAAGAACCAGCAGATTAAACGGCTTGCTAAACAAGCGAGCCAGCAATAAGCGATTTTTTTCCCCGCCAGACAAGGTGCTGACAGGAGAATTGGCACGATTGGCAGAAAACAGAAAATTGTTCAGGTATCCGATAACGTGTTGTGATCGGCCATCTAGCATGACGTGGTCTGCTTCATCCGCGACATTGTCACGTACTGATTTGTTTAAATCCAGTTGTTGGCGGTGTTGGTCAAAGTAGGCTACTTGTAGTTGGGTGCCTAGGGTCACTTGGCCTTCGTCTGGTGTGATTTCTCCCAGCAATAGGCGGATCAGAGTGGTTTTTCCAATGCCGTTAGGGCCAATGATGCCCACTCGGTCACCACGGACTAAGGTGGTGCTTAAGTTTTGTACCAGCGGTTGTTCAGCGTGAGAGAAAGTCAGATTTTTAGCCGTTAGCACCTGTTTTCCGGAAGATTCGGATTGTTGAATGCGCATATTGGCTTTGCCTTTGAGTTGGCGGCTTTGTTGCTGTTGTTTACGCATGGTCTGCAGTTTTCTAACGCGTCCCTCGTTGCGGGTGCGTCGCGCCTTGATACCTTGTCTGATCCAGACTTCTTCTTGTGCCAGTTTTTTGCCAAATTCGGCAGCTGTTTTTTCTTCCGCTTCGAGAGCTGCTTGTTTGCGTTTTAGGTAGAGTTGATAGTCGCCGGGCCACGAGGTGAGTTGTCCGCGGTCCAATTCGATAATTCGGCTAGCCAGCCGTTGTACAAAGGCACGGTCATGGCTGACAAATAATAGGGTGCCATGCCAGTTGGCCAGAAAATTTTCCAGCCAGATAATGGCCTCGATGTCCAAATGATTGGTAGGCTCGTCTAGAAGCAGTAAGTCGGGAGAAAGTAGTAAGGCTTTAGCCAGCAATACACGACGTTTCATTCCGCCTGAGAGTGCTTCGAAAAGTTCTTCTGGCGGTAAATCCAGTTGCGAGAGCCATTTTTCAACTTCCCAGCTCTCGGTGTGTTCGTTAGTTAGTGTTTGGGTAACCGTGCCTGGCAATTGACCAGGCACACCTTGATCTAGATAGGCGATTTGCAGTGAGCCTTGTTGATTGATCTCCCCTGAGTCGGCTGTTTCCAAGCCGGCAATAACTCGCATCAGTGATGATTTCCCTTCCCCGTTTCTACCCAGAAGACACAGGCGTTCGCGTGGTTCGATAACGAGGTCAAGATTATCGAATAACTTGTCGGCACCAAAGGCCAGATTGATTTGGCGTAAGCTGAGTAGAGGCATAATAAAGGTGTTACCGTGCG
>Ga0233445_1002924_pt1 | contig 10879 bp, 8 predicted proteins | sample SI_124_October20_5_FD_182779 | JGI IMG/M metagenome (GOLD analysis project Ga0233445, IMG submission 182779) | Seawater microbial communities from Saanich Inlet, British Columbia, Canada - SI_124_October2016_100_MG | ecosystem: Environmental > Aquatic > Marine > Inlet | place: Canada: British...
AAAGCTATTTAAGTATCGGAAAAACAAAGTTTTTCAAGTAAAACCTATGGGTGCATAAGACCTTATGATGCATTGTATTCCTGATGATTTTTGATAAAAAATGCTACTTTCTAACTTTGTATTCATTCAATTGATCGACATTTAACTAAAATCCAGAAAATCAGACGGACTTTCCCTATAGTCGACTTTAATCAAGAAAAAGCAATGTCCATTTTTGCTTTGATTGAAGATAATGAATTTGGATAATAAGCTGAAGAAAATTTCATTATTTTGTTGCAAATTCGACATCGTAGTGGGTCTTTGCCATGAAACAGTTCTTGTCGTTCTCTCCAGGTTTTAGCCTTTTCAATATCTGGTGCTACTCCCAAAAGTTTATCTGTCAGTTTTTGGTAAACTTTTTTAACCCTGTTTGCCAAAATTCCATAATGCCTGATGACGTTAAAGTAATGAGGTGGAATATGACGAATCAATTTTCTGATGAATTCAATAGTTTTCAACGTGTGAAGAACCTTGCTTCCATTATGATAATAGTCTTTGAACTCAAAAGTAACGAAGTTGTCCGTGTATTTTTTGATTCTCAACTCAGAAATAGGAGGGCGTCTGGCATATCTTCCAATATAGCTAACGGTTTGTTTTAAATTTTGACGTTCTTCAGTTACATTGACATAAAATCCATTTTTGTATTCATTTTTAAGTTCGTCAAAAAAATGCTTCATTACCATTGGGTCAGAAAAAACAACCAAATATTGGTCAGGATTATCGGATTTAATATTTTTTTGAATATGTGTCTTCAAATATTTTATCAGTAAGGCTTGATAGCGTAATTGAAGCATTTTATATGGAAACTTTTTATTAAATGAAACCCGCTCAGGTTTATCCGTTTCTACCAGAAAAGTTTTAAGTTTAGCTTTGTGGTTTTTGATCTTTCTCTCTTTAAATCGAATATAACGTTCCTGATTTCCAGTCATTTTTAATCCACCAGCACTGATAATGCAATGAATGTGAACATGCCGTTTTAAATCACTGCCGAATGTATGAAGCACTGCGGTAATTGCAGGTAGAAAGCCACGTTCTTTACAAAAGGACTGTAACGTTTCCGTACAAGCAGAAAATACGGCATTTAGTAAAGATCGTTTTTCAAAAAGTAAAATTCGAAATTGAGATGGAACAGTGAAAGTAACATGAAAGTAGGAGCAATTGGGAAACAGGCTATTCATTTCAGCAACCCAATTGTCAATTTGGACTTTTGCACAAATAGAACAGAAACGGCTTTTACATGATTTCGGAATTTGACAAATTTCTTGCGGATGATCTGGGCAAGAATAAGTGATATAACCAAGGCCTTCTGGTTCTCGGCAATTCATAATTTTCCAAACGTTGTAAGCCATGTATGCTGTGACTAATATGTAATGTTTGGAGAGGAATTTATCCCAATTATCTTTGAATATTTGTTTGAGGCTGATTGCGTCTTGCTGTACAGTTTCCATAATGCGTAGAAATTGTACAGTAATTCATTGCATAATGTAATTTTGCCCGTTAGGGCGTCATGTTCTTCTCGTATTGATTAAACATAAATAAATCATTGAATACACTCTCGCTACGATTCAACTGACTTATTCAGGTTAAAGTTTTGGATTCAAGTAATAATGCTACAAAGCAAAACTAAATTGTTATGACAGACCTCCACTTTACGAACCAGAAAATTGTCGTAGATGTTTGGTATCAAGCCATTCTCTCCAATAATTGGACGTTTTCTTTAAACTAAAAAAACATATATCATTGTTTTTAACGGATAATTTTATTTTTTTAGCCTTAAATATAATCAAAATAAGCTGTAAAACGTCCAAAAACACCACTGACTTTAGGTCAAATAGTTGAGGTTTGTATGAACCATAAATCAAAAATAAAATCACTTATTGAGCAAGGTGAAAATTCAGCCATTGAATTTAAATCTTCTTCAGTAAGACCCGAAAAGCTTGCTAGAGAATTGGTTGCATTTGCCAATAGCAGTGGTGGAACACTATTGCTGGGTGTTGAAGATGATGGAACCGTCAGTGGTTTGAAAGATAGAGAACATGTTGAAGAATGGGTAGCAAATATCGTTAGAAATAACATTGTTCCGGCAATATCACCCTCCATTCAACAGCTAACATTTGAAAATAAACAAATTGTGCGGATTGATATCCCACGAGGTATGGATAAACCTTACCAGACTATCGATGGAAAATTCTGGATACGAGTTGGGTCAACTAACAGAATGGCAACAAAAGAAGAACTGAGTCGACTTTTTCAACAAGCTGGACTGGTTCATTTTGATATCGCACCACTAGAGGGAACATTGCCATCAGACCTAGACTCAAAAAAACTAGATGAATATTGGTCAACTTATTACGATATTAATTACTCTAAACTAGAAGCTATTGAGCAAAAAAGATTGCTCATGAATGCCGATATTTTGTCTAAGGTAGATGAAAATGAGTGTGCTAGTGTGGGAGGACTGCTAATTTTCGGCATCGAACCACAACGAAAACTACCTCAAAGCAGTATTACTTTTGCAATATTTAATGGTCTATTTGTAACCAATGACCTATTAGATAAGCATGAAATTAAAGGGACTTTAGCCGAGCTTATCAGACAAGCCAGTGCGAAAATAGAAACATTTATCCCCAAACCATCCATTATCAAGGGAATGGTGAGAGAAGAAAAACCTGCTATACCTAGCAAAGTTATTCGTGAAGCATTAGTTAACGCCGTTTGCCATCGTGATTATTCGATTGGTAACCGACGCATCACTATTTTTATCTTTAAAGACCGTTTGGAAATCACATCACCAGGTCGATTGCCCAATACTCTTAATATTGAAAAAATCCTGACGGGTAATTCTGCACCCAGAAATAATTTTATTTTGAAATACCTCGATAACATGAAATTTATCGATGGTTTAGGTCGTGGAGTACCAATGATTAAGCAATTAATGGGAAACCGTTTTAACTATAGTGAAGATGGAGAAATGCTTCGGTTGACACTTTATTTTGAGTCAGGTTCGCAAAAAATCTAAGTTTTCGTTATTATGCCAGTGTCTCCTAAGTTGTGTAACTATCATACAATGACTGGCGTTTATGAAATAGCCGAAAAACTTGACTGATCTTGTAGAAATAGTCAATTAGTTAGAAAATTTAAATCCCTCCAACAGTGTGTAATGTCGCTGCCGTAGTTGCTAAATTAAATAAAATAGTAGATACCTGTTTAATTATTCTCAATGTAGATGTTTGTTGGATTTCAATTGGAACGACAATTGTGTCACCTGGATTAATTTGAAATCTATTTATTCCAAACCAGCTACTTCCATATGGTTTTAGTGTTTCACTACTTATAATTTGGCCATTTGCTTTTACAACATAGACATCATTAGAATTAGCAAGTTTTGAATAGCCTCCGCTTAAATTGATGTAGTCTTCAAAAGTTTTGTTAGTTTTATAATGATGAGATGATGGATAATATACTTCTCCTAAAACTGTAATTTCAGAACTCTTTCCAGGAATAACTAAAGTATCCCCATCTTTTAAAATAATTTGGTCAGAATTGTTAAAATTGATTAGGTTCTTTAAATCAATAGCTAATCGGCCTTGAGCCTGGCTAAGTTGCAACTCTGAAGATACTTTTTGCAATAAATCAATTTTGAGTGCTTTTTCTTCAGTAGATATTTGTTTTTCATCACTAGATTGTAAATTTAAAATTTCTATTTGTAACCGGTGATTTAATTTTTTAATTTCCTTTTGTTGTCTTATTTTTAAACTTTTCCGTAAAAATATAGCACCTTCTGGAAAGGAGTATTCTGTTAAACCACCCACTCTGACCACTAAATCAGTTAATGTCTCACCTTTTTTGATAATATATTCACCTGGAAATTTGACTTCACCTAAAATTTTAACATATGAATGTTCCGACCAGTTTGGTATGGGTTGAATATGAATATTATCATAAGGTTTCAGAGTTAGATCATGAGATAAATCACCTTCAAGCAGTTTTTTTAAATTGATTATCTCGTGACGAGTGACTCGGCTTTCATGATTGATCACCTCTAAATGACTGATTTCAGCTTTTAAGCGATAGGCTGACTCAGTTAAAAAACCGGCTGCTCGAATTAAAGTACTAATTTTCATATTTTCTTCTAGCGGAAATTCTCCAGGAAATCGAACATTACCCGTAATTGAAACAATATTGCTCGGTAATGTATTATTCGCTTGAGACCTTAATGCCGATATGACAGGTTGCAGTAACAAATGTCTGGCAGAGGTGGTGCGTTTAGATTTAGGAATATTGATGTTATCTTCTTCAGTATTGGTTTTTAGAATGGTATCTGGTAGTGTTTCATCTTGTTTTGATAAGAAATTTTTTCCTTGTGGATTGAGTGCAATACTTTTAATTTTGTCCGATTGATTTGATAATTTTCCATTTTGTGCTTTATAAAATTGTTGTAGTGTTTGTTGGTCTAAATTATTTTTATTACCTGCTAATAGAGCCATTTGCTCATTTTGCGATAAACCATTAACTGGTTGATTTTTATTGGTATTGGGTAAGTTTTCATTTCTAATGGGAACAGGTAATGTACCTAATAATTGTTTTTTTGATGATTTATTAATAGTATTTTGGATTGTCGAGCCTAAAGTAACATCGTTATTTTCAGAATAGCCCTCAAGACCTAAGTTTGCCCCCTGAAACACAATGATCGTATCTCTGGGTTGTAACTTTATGTCTTTTTTTGTACCTGCCTGATTATAAAAATTTCTTAATTGAAAGGAAAAAGGTCTTAAAACACCTGATTTTTCAGTTCTAACAATGAGTAAATAATCAAGGTCAGTATTAGGTAAAATATCTGCCGAAGCTTTAATCAAATCAGATAACATCATGCCATGGCTAAAGGGATAATTGCCCGGCCATTTAACATGACCCTGAATATTGACCACCAATTCATCTTTTCGTTGGTATGATTGTGATCGTAATTGATTGATAACAGGTGTTAAAATTTGTGCTCTATCTTCATTCGCACCAAATATTCTGACCTGATCTCCTGGTTGTAAAAGTAAATTGTTATTGTCTGTATCTTTGGACGCTAAAATTTTATCCAAATAAGTTGTACGGACATTAATCATGCCTGTTTCAGGATTGGTTCGGGTAACTAAAACATAACTCAAATCATAACGCGTGGGTAATACACCAGCTGCCGCATTGATCAAATCTGTTATTGTCATGTTGTTAGTTAATGGATATTGACCCGGAAATTCAACATTGCCTGAAATTTTAACAATGGGTGCTAATTCTAAAGCTGTTCTTTGTAAGAATAGTCTTGATAAATATGGTTTAACGGCATTGGCTCTATTTTCATTTAAACTGAATAAACGAATTTCATCTTCAGGTTTTAGAAAAATATTATACTCTGGGAAATTGTTAATTTTGCTTAAATTGGTTGTCAAAATCATGGTTTTACCTGTTTCAACAATCGTTCTTGCAATCAATACATAAGATAAATCATATTGTGTGGGCAAAACACCTGAAGCGGCATTGATTAAATCAGTGATCTTCATTTTTTGTGTTAAAGGGTATGTGCCTGGAAATTCAACATGACCAGAAATAGATACGACATTGGCTAATTGATTAAAGTTACGTTGTTGTTTTAATAAGGCAACAATTCCTTTGATTGATTCAGATCGATTATCCTGACTACTAAAAATCCGAACTTTATCTTCCGGTTTCAATAAAATATCGGATGAACTTTTGGCATTATTCAGTTGGGTTGTGATAACTTCAAGTTTTCCTGTTTTTGCATTGGTTCGTGAAATTAATACATAACTTAAGTCATAGCGACTGGGTAGCACACCAGCGGCCGCATTAATCAGATTGGATAATTTCATCTTTGGTGTTAATGGATAGCTACCGGAGTATTGAACATGGCCGCTAATACTGACAACTGGGGATAATTGATTATATTTACTTTGTTGTTTTAAAGATTCAGTAATTGCTCTTATTTCAGTAGTACGGTCTTTTCCAAGACCAAAGACTAAAATACGATCTGATGGTTTTAATAATATGTTATATCTTGATTTATTGTTAGATAAAGCTTTCTGTAGATTAACTGATAAAGCTGTGAGTATACCTTTCTCATTAATACGAATAATTAAAGAATAATTGAGATCAGTTTGAAATGGTAATTTGTGGATTGGCGGTACAACGTCTGTAAGTCTTTGTCCTTTGTACCATTGAAAATCACCCGGTCTGCCAACATGACCTGAAAGTGTAATAATTTCTGTTTTAAGATCAAGAATAGGGCTGATGTTAAGAATATCTCCATCCTGCATGATGGTTTTTAAATGCTTATCATTAGACAAGTCAAGGTCAATAATCGTATTTTCTTGAGTTTTGCTAATGCGCTCAAGTTTAACCCGTTTTTTATAGGTTGTTACCAATAAACCCCCAGCTAATTTAATGGCTTGTTGAATTGTTTTTTTTGTTATTGTCTCATAAATTGCGGGTCGTCTAACATTGCCTGCTATGCCAATTGTTTCACCAATGGGTGGAATAAAAATAACATCTCCATTTTGGATTCGTTGGTCTTTGCTAGTATCGCCATTCAGTAACAAATCATACAAATCAAACGTAGTGATTATTTTTCCCTGGCGTTTTAATTGAATTTTCCGAAGCGAGCCAATTTTCTTTATTCCACCGCTAGCAAACAAGGCGTTGGTCATCGTGGATAATGAACTGATTGTGTAAGAGCCGGGGCGAAAAGCCTCTCCTAATACAAATATTTTTACGGACCTTAATGCGCCCATGGAAATATGCTCTAAATTCATGCCTATCATCTGGCTGTTTATTTTTTTAGTTAAAAAATCATTTAACTTATCAAATGACAATCCAATAACTGAGATAGGTTTCATTTGCTTAATATGAATAAAGCCTTCTCTATCAACCAATAATTTTTGAGAAATAAATTCTTTACCTGATAATTGAATTTTTACCGTATCTCCAGGTCCTAGACGATAATCAAATGGAACGGGGATATCTGTTGCTGGTGCAAAAGTTGTAGGTGCTTTAGAAAACAAGCTGTATCCAAATAGTTTCAATGAATTTGATGCGTTTCTTCTTTTATATGCTGATTTATCATCATCATCATTATTTTTATTTTTTTGTGTTTCAGGGTTTGATAATTTATTAGGCTTATTAACTGTTGAGTTTTTATTCTTATATTTGCTGATCAGTAAGCTTTGCTGAGATTGAGGTAAACTTTTAAATTGTGTGATTTGTGTTGCTGTTGGTTCAATTGCGTAAGATATATTCGCAAATAAAACCAAAATGGCTAAAAGCTGGCTGAAATAAAAGTACCGTGAAAATGGGAGGTGAATTTGTCTTTTCATTTATTAATTTTCTTTATATTTTAGTGTGATGCAACTTTTTTAAGGTTGTATTTAAAGGCCTAGGTATTCATGTATTTGTTTGTCTATTATTCGGAATATTATCCTTGATTCAATGAGCTAGCATCTACGTCAATGCGTAATACTTCACTACCAACCTCAGAAAAACAGGTGTCGCGACTAAGCAAATATAGTTTGAACCAAAAATAGCTGTTTTCATTTTTAATTGGCCTATTTATATATCAATTAATCAATTTTCTCAATCCAGTTTCAATGATACTTTGTGGTTTGAAATAAAAATATATTACCAGTTGTAATTAATCAACGTTGTGGATGTGTCATCATGGTGAACATGATTATAGTTGTTTTCAATGTAGTCTCAATATATTTTATTTGTAAATTACTCAAATATAGCGATTATATATTTGAATTTGTGTAAAAGAGTATAAAAAATGTACAAACAAAAACTGATGGCATTTGAGAATGTTGAGAATTTAGGCGGTAAAGCATGGGAACATGCTGTTGTACTGGGTCATTTTTCAAAGATGAATATTAAAAGTATCGGAAAAACAAAACTTCTGTATCCCAAAGATTATTTTTTACATGGATGCACAGGATAGACAGGATGTTTTTAGTGTTTTTTATATCCTGTGCATCCATGTGAAATTATTTAACAAATACTTTTGCCATAAAGTGGCGTCGTATTCATAATGCAGTTTTGCCTGTTAGGGCATTATATTCTGTTGCAATTTTACATTTCTAAGTTATTTTAGCTTGAAAGCCATTCTTCAAATAAATAATATTGAAGTTTTCATAGGTAGAGGTTTGCCCATGGTTTGTCAGGAAGCTAAAAAGCTGGGCAAACAATCAGGTTTATTGATGAAGGTGAAGAGTTTAAGGTAGTTTTAGAGTGGTAGTTTAGCAATTAGGACGTTTCAAAAATAACTTTTACATTTCATAATTGATGTTTCGGAAAAACTTTGTTTTTCCGAAACATCAATATTCTCCAAAACCTCTAATTTATCGTGAGTGTTAAATAACTCCCTATAGACCTCAAAACGCTCTCTCTTGTTGGGCGCTAAGGAAGAATATAAAGGATGTGGACTAATAATACTATTGGGTATCCCCATTGCATTTGCTGTATAACTAGACCAAGGATAATCATCCACTTGCGTAACCATATTAGCCCTTACAGGATTTAATTCAATATACTTCATACAAATCATAAAATATTTTTCAGATTCAATAATATTGCCCTTATGCCTTCCTTCCCATAAAGTGCCACTTCGTTGATAGGTCTTGTTGATATAAGGTACATAAAGTCGACCAATAGACTGAAAAAGTAAGCTAATACTATTTTTTTCAACAGGTGTTACCAATAAATGGAGATGATTGGTCATTAAGACATAAGCATGGATCTGACATGAATAATGTAGGGCAACTTTTTTTAATATTTTTAAATATTCACGATAATCTTCAGAATTAAAAAAAACAGCATCACGGTTATGTCCTCTTTGCATTACATGGGCTGGAACACCGGGTAGATAAAAGCGTGGTTTTCTAGGCATAAAAATAGTTAAGAGTTAAAGCTGAGTTGAGCAGCTCGTCTGCTCGAACGACAACTTATTCCCTGGCGGGATAAGTAGTGGATTAATAAGCCTCAAACCATGAAATTTTTTGAAACCTTTATCAGAACTTACCCACTCACAGCCAGATTCAATAGCTAAAGCCGCATGATAAGCATTAGGTATAAAGTTACCTTTAGCCTGAGTTGTTTTAATTAAATCCTCAAAAATTTGCCAATGTCTATCTTTGGGTAAAAGCTTAATGGCATTTACTGATGAGGTTATTTGTTTAATAAATTGAAGACCAATGTCTAAATCAGTCGGCACTTCAAAAACTTTAGGATGAGTGATGATTCTTAGAAAACCGCTTAGCACAAGTGGAGAATAGGCAAAATCACTATTAGAATTAATAACAGACTCAAGCCACTGTCGATAAAAGAGGTGATTAGCTGTATCTTCTCTGTGAGCATAAACAAAAATATTAACATCCATTAAATACATGATTAATTATCCATGACATCTAATAAATCTTGGCTATTATCTAAGTCAATACCATGATGTAACCCAGTACCATTTGTAGTGCTAAGACTTATTTTAGATGAAGATTTTTTGATGTTATTATTTTTTAGCAACATAGAGCGTAATGCTTCTTCAATCAGTTTGGTAAAAGGTATTTTAGATTGCAAGGCTAATTTTTTAGTTTGAAAAAGGATGTCATCATCAATATCGATAGAAGTTCTCATTAAATTTCTTTTCTATTTGTGTTATAGTAGTATAAGGAAGATTGATGTCAAATTAATATTGGCTCTGACCCCTTTAAAAGTTCTTTAAATCCCATGGAAAAATTTTTTAATACTGCTGGTCCGATTATTCCTGAAGACCATTATTATATTCCTTCATTTGAGCGAATTGACTGGCATGAAATTCAGCACTTAATTGCACAAAAACGCTATTTTCTACTGCATGCTCCACGTCAAACGGGAAAAACCAGTGCATTACTTGAAATGATGCATGCACTCAATGATGGTAGTGAATATATCTCACTCTATATTAATGTTGAACCGGCACAAGTTTCAAGAAATAATATTGAAGCAGGTATTGCAACAATTTGTGATGTACTGGCCTACATGGCAGAACTTTATTTGCAGGAAGAACGGTTAATTATTTGGAAGCAGGATATTTCCACAAGTATTCAACCTGAAGAACGATTACGTGAAATGTTGAGTTACTGGTCACGAATTAGTCATAAACCCATTGTTCTGTTTATCGATGAAGCTGATGCCTTGATCGGCGATACTCTGGTTTCCTTGTTGCGTCAAATCCGATCGGGTTATACTCAACGCCCCAATGCATTTCCACAAAGTATTGTATTGTGCGGATTAAGAGATATCAAAGATTATCGAATTCATATATCAAGCGGCGAAATTATTACAGGAGGTTCAGCCTTTAATATAAAATCTGAATCATTTCGTATGGGAAATTTTAGTGCTGATGATATTCGCCAACTTTATTTGCAGCATACTCAAACAACCGGGCAGGTTTTTGAGGAATTAATTTAAGTATCGGAAAAACAAAGTTTTTCAAATGAAATTAATAGACGCATAAAGCATTATAATACACCTGTTTTCCTGATTATTTTTGATAAAAAATGCTACTTTTTAACTTTGCATTCATTCAATTGATCTATTTTTAACTCAAATCCAGAAAACCAGACGAACTTCTCCTATAGTCGACTTTAATCAAGAAAAAGCAATGTCCATTTTTGCTTTGATTGAAGATAATGAATTCGGATAATGAGCTGAAGAAAATTTCATTATTTTGTTACAAATTCGACATCGTAGCGGGTCTTTTCCATGAAGCAATTCTTGTCGTTCCCTCCAGGTTTTAGCCTTTTCAACATCAGGT
>Ga0233445_1002930_pt1 | contig 10872 bp, 9 predicted proteins | sample SI_124_October20_5_FD_182779 | JGI IMG/M metagenome (GOLD analysis project Ga0233445, IMG submission 182779) | Seawater microbial communities from Saanich Inlet, British Columbia, Canada - SI_124_October2016_100_MG | ecosystem: Environmental > Aquatic > Marine > Inlet | place: Canada: British...
TATCCAATCTGTGGGTGTCGTCCCCACAGATGTCACCTCTTTGGGAATTGATTTTATGGCAGTTGGTGGACATAAATGGATGATGTCTCCCCTGGGCACGGGTTTCCTCTATGTCACCGAAGCTCTCCAAGCACGACTAAAATTAGTCCATCGGGGCTATATGGGTCACGTTAATCCTATGGATTTCGGAAATTTTGAACAGGAGCTCACCCCTGATGCGAGACGCTTCGAACTTGGTGCTTTTAATGCCTCTGGAATCGTCGGAGCAGAAAAGGCTACAGGATTACTATTGGAATGTGGAGTTGAAAATATTTTTCGCCATGTCCGCAAGCTAATCAGTCAATTTGAGTGGGGTTTAAAGGAACTGCCCTATCGAATCATGTACGAATTCGAAGCAGATGAGCAGAGTAATATCTGCATGTTCACCCATACTGAGGTTTCAAGAAATGAGTCTATTTTTCAAGAACTTTCTGATTCTGGAGTAAATATTTCATTGAGAGGGGGAGGTTTACGATTTGCACCACACTATTACAATACTCAAGGGGAAATTGAGCAGTTCCTATTACATTTGTTAAGATTGAAGTAATTCCAAGCTGATATGTATGAGAGCACGAGCCAATAAATTGTGCTTAAATGCAAATTAATACGCTGTAGAAAGACAAGGAGCATAGCCATGCGAAATAGTCGTGGAAATTACATTGTATTTACTCTGGGTGTTCTTTTCGTACTCTGCGCTTGTTCTCAACAAGATGCAGCTGAAATATCGACTGCGAAAATTCCTTTGTCCACCGAGTCAAATGTGGCGATAAACGAATACGAACAGGGGCTTAGCTATGCCAATAGCGTGCAGATAACAAAAGCGGTTCCACATTTTCAATTGGCGCTTGATGTTGACCCAGAATTTGCAATGGCTTGGCTCAACCTGGCTTTTGTTTCCCCCGGTACACAACTTTTTCTAGCTGCGATGGACTCAGCCCGAAAATATGCACCACAAGCCAGCGAAGGCGAACAACTTATAATTAAAGCTGCCAAGTACGGTTTTGAGGGTAACAATATCAATCAATTATCTACGCTCCAGGACCTTGAAAAGCTATACCCTGGTGATGAACGGACCCATCTACTGATGGGGAACTATTACTTTGGGCTTCAGCAATATCAACTTGCCATTAAATCATATACAAAGGGCACTCAAATCAATAATGCGCTAGCTATTTTACATAATCAATTAGGCTACTCGCAAAGGGCTTTAGGTAATTATGGTGAAGCTGAAAAGGCCTTTAAATTTTACATTAAGCTCAATTCCGCAAACCCCCTAATGCCTACGATTCATACGCTGAACTTCTCATGGAAATGGGAAGATTCAATGAATCCATCGAATATTATGCTCTCGCCCTAAAAAGGGACCCAACGTTTATAGCAAGTTATATAGGCATTGCCTGTAATTATGGATTTTTGGGAAAGCAGGAAAAAGCACGTAATCAGCTAAAAAATTTAAAGAGTGTTGCTCAGAACGAGATTGACACACGCCGAGCTATTTTTGCAGAGACTTTGACCTACGTTTGTGAAGGGAATTTGGTCAGGGCGGTAGAGTCGATGCGATCCAATTTAAAGATTGCCGAGGAACTTGAGGATGCTGGCAATATTGCAAATGATTTAGTAACTCTTGGAAATCTATACCTGGAACTTCATCAACCTGAAACGGCCCTGGGACTGTTTAACCAAGCCATGCAGGTCATTAATCAGTCTACTTTGCCACAAGCAATCAAAGTCAATGCTCAGGCAACGCACTTATTCAATGTTTCTGTGGTGCATGCAGAGAAAAATGAATATGAAAAGGCTAAAGAAACTGCAGTGCTGTTTGCTCAACAAGTGGGTCTCAGGAAAAACCCCATCCAGATGAAGCTCATTTCCCAGCTGAATGGGATAATATCCTTACAGGAGGGGGAGTACCAAACGGCCATCGAAGAATTTCAAAAAGCCAGTCAACTCAATCCGTATAATCTTTTTAGAATAGGACAGGCTTATGCAGGACTTGGAGAAAAAGAAAAAGAGGCTAATTACAAATTGCAAGCTGAAGAATTAAATATCTTGAACAGCATGAATCAGGCAATCGTTTTGAGCAAAACGAAGTTCTCCAAGAATCCCTCTTAAGCCACCGGGGCAATATGGAAAAATACTGCAAAGAAATGGAACAGACTACCAGTTAAAACAAATCCATGCCAGATGGCATGATTGTAGGGCAACTTTTCCCAAGCGTAGAAAATAACCCCCAGAGAATAAGCCAGACCCCCCGCCACTAACCATGCCAGACCTGCCATGGGCAGCGCTGCCAGCAATGGTTTAATGGCAATAATGACGACCCATCCCATGAGAAGATAAAATATTGTACTGAGAATATCGTATTTAGGGCCGAAAATAAGTTTGAACGTGATTCCCATTATTGCCAACCCCCAGATTGTGCCGAATAAACTCCAGCCCCAGGGTCCTCTCAAAGTGACCAACAAAAATGGAGTGTAAGTACCGGCAATCAGCAAATAAATAGCTGAATGATCGAATATGCGCAATATTTCTTTTATACGTGGTGAACGGAAACCATGGTAGAGCGTGGATGCCAGGTACAACAGGATTAAGGAAGCACCATAAATACTGAAACTAACTACTTGCCAGGCATTCCCATAAAGGGCAGCTCTGACGACCAGCAGGACGAGTCCTGTGATGCTGAAGCCAACACCTATACCATGGGTAATGGTGTTAGCTAGCTCCTCATAGTCAGCCCGTGATCGACTCACTTTAGATTCCCAATTTCTTCAAAGAAATAGACAATACTTTCTATACCCTTATGGAAGTTATAGAGACTGAAGTTTTCATTGGGGGCGTGGGCATTTTGATCAGGGAGACCATATCCCATGAGAAGTACGGGTGCCTTGATAATATCCGCGAATACTTTCACAATGGGTATTGAACCCCCTTCACGTAGAAAATCTACTTCTTTCCCAAATGCCTTTTTCAGGGCTCGTACACCGGCTTGAAGTCCAGGATTGTCCAGATCAGTTACATATCCAAAGCCGCCATGCATGGCTTCAATTTCGGCTTCCATGCTTTCTGGAATAAGAGATTTGACATAGGCGATGAATTTATCGGCAATATCCTCTGGATCCTGATCTGCTACAAGACGCATAGATACTTTGGCATGAGCCTCAGCTGGGATAACAGTTTTAGCTCCTTCACCCTGGAACCCACCCCAGATACCATTGATATCAAATGTGGGGCGTGCCCAAAGCCGTTCCAAATCATCGTAACCCGCTTCACCAAACAGAGCAGGAGCATTAATGCTATCAGCAAAATCTTTTGCACTGAACGGTAGATTGCTGAGTTTGTCATGCTCGTTCTCAGTAATCGGTAACACATCATCGTAGAATCCCGGGATAAGGATACGTCCTTCATCGTCTTTCATCTGGGCCAGAATTTCAACCAGAGCATTGATGGGATTCTTCACCAGACCACCAAAGGAACCGGAATGAAGATCTGTAGATGTCCCTCGCAGGTTTACCTGGAGGTAAGCCAGGCCACGCAGGCCATAGGTGATTCCAGGATACCCTTCTCTAAACATCGGAGTATCAGAGATGACAACATAGTCGGCAGCCAACATTTTCTCATGTTCCGTGATGAAGCCTTCTAGATGGGCGGAGCCAACTTCCTCCTCACCTTCGAATACTAATTTAACATTTACAGGAAGCGTACCCTGGGTTGACAGCCACGCTTCAATTGCTTTGAGGTGAATATATATCTGCCCCTTATCGTCAGCAGATCCACGGGCGAAAATTTTACCATCTTTTATGACGGGTTCAAAGGGTGGTGAGCTCCACAACTCCACCGGATCAACAGGCTGGACATCGTAATGCCCATAAATGAGGAGAGTAGGTGCTCCAGGTGCACCAAGCCATTCAGAATAAACGACTGGATGTCCATCAGTTTCATAGATATTCACCTCATCCATACCGATGCTGCGCATTTCCTTTTTCAGTAGCTCAGCCATATCGCGCATATCTGCAATATTATCAGGGTTTGAACTAATGCTGGGAATCTTGAGAATATCAATCAATTCCTGTTCATACCTGTTATGGTGCTGTCTTAAAAAGTCCAGTGTTTTTTTCATATTTTAGTCCTGTAGATCATTCAATTCTTGTTGTACAAATGCCACCAGTTCTTTCAGGGTTTCCGCTGAAAAATCGAACTTGATGCCCATGGCTTCCCAGACCTCAGGCAAAGGTTTGGAACTGCCAAGGCTTAATCCTTTGATATAACCTTCCAAGGCAGCTTCTGGATTTTGTTTGTAGAGTCGATACACCTGGAGAGCTCCCAATTGGGCTATTCCATATTCAACATAATAAAAAGGCATTCCAAAGATATGGAGTTGACGCTGCCAGCCATTGCGTCTGAAGTGATCATAGCCATCCCATTTAACCAGACCGGAAGTGAAACGACCATTCAATTCGTCAAAATATGCATCGCGTTCTTCAGACGTATGATTGGGGTTTAAATACACCCAATGCTGGAATGCATCTACTGTAGCACACCAGGGAAAAAATGAGATGATGCCCTCGAGGTGTTCGCGACGCGCTCTGATATGATCCTTTTGGTTATAAAATTTGCTCCATAATTCTGCAGTTAATAACTCCATACTCATGGATGCGGTTTCGGCCATTTCGGAGGGGGTGTCGCGATAGTGAATCATGGGCTCGTCATTGGTGAGGAAGGTATGCATGGCATGTCCTCCTTCGTGGCACATGGTAACGACATCACGATGGGTACCTGCAGCATTCATAAAAATAAAAGGCATGCCTGTCGTTTCCAGACCATAATTGTAGCCACCTGGGGCTTTGCCCTTCCGGGATTCAAGATCAAACAAGTCCGCAGCCTTCATAGCTTTAAGATTTTCACCAAATTTTGGATGAATTTCACTAAAAATATTCACGGCATGTTCTAGTAACTCTGTGCCCGTTTTGAAGGGTTTCAATGCCTCCTGGCCTTCGGGCTCACCAGCTCCGTCCCAGGGACGATAATCATCTTTTGCCAGCCCCAGTTTATCACGATGAGATTCCCCAATCTTTTTAGCGAGAGGAACAATATGTTCCTCTATGGCATTCTGGAAATCGACGGCATCTTGAGGTGTATAGTCAAAACGTTGGTGTTGATCATGACTGAAATCGCGATAATTGTCATACCCTGCATTTTTTGCAGTTTGAACCCTCAGTTTTAACATGTCATCATAAATTCGGTCTGCTTCTTCTTTGACGGAATACCGTTTCTCACTAATGGCCAACCAGGCTTCCTGGCGAATAGCTCGGTCAGAGGATTGTAATCTGACAGAAGCTTTGGGCATGGGCATTTCTTCACCATCTAAAGTGACGGTGAGTCCGCCGGTGAGCTGATCGTACTGAGTACTTAGCTTTGAAATTTCTGCTGATAACTCGACGTTTTCTTCGCGGAATAGTTCAAGTTCACGTCGCAGCTTTTTCTTAAGCTGACCGAAACGTGCGTCTGGTAAATCAGAAAAAGAGGGATGATTCACGATCATTTTCTCTACGACATTGGCGGCTTTTTCTAATTCAGGAGAGATTTTTGTAGCAAATAGTTCGTGTCGATCCAGGTATTCCTGGTTGGTGGTTTCCCGGGACATGTTGATATATGACCAGGCATTCTGCTCGTGAAAAACACTCAAGGTTTCGCTGTAGTGCAGGATCAGTTGGCCTAAAGCCTCACTGTCGTTAACCTTGCTGCTGATGAGAGAATCGAAATAGGGCTTCAAATCTTCCCAGGAATTGATTGTCAGGTCTGTTGGAATAAAATTAGTTGGCTGATACATATCTGGCTCCTCATTGCGAAATCGTTCAAACTGTGGGCATGTTACACGTGTCCCTCCCTGAAGCAAGGGCATTTTCTATGCCAATAAGTAGAGAGTGAGGTTGAGCTCAGCAATATCTCACTTTGGTGAGCGTAATTATTGATTAACATGCTAGCGACGGGGTCCTGTCAAACATTAGAGGAGTTTGTGTACATGGAAAAAATCGAGAAAAAACTCAGTTTCCTAGATCGATATCTAACGCTGTGGATACTCCTGTTCATGGCAGGTGGTGTCATGGCTGGATATACCCTGCCTGGTTTAAGTGAATTCTGGAATAGTATGCAGTCGGGTACCACCAACATTCCCATTGCCATCGGTCTAATTATTATGATGTATCCACCCCTGGCCAAGGTTCGCTATGAACGTCTCGGAAGTCTATTCAAAGATATTCCCGTATTAAGTTTCTCACTGATTTTAAATTGGATAATTGGCCCTTTACTCATGTTTGTCTTGGCCATCACATTCCTCCAGGGATATCCCCATTATATGACGGGATTGATTTTGATTGGTCTGGCACGTTGTATTGCCATGGTGATTGTCTGGAGTGACTTGGCTGGAGGGGATAGAGAGTACACTGCTGGGTTGGTTGCTCTCAATTCAATCTTTCAGATTCTTTTCTTCTCATTGTTTGCTTATCTCTATTTGACCGTCTTTCCTGGCTGGTTTGGCTTTGAACTGGAAGCTGCCAGTATATCCATGCTGGATATTGCCAAAAGCGTGGGCATCTATCTGGGGATTCCTTTTTTTGCTGGCCTCATGTCACGTCTGGTCCTCATGCGGATAAAAGGGGAGCTATGGTATAACAAAAAATTTATCAAGACCATCAGCCCACTCACATTGGTGGCCTTACTATTTACGATCTTCGTCATGTTTTCTCTCAAGGGTGAACTCATTGTAGAAATCCCGCTTGATGTTTTAAGAATTGCTCTCCCCTTGGTCATTTATTTTCTGATCATGTTTTTTCTATCTTTCTACCTCGGTAGAAGGATTAGCAATTCATATGAGAAAGTGACTTCCCTGGCTTTTACGGCTGCCAGCAATAATTTTGAGTTGGCGATTGCAGTCGCAGTAGCCGTATTTGGAATCAACTCAGGGGAAGCCTTTGCCGCAGTTATTGGACCGCTGGTTGAGGTTCCTGTTCTCATAGCTCTGGTGAATGTCTCGCTGCGCTTCAAGTCTTCGTTTAAAACGACCTAGTTATTGATATTGAAAGGATCTCCATGCAGATAGGTGCCTATAAATTAACATCCCTTGTGACATCCACATTTGCCCTTGATGGGGGAGCCATGTTCGGTGTCGTTCCAAAAACCCTGTGGTCAAAACAAGTTGAAGTGGATGATTTAAATCGCATTGATATGGTGACGCGAACCTTGTTATTAGAGTCCAAGGATAGAAAAATTCTCATTGACACAGGTAATGGAGATAAATGGAAACCGCGCCTGAAGGAAATCTTCAGGATTGAACTGGATCCATATATCTTACCTCTGAGTCTGGCTAGCCATGGTGTCAGCGTGGACGACATTACGGATGTTATTTGTACCCATCTACATTTTGATCATGTTGGTGGAAATACCAAATTGGAAGATGGAAAAGTGGTTCCAGTCTTCCCAAATGCAAAGTATTGGGTCCAATCTGAAAATTGGAAATTGGCCAATACGCCATCCGAGAAGGATCGCGCTAGTTACTTAGCGGAAAACTGGGCGGTTTTGGCTGAAAATGGCATGCTTCAGATATTGAATTCAGAGCGCGAATTATTTGATGATATCAAGCTGGAAATAGTACATGGGCACACGCTGGGTCAACAGTTACCGATTATTTCAGATGGTACATCAACCCTCATATATGGTGCTGACCTTTTCCCCATGAAGGCTCATATTCCCATTCCCTGGGTTATGGCTTATGACAATGAACCCATGCGCAGTATTGCCGAGAAAAAGCGGATTTTACCTGATCTCCTGGAAAAAGATGCCATCATATTTTTTGAACATGATCCCAGAACCATTGCTTGCAAATTGACGTCATCCGAAAAGGGCATCTTCGGCGGTGTGGACATTGCTATTTAAGTGATTTATCATGCTAAAATATGATGATCTTCAGCAATTCGGTTCCAAACTAGGAATCCATAAGCTCGGAGTCGCTGCTGTTGATAGCATTGTCTCAGAGCGGTTAAATGGATGGCTCAATCGCGGCTATCATGGAAATATGTCTTATATGGAACGGCATCAGGAGAAACGACTGAATCCAGGTGAGCTCTTGTCAGGGGCACACTCCATCATTTCTATTTTTGTGAATTATCATCAGGATGATAAGCTGTCCGAGTTGGATGGAGTTATTTCCAAATATGCCAGGAGTGTGGATTACCACACTGTATTGAAAGATATGCTGCATGAACTGGCAGATTATTTACATGCAGAACAGGCATCGGGCCTCACTCGGAAACAGAGAGCTCAAATATATCGGGTATTTGTTGACTCTGCACCAGTCATGGAAAAGCATTGGGCAACTGTTGCTGGTATTGGATGGCAGGGGAAGCACAGCAATATCATTACCAGAAAGTATGGCAGTTGGGGCTTTTTAGGGGAAATCATTACAGTCGAGGAATTTGATCACTACAGCCTGGAGGTTCCTGATTTATGCGGAACGTGTACGGCTTGTATTGATGCCTGTCCAACCCAGGCCATTACCGAACCCTATGTTGTAGATGGCTCAAAATGCATTTCCTATGCTACTATCGAGCTTGATGCTGAGATGCCCATTCCTGATGATATAAAAGCGAATATGGACGAATGGATTTTTGGTTGCGACATATGTCAGGATGTATGTCCCTGGAATCGTTTTGCAAAACCATCAGACGTTCAAGCATTTTTACCCATAGAGGATTTGAGAAGTGAGGGAGTTCCAGATTTTGGTGTGATGGATGACGATACGTTTAAAAATATATTTGGGTCTACCCCTCTGGACCGGCCTGGTTTGAAGGGTTTAAAACGTAATCAGGCCGTCAGGCATCAATCGACGAAATAAGCTCAACTTTCCAGTTTTCATCTACCCATAACATAAGAATGGTCATACAAAGATTCCAGGTTGCCATAATCTTGGCTGCCTGCTCAAGTTGATCCATATGCTTCTCTTTGGAGACCGGATTGCCGGCACAGTCGTGGTGGGCTACCAGGGCAATTTGTTTGGAATGATGTTTATCCCTTGATACCAGAATCCGTTTAAGAATGAGACGTGAGGCAGTTGCTGTGGAAGCCATAATCCTGTCAGGACCAGCTTCTGTGATGACGTCAATATACGTAGCGCCGGTGTAGGTTTTCATCCACTCATTTACCGGGTCTTGGACGCGACCATCCATGCAATTAATGACAGCTGCAAACTTGGGCTTCATTGGTTTTTCCTTACTCTGAGATTGGATTCACACTGGGTGAAAGTCTGCTTTTAAGATCAATGACACGAGCATAGGACTCGTGAATACGCTGGGGGTCCACCTGACCATTCTCAATTGCTTGTAGAACAATCTCCTTAATTCTCAGGGATAGATTTTCATCAAGATCTAGTGGATCAGAGAACTGAAGGATATCACAACCGGCATTGATGGCGGCGATGACAATCTCTTCCAATTCAAACCGTTTGATGATTGCGCCCATCTGCAGGTCATCCGTAATGACTACACCTGAATAGCCCATTTCATCCCTCAGGGTAACCTGTATGTGCGAATTTGAAATTGATGCAGGATACTTTGAATCAATTCCTTTATCCATGAGATGTCCTGCCATAATCATATCAACTTTGGCCGAATCAATTAAGCGCTGGAACGGTACCTGTTCAGAGGATCTCCAGGTGCTGGTGATATCAGTTATTCCGTTGTGTGAATCCTCTCTTGAGCTTCCATGACCGGGATAATGTTTGAGGGTTGTTAACACGTCGGAATCATTGTGAGCTCGAATAAAAGACTCACTATGGTCAAACACATCTCCTGGGTTTCTTGAGAAACTACGATTGAGTTGACCAATGGCCGGAGATAATCGATTGATATTTACATCGACGACAGGTGCCAGGTTCACATTAAGTCCAGCCCGATGAATCTGATCAGCCATACGGGAGTAGAGATCATAGGATTCATCAGTACTCAGCTTGGTACCAACATGGGCAGCTGAGGGAAATTCTTCAAAACCCTGACTCTTGCGGAGTCTTCTAACCAGACCACCCTCTTCATCTACAGCCAGCAGTAGGGGCTGCTCTACTGGGAGTGCCTTAAGACTTTTTACAAATATACGAAACTGACGACTGTTTTTGATGTTGTGTTTGAAAAAGATAATTCCACCAATATCACCCGACAAAATTAGTGATCGCGTCAATTTCATGGCATCAGCGTTCAAGTGGGTTCCTCGAATACCCACCATAATCATTTGACCAACTTTCTGATCTAGGGGGATAGGGTCCAGGGCGATAGGATCAAGCGTATCAGACGGAGCTTGTGATTGGCCATTGGCTACCAGCGTGAAAAGACTTAGCAGTGTGAAATGGACTATCACCTTTGAAAGGGATGAGAGCTTATAGTATCGATTCATGAGGGCATGAAACTAGACGAGTTTATGAAAACTATCAAGCATTTGCAGTCAGATCGCGATATAAATTATGGACTAATAAGTCTGCCATTCCGACCACCAACCCAATGACAACGAATACATATAAGTCAATATGACAGTCTCATGTCAAAAATTATATGGCCAAATCATACATATGAGCCATTATGGCATATAAACGTCTATGGCACGGGATTCGAAGATAGAAATGCCGTGATTGAGTGACTGATAAGAATTAAACGATAAAAGGAGATAACACAATGACACTAGTAAAAGTAGCCCGACCAAGAATTAACAGAAGTTTAGACAACATGTTGAACAACTTTTTTGAAGATATGAATTTTGATACTCAGAAAAGTAGTCTATGGCGTCCAGCAATGGATG
>Ga0233445_1002935_pt1 | contig 10861 bp, 13 predicted proteins | sample SI_124_October20_5_FD_182779 | JGI IMG/M metagenome (GOLD analysis project Ga0233445, IMG submission 182779) | Seawater microbial communities from Saanich Inlet, British Columbia, Canada - SI_124_October2016_100_MG | ecosystem: Environmental > Aquatic > Marine > Inlet | place: Canada: British...
CGGTGTACAGGATGCGATGATTCAGTGGTGGTGGGGTCATAATGCGGTAGGTTTCTACCTGACTGCTGGATTCCTCGGAATCATGTACTACTTCGTGCCTAAGCAGGCGAACCGTCCGGTCTACTCTTACCGTCTCTCTGTGATCCACTTCTGGGCACTGATGTTCGGTTATGTATGGCTGGGTGCGCATCACCTGCAGTACACGGCGTTGCCTGACTGGACTGGCTCACTCGGTGCAGCGGTCTCTCTGGCGATGATCATTCCCTCTTGGGGTGGTGCTGTAAACGGTATGATGACGCTCTCTGGAGCATGGGACAAATTGCGTGATGACTACATCTTGCGCTTCCTCATCGTATCGCTGGCGTTCTACGCAATGTCTACCTTCGAAGGTCCTGTAATGTCTGTGAAGACGGTTAATGCACTGTCTCACTACACCGATTGGACGGTTGGTCACGTACACTCTGGTGCGTTGGGCTGGGTTGCCATGGTTGCTGCAGGTGCGCTTTATCATCTGGTTGAGAAACTGTGGAATACCCGCATGTACTCAGCAGGTCTGGTAAACCTACACTTCTGGTTGGCTACCATCGGTACTGTGGTCTACATCACTGCGATGTGGGTATCCGGTATCATGCAGGGCTTGATGTGGCGTGACTATGATGAGTACGGCACACTGAGCTACACCTTTGCAGAGTCTGTAGCGGCGATGGTGCCTTACTACAAGATGCGTGCAATCGGTGGCCTGATCTTCTGGCTTGGCGGCGTTGTGATGTTGTACAACGTGATCATGACTGTTCGCAATGCGAACCGTGAAGCTTAATCTAAGGAGTAGATAACAATGGCTGATAAGATTTATTCAACCAAACTTCAGGATAAGATCGAGCGTAGCGCGATCTTGATGCTGCTCTTTACCATGGTAACGGTATCGGTCGGTGGCTTGGTGGAGATCGTTCCACTGTTCACCATCGATGAGACTATGGAGCATAATGCAAACCCTGAGATCGTCTGGCAGCGTAAGGCTGGTGATACCCTTGAAAGCTGGAAGGCTGGCGATGGTATCCGTCCATACACTGGGCTGGAATTGGCAGGACGTGATGTCTATATCCGTGAGGGGTGTTACCTATGTCACTCGCAGATGATTCGTCCTTTCCGTGATGAGAAGGAGCGTTATGGTCACTACTCATTGGCTTCCGAGTCGATGTATGACCATCCTTTCCAGTGGGGATCCAAGCGTACCGGACCTGATCTGGCTCGTGTCGGTGGTAAGTACTCTGATGAGTGGCACCGCCAACATATGATGGCTCCACGTTCTGTTGTTCCTGAGTCGGTTATGCCGAACTATCCATGGTTAGCTGAGAATATGGTGGATGGCGAAACCGTTGAAGCGAGCATGAAAGTGATGCAGATGATGCCGGGTGTAGGACATGTACCTTATCTCGATTCTGATATTGCTGGTGCAGCGGAGAAGGTTAAGGGCAAAACTGAAATGGATGCGGTGATCGCATACCTTCAGGTGCTCGGAACCATGGCTAAGCTGGATTACAACAAGACCTACCGTAAATAGATATGTCTAACGGTAACGAGACAGGCTACTTCTACACCGACTGGGCGGCATTGACCGTCAACGATTGGGTAGGAATGATCGTGACAATCACCGTCGCAGTGGTGTTAGTTGTAGCCTATCTTTTGGTCTTTAATCCAAAGAACAAAGAGCAGCTGGAATCTCAACGCTACCTGGTCGATGGACCGGAAGGTGAAGAGTTTCTTGTTGAAAACAGTACTGATACGAGTACACACGGAGAAAAAAAATGAGTGAAAATAATCCGTTTCCAAACGAAAGTAATACCGGTCATTTTTGGGATGACTCGCTACGTGAATTGACCAATGATCCTCCCGGCTGGTGGAGAATTGGTTTCCACGCAAGCTGGTTGTGGTGCCTGGTCTATTTTGTCCTCTATCCTGCAATTCCAACGCTGGATGGTTACTCTAAGGGAACTATGGGCTGGACTGCTGTAGGCGAGTATAAAGAGGATTTGGCTTCGATCGATAAGGTGCGTCAGAAGTGGGAGGATAAAATTAATAATCCAAACACTACCTCAGCAATGATCATCGCTGATGACGAACTGCGTAACTACACCGTACGTTCAGCCAAGGTGCTGTTCGGTGACTACTGTTCCGCATGTCACGGTTCTGGTGGTTCCGGTAACTCAGCGATGTCTGCTGATCAATCGGGTTACCCTGTTTTGGCTGATGATGACTGGCTCTACGGTGGTACCATCGAGCAGATCCAGACCACCATCACCAATGGTCGTAAGGGTATTATGCCTAACTACGGTGCACGTCTGAGTGAAGCTGAGATCGCTGATCTGGCCAAACATGTGGTTGCACTGAGTGACGGTAGTGAGCACGCTGCGGGTAAAGAGCTGTTCAACAACCCAACTAAGGGTGGCTGTTTTGCATGTCACGGTATGGATGCCAAGGGTATGGCTGCACTGGGTTCAGCGAACCTGACCGATGCAGTATGGCGCTTTAATGTGGTTGGCAAAGGCGATAACCGTCAGGCTAGTGCTACACATACTATCGCTCATGGTGTAAACAGCGAGCTGATCGATCCAGCGTCTCGTAATGCAGTAATGCCTGCATTCGGACCTCTGGGTAAAGATCTAAGTGCTGGGTCCATCAAGAAGCTGGCGGTCTATGTTCACCAGCTCGGTGGTGGTAAGTAGTTGAGATGATGTTTTCCCTCCACCCTTAATTGGGTGGAGGGGAAGACCTAATTAATGAAGAGGATTTGATTATGGGACTATTTTCAGGACAGGATATGGATCCAGTGCTGCTCGGCTCAATGGCAGCTATTGGGATCTCAGCGGTTGTTGCTATCTATTTGGGGCTTAAGCTTCGCAAGTTGATGAATGAGACACACTCTGAAGATTGATTTTGGTTGGAAGAGTGAAAAAGAGGGGGGCAGTTTACTGTCCCCCTCTTTTTCTATATTGCAGTGAAATTACACAGAAACAGTAAACGCGTAGAATACGCGGTTACTTTGTAACAGAAGGGAATCTATAGCGATGTCAGAACCAGCACAAAACAGCCAAAGCGTTGAAGAGCTTTATGATGAGGGCCAGGAGTGGAAGCTCAACACTGGTGAAGAGACGATCCATGCCAAGCGCATGTCGGGCCGTTTTCGTACCTATAAATGGATGGCAGCCTCTCTCTGGTTACTCTTCTTCTTTGGGCCGTATCTACGCTGGAATGGGCAGCAGGCGGTGTTGTTTGACATCCCCGCACGTCAGTATCATATTTTTGGTATTACCATCTTGCCGCAAGATGTGTGGATGCTGGCGCTACTGTTGCTGTTTTTTGCGATTCTGTTAGCGGTGGTGACCACTATGGTAGGTCGTGCCTACTGTGGCTATTTCTGTTTTCAGACCATCTGGGTTGATATTTTTACCTGGATTGAAGAGAAGCTGGAGGGGGCACCTGCGAAACGTAAGAAGCTGGACAAGGCCCCGTTCTCTGTTGGAAAGCTTTGGGTGAAGAGCAAGAAACATCTGTTCTGGCTGCTCATATCTGCATTTACAGGGTTGAGTTTTGTGGCCTGGTTTACCGATGTATACCAGCTTTGGGTGGACTATCTTACCCTCTCCGCGTCATCGACAGAGTGGGGGACGTTAGCGCTGTTTACCGTGGGTACTTATGTACTGGCGGGGTTTATGCGTGAGCAGGCCTGCCTCTGGCTCTGCCCCTACTCCCGTATTCAGGCGGTCATGCTGGACCGTGAATCACTGATTCCCACCTACGACCTGAATCGGGGCGAGCCTCGTGGTCGATTGAAAAAAGGGCAACAGATAGAGGGTAATGGAGACTGTATCGACTGTAATCAGTGTGTTGCAGTCTGTCCAACCGGAGTTGATATTCGTCATGGATTGGATGAAGGCTGTATCACCTGTGCGCTCTGTATCGATGCCTGTGACTCGGTGATGGACAAGATTGATAAACCTCGTGGGCTGATACGCTATGAGTCGATTGATGCACTGGAGGGGAAAGATGTTCTGCCATTGTTTAAGCGCCCTCGTGTACTGGTCTATATGAGTATTATGGTGCTGGCCTTCGTAGGTATTATCTATGGGCTGATGAATATCTCTGGGTTGGATATTAAGGTGTTGCATGAGCGTCAACCGTTGTTTGTAACCTTGAGTGATGGCTCTGTTCAGAATAAATATGAGTTGAAGATTTTGAATAAGACTCATGATGAACTGCGGGTGATGGTAACCACCGAGGGGCTGGATGGAGTGATGCTGGTGGGTGCTGAGGAGCCTTTCTTGGTGCGCCCTGGTAAGGTGACTCCCTATACGGTCTATCTACGCTTACCACGCCGTCAACTGGAGGAGCCTACCGTGCCGGTCTATTTCAAGTTGGTTGGTGTGGAGAAGCCGGAGTTGAACTCCACGTACGAGAGTATGTTTATAGGGCCACGCTAAATGGCGGGGTCAGTTAAAGTAGTTTGAAGGAGAAAATTATGGGTTTTTTATCTCAATCGAATAAGCAGGCATTTCGCAATCCGTGGGTTGTGGGTTGGCTCCTGTTGCTGCTGGTTGTCTTGGTGGTGAATGGAGGAATGATTATTACCGCATTCAAGACCAGCCCCGGCTTGGTGAAGGATGACTACTATCAACAGGGGCGTGACTATGAACGCACCGTGCAACAGTTGATGGAGGCGCGTAAGCGTTTGGGGTGGCAGGTGACCCTGCAGCCGGGTGAGGTTTCTGTCGGTAAACCAGCAACACTGAAGATTCAGGTGTTGGATAAGGCGGGCGCGCAGCTCAGTGGGCTGGGTGGTCACCTGCAGCTTTATCGTCCATCCGATCGTGATCAGGATGCGATTATCTCCTTCTCTGAGGTAGCGCCGGGTCAATATGAGGCGGTCTATACGGTTATGCTAAAAGGGGTTTGGGATCTGATATTGACTCTCAAACACGGTGAAGACCGGTATACCGTTGAACAACGGATTCACGTTAAAGCCTCATAAGTTATATCTGCCATGCGTAGTTTTATAAGCCCCTTCCAGTGCCTGCTCCCTCCCCCTCCCCCTTGCAGGGGAGGGGGTAGCGTGTAAGAGCTTATGCAGCGCTTAGCATGAGCGGTCACCCAGCAGACAGCTGTTTCCACTGCGGACTACCCATTCCCGAACAAGAGACGGTCTCCGGAACCATCGAGGGGGAGCCGCAACAGTTCTGTTGTCATGGCTGCAAAAGTGTCTGTGAAGTGATCTTCGATGCAGGCATGTCCGGCTTCTATGATCGAACCCCCGATGGAACCCCTTTGGCCCCACCACCAGAGCTCTCTGAAGAGGCGGAGCTGTACGATCTGGAGGAGGTGCAGTCAGAGTATGTCCGCGAAGTTGGCCCTCTGCGTGAAATCCATCTGCTGGTAGAGGGGATTCACTGTGCCGCCTGTGTTTGGTTGATTGAGCGCTCACTGCAGCCGATGTTGGGGGTGGAGTCTGCTCAGGTCAACCTCACTGGAAAGCGCCTCCACCTGCGCTGGGACCCAGAGCAGATCAAACTCTCTGTGGTGATTCAGCGTCTTGCAGAGATTGGCTATGTCGCCGTCCCCTTTGATCCAGAGACCGCAGAGGGGCGTTTGAGAAAACGAGATCGCTCTCTGCTCTATCGACTGGTCTTCTCTGGCTTCACCATGATGAACCTGCTGTGGATCTCCATTGCGCTCTATAGTGGTGCTGATCAAGGAGAGTTCCGTAACTGGTTTCACTGGCTTGGCTTTGCTCTTGCCACCCCAACCCTGCTCTATGCGGGTTACCCATTTCTGCATGGGGCCTGGACCGGCCTTAAGGCGCGCCACCTCACCATGGATCTGCCCATTGCGATTGGCGCTACCAGCACCTATCTCTATTCGACCTATGTCACCATCAACGGTGGTGTAGTGGGGGAGGTCTACTTTGATACCGTGGTCAACTTTATCTTTGTGATTCTGGTTGGACGCTATCTGGAGTCTGCCGCCAAACGTCAGGCGGTCTCTTCAACCCAGCGGCTGATGGATCTCCAACCCAAGGTGGCCACTCGATTGGTGGATGGTGAAGAGGAGGTGATCAGCGTACGTCTGTTGAAAAATGGGGACCGGGTTCGGGTTAAACCGGGGCAGCGTATTCCCGTGGATGGAGAGCTGGTTGCTGGAAAAAGTGAGGTGGATGAGGCGATGCTCAGTGGCGAGTCGTTGCCACTGCTTAAGCAACCGGGTGATGCACTCTATGCCGGCACAGTGAATGGCCATGGCGTGCTGGAATTGATTGTGGATGGGGTGTTAAAAGAGAGTGCACTGGGCAAGATTATTGGCCTGGTTGAAGAGGCTCAGGCATCCAAGGCCCCGATTCAGTGTACCGCAGACCGTATTGTCCCTTGGTTTGTGACGGCAACCCTGTTGTTGGGGGCGCTCACCTTCTTGATCTGGGTGCAGACTGACTTCGAGATTGCATTGATGGCTGCGACCTCTGTGCTGATTATCACCTGCCCCTGTGCCTTTGGGTTGGCAACGCCGATGGCGATTGCCGTTGCCTCTGGTGTGGGGGCGCGCCACGGCGTATTGATCAAAAATGGCGGGGTGCTGGAGCGGCTCTCAGCGATCCGTCATCTGGTGTTTGATAAGACCGGAACCCTGACGGAGGGACGGCTACAAGTGACCCAGCTTCAGTTGGAACAGAGTGTTGAGAGTGGCTCGTTCTACCAAATTGCACATGCACTGGAGCGTTATTCCGAGCATCCCGTGGCGCATGCGGTGTTGGAAGAGGCAGAGCAACAGCTGGGGAAAGCTGTAGTGAGCATGATTGAGGGGGCAACTGAGTTCCACTATAGCCCCGGGGCCGGTGTCTCAGGTGTGTTAAAGGGGAAAACAGCCGTGATGGGTACAGCCTCCTGGATGAAAAAACATCAGATTGCCTGTTCTACTGAGTTGGAGCAGTTTGTACAGCGAGCAGAGTCTAATGCAGAGAGCGTTCTCTATCTCGCATATGATGATTGCTGTTTGGGGGTGGTAACGCTGGCTGATCAACTTCGTGCCGAGGCCAAGCAGTTGATTGAGCAGCTTAAACAGCAGCAGATGAAACTCTATCTGCTGACTGGAGACCGCAGGCAGGTGGCAGAAGCGACGGTCGCCTCACTGGGAGGCGGGCTGGAGGTGATCGCTGAGGTATTGCCAGAGCAGAAGGCCGAGGTGGTCAGAGCGCTGCAACAGCAGGGGAACCCAGTGGCAATGGTGGGGGATGGGGTGAATGATGCGCCTGCACTGATTGTTGCTGATGTCGGCATCGCGATGGGCTCGGGCACTGATGTCTCTGTCGAGAGTGCTGATATCGTCCTGCTGAGTAGTGAACTGAGTCAGGTGCTCTTGGCTAATCGACTCTCACAGAGAACCCTGCGTACCATTCGACAAAATATCGGTATCTCCATCCTCTATAATTTGATTATGGTGCCACTGGCGATGATGGCCTGGATCACCCCGCTGGTGGCCGCGATCTCCATGCCGATCAGCTCCCTGCTGGTGATTGGTAATGCCGCGCGTATCCGTACAGAGGTGCGAGATCAGACGACGGATGAGAAGAGGAGAAGAGAGTAATGGAAGTGATTTATGTGCTGATCCCCGGAATGGTCCTATTGGGGATCATACTGGTGTTGGTGTTGGTTATTTCGATCCGCAAAGGGCAGTATGATGACCTAGAGGGCGATGGCTCACGTATTTTAATGGATGATGACACCATGATGCCTGATGCCCCAACTGTGGAGCAGCAGCGTCAACCTGCTGATGAAATGATCCACTCTGATAGGGAGCGTCGTGATGAGTGATGAGAGGACGGTTGAAGAGCGCAAAGAGGCGAAACGTGCACATGAGCTGTTTGTGCTCAATCTGATTTTTTTTCATCTGTTGGCAGTGCCAGCGGGATTGGCCTTCGGTCTGGGATACTGGGGGATGCTAGTCCCACTGCTCTCCAGTAGTGCGTTGTTACTCTACTACCAAAACCGTATTCGTCAGCTTGCTAATGATGAGCAGAAGGGGTGGGTACAGACGCACTGGGAGCAGGCACTAAAGCGTTTTCGTTGGCTCTACATGGGCTATGCTGTTGTGGCGATGCTGTTGATCGTGGTGAGTCTCTTTGTAGAGCCGGACTCTATCGCCTTTATTGCGCTAACACGGGTTGCCGTGATGCCTGCCATTGTGATGGTGCTGGTCACTTTTGTGCTCTCTACCAGCGCCTTGGGAAAGGCTGGGAACGGGGAGAGTTGATGTAGACTTCTGTAGCTGACCTCTATTCGAGCGCATAAAAAAGCGGAAGGGGTACTCCCCTTCCGCCTCACTTGCCTGAGTGGCATCTATGACACTGTTGTGCTGCTACTAAAATTCACCCGTTGCAGCGGAAGACATAATGGTCAGCATGTTGCTGTTGGTCTTGATCGCTAGGGTATAGATATCATCAGGCAGTACGGTATTCTCAATCAGCATATCCAGATTGAGTGTAACTAGCCAGAAGCGTCCATCCATATCCTCTACCATAGAGATACGGCAAGGCATATAGGCGGCGTAGACGACATTATAGTCTGCCATGGTGCGTGCATCCGCAGGGCGACAGAACTGGAATACCTCTAGGTGACGCGCCTTGTTGCCGCGTGCATTGAGTTCACCAGAGACATTTTGACGACCGACATCCTTCATGTTGAGGTCGTTTGCCTTGGACATCATGGCATCAATGGCATCCTGTGGAGAGATGCCGTCGCGTAGTGCAATCTTGATAACAGACTGCTCTACGTTGAATACAGCGACACCAGGCTCTTTGGCTGAAACTGTCGTGGATAAGAGTAGTGCAGCAAGTAGTGTTGAAAAAATAGTTTTAAATTTCATGGTCATATTCCTCCTAAATTTAGTCATCCAGTGTAGATAGATAGGCAAGCAAGTCATTGAACATGGTCTCATTCATCTCGGCAAAGCTACTATCCTCTTTCTCGTCCTCACCATCATGGATGCGGGTGATTGCCTTAAAGTCCTGTAGCTGCTTCAGCAGGTAACTGGTGTGTTGCCCTTTCAGAGGGGGGATATCTTTCTTCGCCTTACCGGAGCCATCTTTCATATGGCAGCGATAGCACTCCTCTTCGGTATATATACTCTTACCCACTGCAGCATTGCCAGGGGCGTTCATGATCTGGCGTTGGTGACCCACCGGAACACTCATATGCTCTAGATAGACAGAGATGTCGTTCATGTCACTGGGGGTCATCATATCGACCATGCTGGTGATCAGCATCGGCATGTGGGCTTGACGGCGGCCCTCTTTAAGACGTTGTAACTCATTTTCAACGTAGCCACTGGGGAGGCCAGCGAGGCGTGGATAGAGGTCGCCGGCAACACCTTGCATGTATTGGCCGTGGCAGAGTGCGCAGCTACGACTTAGGTTTTTTCCGTTGTCGAGATCGGCAGCTTGTAGTGTAAAGGGGAGCAGCAGGGTTGCTGCTGCAATTAGGCTCTTTTTGAGATCCATAGTTCCTCCGTGGAAGTGTAGAGATGATTTTGCGCCTATTTGTTTTATGATAATACGCAATTCTATATGTTACTATAAAAAAAGAGAGTGGGGATAGAGATAATCAATTGACCCACAAACAGATAACTCTTTCAGGGTATAGGGCACGGTATAAATGAGCGATCAGAAATTTTCTTGGATGGTGAATATGGGGGATCGGGTGGTTGAGCTGTTTCACCTGCTGGGGCTGTTTGTGGTGGGGGGGACCATTGTCTGGTCTGCTATTGCTGAATATATTGAGATCATCGGTAAGGGGCACGCCTCACTGGGGGATATTCTGTTGCTCTTTATCTATCTGGAACTGGGGGCGATGGTCGGGGTGTTTTTCCGTACCCACCGTATTCCGGTGATCTTCCTGCTGTTTATCACCATCACCGCGATGACGCGTTATCTGGCGATTGATATCAAGACCATGATGATGGAGTCTGTATTGGTGATTTCGGGCTCTATTCTGCTGTTGACACTCTCTATTTTGGTGCTGCGTTACAGCTCCAACCGCTTCTCATCAGAGCAAGGGTCGATCTCTGATGAGCGCGGGATAGGTGCCCCAGTGAGTGGCGATGGTTAACCTCTCTATAAGTCCATGCGGTGCAACGTTCCTTCCCCATTGAGGGGGCCGTTGCATGGACTTATTCAGCCAATAGCATCTGAGTATCAGCCAGCACGGTCTCTACATGCTCTTTAACGCGGACCTTAGGGTAGGCCTTTAAGATAGATCCATCGGCATCAATAAGGAAGGTGGTACGCACAATCCCCATATAGACCTTGCCGTAGTTCTTCTTCTCCTGCCAAACCCCAAAGGCCTCACACAGCTCCGCCTCGGGTTCATTGTCAGCCAGCAGAGTGAAGGGCAACTCATGCTTGGTGATAAAGTTGGTGTGGACCCGTGCGCTGTCTTTGGATACGCCGACCACCTCCATGCCGAGTTTGCGGAAGGCCTCAATCTCATCACCAAACTCCTTGGCCTCTGTAGTGCAGCCGGGGGTGTTGTCTTTGGGGTAAAAGTAGAGGATCAACCCCTTGTTGCCCTTGAGATCATCAAAGGTCTTGTGATCACCATTTTGGTCAGGCTTTGAGAAATCAGGAATCGTAGAACCAGCTTCTAACATTGTTGTGCTCCGTATCTGTTTTAAAGGGTAATGGATGAATGGTACCTCAAAAAAATGCCCCAAGAACAGTGTTCAAGGGGCATTCCGGCATCCTAAGAGAGGAGGAGTCTTAGTCAGCCTTACGCACTCTTTACGCACTCTTCCTGTCGTTCCACTTGGATACTTCATCATCCCA
>Ga0233445_1002946_pt1 | contig 10833 bp, 9 predicted proteins | sample SI_124_October20_5_FD_182779 | JGI IMG/M metagenome (GOLD analysis project Ga0233445, IMG submission 182779) | Seawater microbial communities from Saanich Inlet, British Columbia, Canada - SI_124_October2016_100_MG | ecosystem: Environmental > Aquatic > Marine > Inlet | place: Canada: British...
CTGGATTCACGGAAATTATCTGAAAAAGAAACAACGTAGAGGGACAGATAATGAAAGAAGAAACTGACGATGGGCAAACGCTGTATTGCTCCTTTTGTGGTAAAAGCCAACATGAAGTTAGGAAGTTAATTGCTGGTCCGGCAGTTTTTGTTTGTGATGAATGTGTCGATTTGTGTAATGACATTATTCGTGATGAATTGGGTGAAAAGGATTTTGAGGTCAATGATGAGTTGCTCACACCACGTGAACTTAACGCTAAATTAGATGAATACGTGATTGGCCAAGCCACCGCTAAAAAAGTGTTGTCTGTGGCGGTATATAATCACTATAAACGGTTGGGTGGAGAAGGTGTTCGTTGGGATGATGTGGAATTATCCAAAAGTAATATTTTGCTAATGGGGCCTACGGGTTGTGGTAAAACTTTGTTGGCTGAGACTTTGGCGAGATTGCTGGATGTGCCCTTTACTATGGCTGATGCCACTACGCTGACCGAGGCGGGTTATGTGGGTGAGGACGTTGAAAATATTATTCAAAAATTATTGCAGAAATGTGATTATGATGTTGAACGGGCTGAATCAGGGATCGTGTATGTCGATGAAATAGATAAAATTTCTCGGCGTTCAGATAATCCCTCAATTACTAGAGATGTGTCTGGCGAGGGCGTTCAGCAAGCGCTATTAAAATTAATTGAAGGTACCGTTGCATCAATTCCTCCCCAAGGAGGTCGAAAGCATCCTCAGCAAGATTTTCTCCAAGTGAATACGGCCAATATTTTATTTATTTGTGGTGGTGCTTTTGAGGGGTTGGGTAAGGTTATTCAGCAAAGGACCGACAATTCTGGTGGCATCGGATTTGGTGCTGAGGTTAAAAGTAAAAGAAAGGTTGATGATCAGTTAGGTGGTTTATTTCAGCTTATTGAACCGGAAGATTTGATTAAGTATGGGTTGATTCCTGAGTTTGTTGGACGGTTGCCTGTTCAAGCAACGTTGGAGGAATTAGATGAAGAGGCTTTGTTACGTATCCTTAAGGAGCCCAAAAATGCTCTGACCAAACAATATCAAAAGTTGTTTGAGATGGAAGGTTGCGAATTAGAGTTTAGGCCAGATGCATTAGTAGCTATTGCTAAACAGGCTATACACCGTAAGACCGGTGCTCGGGGCTTGCGTTCCATTATGGAAAAAACACTGTTGGATATTATGTATGATTTACCTTCGTTGGAGAATGTTGTTAAAGTTGTGATTGATGAAGGTTCTGTGGATGGCAACAGTGATCCGTTGTTGGTTTACGGTAATTCGGCTAAAAAAGTCGCTTCAGATTAACTTTTTAGCTTGAAAGGCGAATGGCTTTACCCCACATTAAAACGATAACGTTATTTCTCATAATCATCTGTTTTGTTAAGTGGATGGTTTGGAAGTAATCGACATGCGCTTTTGCGTGGCATTTGTCTGGATTTTCTTCTTGGCGGACTTCAGCTTAGTCGGTAACAGTAGATTTGAGATAAAATCTCAGCAATCCAAAGCTTAAAATTAAGGATTAGTGTATGACGGGTGAAAAAATAGAGCGTAGTGACGTGCAATCGGGTGATGTCCTGCCGGTTCTTCCCTTAAGAGATGTGGTCGTTTATCCACATACGGTTATGCCTTTGTTTGTTGGTAGAGAACGGTCTATTAATGCGTTACAAGTGGCGATGGGCGGCAGTAAGAAAATTCTTTTGGTAGCACAAAAAAGTGCTACGACAGACGAGCCTTCCGAAGAAGATATGTTTCGCATGGGTACTGTTGCTGTGATTTTGCAATTGTTGAAGTTGCCAGATGGCACTGTCAAAGTTTTAGTTGAAGGCGATCATAGGGCAAGTGTTCTCAGTTTTACTGATAATGCTGATTATTTCGAGGCTAAGGTTGAGCCAACCAGTGAAGTGTTGGGTAATCAATCAGAAGTTCAGGTTCTGATGCGGTCAGTGTTGGGTCAGTTCGAACAATACGTCAAATTGAATAAAAAGATTCCACCTGAAATTATGAGTTCGTTGTCCGGTATTGAGGACGCGAGCCGTTTGGCTGATACTGTGGCGGCGAATATTTCCCTGAAGATAGAAGACAAACAGGAGATGTTGGAGCAGCATGATGTTTTGGCGCGACTGGAAGGTCTGATGGGTTTCATGGAAGGTGAAATTGATCTGATGGAGGTTGAAAAGCGCATTCGTGGTCGAGTGAAGCGCCAGATGGAAAAAGGGCAGCGTGAGTATTATCTGAACGAACAAATGAAAGCGATCCAGAAAGAATTGGGTGATATGGATGAAGCACCCAATGAAATTGAAGAGTTTGCTGAACGGATTGCCAGTTCGGGTATGCCTAAAGATGCTTTAGAAAAGACAACGGCTGAATTGAAAAAGTTAAAGATGATGTCTCAGCAGTCGGCAGAAGCCACTGTAGTGAGAAATTATCTGGATTGTATGCTTGGGGTTCCTTGGAAAAAACGGTCTCGCATATCGCATGACCTAGATAAAGCGGAAGATATACTGGCAGCGGATCATTATGGCCTGGAAAAAATTAAAGAGCGTATTTTAGAATATCTGGCTGTGCAAAAACGCGTTAAAAAGTTAAAGGGAGCCATTTTGTGTTTGGTTGGGCCTCCAGGAGTGGGGAAGACCTCTCTAGGTAAGTCTATTGCTAGAGCTACGAATCGTAAATTTATTCGGATGTCTTTGGGCGGTGTTCGTGATGAGGCGGAGATTCGTGGGCATCGGCGTACCTATATTGGTTCTATGCCGGGAAAAATTATTCAAAAGTTATCTAAGGTAGAGCGTAAAAATCCTCTATTTTTATTGGATGAAATTGACAAAATGTCAATGGACTTCCGAGGTGACCCAGCGTCTGCTTTGCTTGAAGTTCTAGATCCTGAGCAAAATCATACGTTTAACGATCACTATCTAGAAGTAGATTACGATCTTTCAGAAGTCATGTTCGTGGCTACAGCTAATTCAATGAATATGCCGCCGGCCTTATTAGATCGTATGGAAGTGATTAACCTTTCTAGCTATATCGAAGATGAAAAAATTCAAATTGCCCAGCAGTATCTGGTTGAACGCAATTTAACTAATGCAGGATTGAAAGAAAAAGAAATTTCGATTAGCAGTACAGCTTTAAGAGATATCGTTCGCTATTATACCCGTGAAGCGGGTGTGAGAAATTTGGATCGAGAAATTTCTAAAATTTGTCGTAAGGTAGTTCGTGAGATTTTACAAAATGACTCTTTGAATAGTGTGACAATCACGCCTAAAAATTTGGGGAAATATCTGGGTGTCCAACGACATCGGTTTGGTGTGGCAGAAGATTATGATCAAATCGGTCAGGTTAACGGGTTGGCGTGGACAGAAGTGGGTGGAGAGCTCCTGAGTATAGAAGTGAGTGTTATGGAGGGAAAGGGTAAGCTGATTATTACCGGGCAGCTAGGTGATGTCATGCAGGAATCTATTCAAGCGGCTATGAGTGTGGTACGTAGTCGATCAGCGGCTTTGGGTATTCCAGCTAACTTTTATCAAGAACAGGATATTCATGTGCATGTGCCTGAAGGTGCTATTCCTAAGGATGGCCCGAGTGCGGGTATTGGTATGTGTACAGCATTGGTTTCGGCTTTAACTAAAATTCCAGTGCGTGCAGATGTAGCTATGACGGGTGAAATTACCTTAAGAGGTGAAGTGTTGCCTATTGGGGGGTTGAAAGAGAAGTTGTTGGCTGCTTTGCGTGCTGGGATTAAAACAGTTATTATTTCCGAGGAAAATAAACGTGATTTGGCAGATATGCCGAAGAAAATCACCCGAAATATTGATATTAAGCCGGTTAAATGGGTTGATGCTGTATTAGAATTAGCCTTGCAAAATCCGCCAAAACCATTGGGTTCTTCTGATGATGAGTCAAGTGAAAAGGTTAAGAAGGAAGATTCTGATAAAGAAGAATTAGTGCAAAGACATTAAAATTTTCGAAGACTCTTGATAGGCGCGCTAAGTTTTAGTGCGCCTTTTTAAATTGGATTTTTTGTGCTGTTTGTTGTGAAGAGCGGTAATTTTACGCTACTGGCTAAAAAAACCATTTTTAGCCAGTAGCGCGCTGCCGTAAGCAGCTTCGGTTTGGCTGGCTTGTTTAACCTGTCGGTTGAGTAACCGTTGCCTTATTTGTGTCCACTGCGGATTGAGTGCGCCACCACCCGTGGATTGGATTATACTTGGGTCTTGCGAGCCAAGTTTGATTAGGGTGTCATAGCCAGTTTTCTCGACTTGAGAAATACCTTCCAATAAACCTGCCAGAAACTCAACTGGATTGTTGGGCACAGGGTGAATTTTGGCTGTTTTTGTGACATCCATGAGGGGGAATCGTTCTCCTGGGCGTAATAAAGGGTAATAATGGTGTGGGCTGGGTATTAGAGGATTGATTTGTTTCGAGAGTCGTTTAATGTCTTCTTCAGAGAAATATTTGGCAAGTACAGCACCTCCGCTATTGGATGCTCCTCCGATTAACCATAGATCGCCTAGTCGGTGACTATAAACTCCGTGTTTTGCTGAAAAGATGGCTTGGGTGTGTAAAACCTTAAGTACTAAAGTGGATCCTAGTGTTGTTACCGCATTTCCAGGGTTTTTCGCGCCTGTCGCCATGAAAGCGGCAATGCTGTCGGTGGTGCCAGAAAAAATCTGTGTACTTTCGGGTAAACCTGTTTGTTGCGAAGCTTTTGGTGTGATGTTTCCAATAAGTGTCCCTGGTGGTACGACTTGTGGTAAATATGATTGAATATTGAATATTTTCAGCCAATTAGGCCAGCAGCGATCTTGACTGTTATAGCCCAATTTTAGGCAATTGTTTTCGTCACTTATGTGAAACTTTCCGCTTAGATTGGCACTTAACCAGTCGGCCTGATGGTGTAGGTGAAAGGGTTGTGTGTGTTGTGTTTTTAGCCACAGTAATTTGGCTAAAGAGCTGCTAGCGCCTTGTGCCCCAGAATTGGCGGGTACGTGGTTGGCAATCATTTGGGCTGCTTCGATACAGTGTTGGTCGTTATACATTAACGCGGGACTAATGGGCGTACCGTCCGCATCTGTGGCAAGAACAGTAGCCGAAGTTCCATTCAGAGAAAGTGCGGTCACGTGGTCAGAGGGTATTTGACGACATAACGCTTGGAGTACGCTGACTAGTGTGTCCCACCATATTATAGAGTCTTGGCTAATGTGATTCTGTATATTCTTAGGCGGGGGTAAGGGTAGTTTACTTTGTCCTTGAATATTTCCATGAGTATCGATGGCTATGGCTCGAATTCCAGACGTGCCGACATCAACGCCTACAAATAATGGAAAATTCATGTGCGTAGGCTGATCACCGGCCAGTTGTTCTTCTGTGCGTGTGTTTTTAAGCGAAGATCGGGGTCTACGGCGGTGGGATGTGTCACGCGGTTTAGTAAGGGAAGATCATTGAATGAGTCACTGTAGAAGAAACTATTTTCCATTGTGTGGGGGTTTTCTCTCAGCCAGTTGTTTAAGCGAGTGATTTTTCCTTCTTGAAAGCAGGGTGTGCCTAATACTTTTCCAGTGTAGCGGTTTTGTTTTTTTTCTGCAGAAGTGGCCAGTAGATGTGGGACATCTAGAGCATCGGCAATCGGTTGTGTAACAAAATCATTTGTGGCCGTAATAATGATTAGAGTGTCTCCTCGGAGACGGTGTTTATCTAATAACTCAAAGGCTTTAGGAAGCATGACGGGTTTTATATATTGGGACATAAACTCGGTATGCCAAGTTTTGAGTGTTGTTAGTGGGTAGCGGCTCAGAGGTTCTAATGAGAACTTTAGAAAAGCTTGAATGTCTAATGTTCCTTGGCGATATTTCTGGTAGAAAATATCATTTTGTATGCGGTGAGCTTCGGCATCTACACGGTTGTTATCTGCAAGAAACTCTCCCCAAAGGTGATCGCTGTCTCCGCCAATGAGTGTATTGTCTAAATCAAAAAGTGCTAGAGCCATGGTGTGTGCTCATTTAGTGTATTTGGGTGAAAGGCCCCGCCAAAAATGGCGGGGGTGTTCTTAGGCGACTCTTACGGTTTCTCGTGTTGAGTGCGTAGTGGCTATGTTGCCGATAGAGATTTTTCGAGGTTTCATCGCATCGGGTATTTTCCGCTCTAAATCAATGTGTAATAAACCATTCTCCATATAGGCTGTGGTCACTTTTACATGGTCGGCAAGTTGGTAGCTACGTTTAAAATTGCGTTCAGCAATGCCTTGATGTAAGTATTTCCCATGATGACTAGGGGTCGTGATTTTCCCAGCGACAGTTAGGGTGTTTTCTTTGATTTCAATATCTAGGTCAGTTTCTTTGAAACCAGCGACGGCGAGACTAATGCGATAGGTGTCCTCGCCGGTTAATTCGATATTGTAAGGCGGGTAGCCAGAGTAATCTGTATGCGAAGCTGTGTCTAGCATATTAGCCAGACGGTCAAAGCCGATGGTGGAACGAAATAAGGGGCTTAGGTCAAAAGTTGTCATAATCATATCCTCGTTAATGAGCAAAATGTTTCAATAAATTATTATCTGGCCAATGGCCCAGACAAATAGCAGAACTGAATGTTTTCAGCTTCTGTGCGGTTATACATGGGTTTTGGAGGTTTGCTTTTCAAGTGTTGAAGCAGATTGTCTTGCAATTACGGAAGAATCTCAGGACAATCAGTTGCTTAATAAAAAAATAATGCGCTATATTCTAAAAAATTAATCCCCCTGTTTTTTTTGGGGTTCAGGATATTCTATGGGACAAGTGACATCAACAGATGTTCAGGTGGGCAGACCTTTGCCTTTCAATGCGTTTGATAAAAACGGTAAACTGTTGCTCAAAAAAGGGACGGTCATTAAGTCCCAGAAACAGTTGGATGCGTTATTGTCCCGAGGCTTATTTAGTCGAGATAATGAACAGGAAGACTTGCCTGAAGTTGAGCCAGATAGACCCGACCCATTTGATATGATGAATAAAATTTTGTATGCGTGGGATCGTATTGTTCAGAGTGTGGGTAGTGGTGCTGAAAATTTTGAGACACGTGTTCTGCAGTTGTGTGCAACAATTCAGAAGTTGTGCGACCTAGATAGTGATGCCGCGTTGGGAGCTATTCATTTAAGGCATGAGGGTTCTTATTCCATTAACCGATCTATACAGAATACAATATTTTGTGAATTGATTGCTCGTCAGTTAAAGCGATCTCAAGAGCAGAGAGTCACTTTATTGGCGGCGTCGTTGTGTAGTAATGTCACTTTTATTGGTTTTCAGAATGAATTAAACGGTCAAAAGAAACGCTTGAATGTTGAACAAAGACAGCGTGTAGAACAGCATCCGCAAGAGGCTGTGAACTTTTTGGAAAGTATTGGCGTAGAAGATCAGATTTGGTTGCAATCTGTGCTACAGCATCATGAGATGCTAGATGGTTCAGGTTATCCTAGTCAGCTCAGAGGTAAGGAAATTATTCCTCCGGCCAGAATTATCGCTTTATCCGATCGTTATGGAGCGGCAATCTCTCCTCGTGCTTATCGTCGGGCTAGAGTGTCTAAAGACATTATGCGTAATTTATTGGTTAATAAGGGTAAGCAATACGATGCGACTTTGTGTATGTTGTTTATTAAAGAGTTAGGTGTTTTTCCTCCCGGTTCATTGGTGACGCTTAAAAATGGTGAGACAGCTGTTATCACAAGACGTGGAAAGAATAGTATGAAGCCGGAATGTGCTAGTGTGTTAAATGCTCAAGGTGGCTTGATGGGGGTGCGACACAGAAATTCTGGGGTGCCAGAATACGAGATTCAATCTATGTGTTTTCTTGAAGAGACTGCTTTTTTAAGTTTGAATGAACTTTGGGGATATAAATAAAAAAGCCCCTTGAGGGGGCTTTATGGTTTTTGGCTCCTCGGGACGGGCTCGAACCGCCGACCTAGTGATTAACAGTCACCCGCTCTACCAACTGAGCTACCGAGGAAAAACTAAGCGCTATGTTACCTGTGAATCAGGGTATGGTCAACTGATGATGGTTGAGTTTTTTATCTTGACAGAAGTGTAAATCTGGTTAGAATAGCGCTCGGTTATGTTGAGCGGGAATAGCTCAGTTGGTAGAGCACAACCTTGCCAAGGTTGGGGTCGCGAGTTCGAATCTCGTTTCCCGCTCCAGTTTTTTACCTTATGATCTTTACCGAATTGTTAGTTGGCTGGGTGGCAGAGTGGTTATGCAGCGGCCTGCAAAGCCGTGTACGCCGGTTCGATTCCGGCCTCAGCCTCCATATAGCCCGGGTGGCGGAACTGGTAGACGCAGCAGACTTAAAATCTGCCGACCCAAAAGGTCGTGCCGGTTCGATTCCGGCCCTGGGCACCATCATTTTAACCTGAGTGGTATTTTTGCATTTTTACTGCCACAGGTTCCTATTTAGAAATAGTTCGGCAACTGATTGTCATCAGTGCTATAATCCGCGACCTCTTAAATTTATAATCATATTACTTGTATGAGTATTTGGATTAAAATCCCGCAATTGTCAGAAATAGAAAGTCATAGTCAACATACGGCGGCAAGTCATATGGGGATTAGTATTAGCCGGATTGGTGATGACTTTATCGAGGGGTTGATGTCGGTTGATCATAGAACGCGACAGAATATGGGGTTACTGCATGGTGGGGCGTCCGTCCTGTTCGCTGAGACCTTAGGTAGTGTGGCTGCTAATTATTGTGTTGATTTTAGTACGCATTATTGTGTGGGTTTAGACATTAATGCTAATCACGTTCGTCGTGTTGAGCAGGGTGTGGTGATTGGTGTGGCGAGGGCTTTGCATATAGGAAGGTCTACACAAGTGTGGGAAATTAAAATTTGTGATAACAAGAATCGTTTGGTGTCTATTGCTCGCCTGACTATGGCGGTGGTATGTCGAAGGGAGTCTGAGGAATGACTGATTATCAAGATAAAGATTTGCGTCAGCGTGTCAAAATTCTGGGCCAGTTATTAGGTAATGTGTTGCAGGAGCAGGCTGGAGATGATTCTTTTGATCATGTGGAAACCCTGCGTAAAGGATATATTGATTTACGTAAGCAGGATGTGCCTGAGAAACGTTCGGAATTATTTGATTATATTAAAAACATTCCGGCGGAGAAGTTAACGCCGCTTATTCGGGCATTTAGTGTGTATTTTAGTTTGGTGAATTTGTCGGAAGAGCATCACCAACATAAGCAGCGCCGTCGTCAGGTAATTGAAAGTGAGACCTTATGGCCAGGTTCATTTCTTGAGTTATTTTCCAGCTTGAAAGCAGAAGGAATGACGCAGGAAGACGTACAGGGGTTGTTAAATAAAACCCAGTATATTCCTGTTTTTACGGCTCACCCTACGGAATCTAAAAGACGTACTGTTTTGCAAATTATGCGACAAATCTTTATGGATTGTCGTGGCTTTGATGGTCATGACCTAAGTGAGTACGATCGTCAGGGGTTAATGCAGCAGATTGAGAATCAGATTCAATTGTTGTGGAAAACCAATGAAGTTAGGATTGATAAACCCAAGGTATATGATGAAATTCGTCAGGGTTTGTTTTATTTTCGTACCTGTATTTTCGCGGCGGTACCAAAGGTTTATCGTTTTGTAGATCGCGCTTTAATGCGGACTTATCCCGATGAACAGCGGGTCGATGTGCCCAGCTTTTTGCAATTTGGTTCTTGGATTGGTGGGGACCGTGATGGTAACCCTAATGTTAAGCCTGAAACTACGCGTTTGGCTGTGCGTATGCATACTCGAGAAGTCTTGCGTGAGTATATTCGTCATGTCACAGAATTAGCCAATACCTTGACGCATTCGAGTCAATTGTGTGAGATTTCTCAGGGGCTATTGGATAGTATTAAAGAGGATGAGGCATATTACCAAAAGAGTTTTTCTGATAATCCGCAGAGATTTATTCAGGAGCCTTATCGGCGTAAGTTGATATTAATCAAGCAGCGTTTGATGGATAATCTTGCCGTGGCTGAAGATAAGTTGTCTCATGTTGAGGGCGTGGATGTTGCTACGGCAGGTTATCTTTCCGAACAGCATTTTCTGAATGATCTAAAGTTAATTAGGGGTTCATTATGTGGTCACGGTGATGGGAGTATTGCTGAAGGTGATTTGCAGGATTTGATTCGTTTGGTGGAAACCTTTGGTTTTTTTCTGGTGCGTTTGGATATTCGTCAGGAATCTACAAGACACACAGCGGCTATCAGTGAGATTTTTTCCCAGTTCGATAGCGGAGTTGATTACGGTTCATTGTCTGAAGAAGAGCGGTTGGTGTTGTTGGCCAAGACGTTGGTGAATCCAGAAAAAATTTGCCTCGTTAATAAAGAACAGTTGACGGATGAAACCCAAGAGACTTTGGCTGTATTTGGTGTTATGTCTGAAATGCGTGAGGAAGTTAGTGCGCGAGCCTTTGGGAGTTATGTGATTTCCATGACACATCAGGCCAGTCATGTGATGGAAGTGATGGTCATGGCGAGTTTGGCTGGTTTAGCTGGGCAAAAGGACGGTGAGTGGTTTTGTCATATTCAGATTAGCCCCTTGTTTGAAACGATCGAAGATCTTGAGCATATTTTGCCTGTGATGTCGGCTTTGTTAGATAACCCTCAGTATGCAGGTTTGTTGAAAGCATCCGGTAATTACCAGGAAGTCATGTTGGGATATTCAGACTCCTGTAAGGATGGGGGTATGTTGTCTTCTGCGTGGAGTTTGTATCAAGCGCAACAACAAATTACCCAGTTGTTTGTTGAACATGGTGTTAAAGGTCGTTTGTTTCATGGTCGTGGCGGAACGATTGGGCGAGGTGGTGGTC
>Ga0233445_1002955_pt1 | contig 10804 bp, 6 predicted proteins | sample SI_124_October20_5_FD_182779 | JGI IMG/M metagenome (GOLD analysis project Ga0233445, IMG submission 182779) | Seawater microbial communities from Saanich Inlet, British Columbia, Canada - SI_124_October2016_100_MG | ecosystem: Environmental > Aquatic > Marine > Inlet | place: Canada: British...
CTTATCTGGACTGGATTAGCGAGACGTTGGGTGTTGAACGGGAAGAAGACTAAACGATGGATTGGTTAAGTGCGGATCAAGCACATGTTTGGCATCCCTATTCCGCGATGGATGGCCGTGCCCCAGTTTTTCCGGTGGTGTCTGCCTCCGGTGTACGCTTGCAATTGGCTGATGGACGGCAGTTGATAGATGGTATGGCTTCATGGTGGGCGGTCATCCATGGCTATAATCACCCCGCTTTGAATCAGGCCTTGCACGAGCAGGTCGAAGTGATGAGTCATGTCATGTTTGGTGGTTTAACGCATCCTGTCGCAGTTAATTTGGCGGTTAAATTGGTTGAGTTAACGCCACTGCCCTTACAGAAAGTCTTTTTTTGTGATTCCGGTTCGGTGGCGGTTGAAGTGGCCATTAAAATGGCGTTGCAGTATTGGGTTGCTCAGGGACAGTCCGATAAAAATCGTTTATTAACCCTTCGCTCTGGTTATCACGGCGATACGTTTGGGGCTATGTCAGTATGTGATCCGGTGAATGGGATGCATCAACTATTTCATACGGTTTTACCCACGCATTATTTTTCTCCTGCGCCTCAGGTATCTTACGATGATGAATGGGATGATGAAGATTTGATTGAGTTTCAGCGGTTGATCGCTGAGAACCATCAGCAGATTGCGGCGGTTATTTTGGAGCCTATTGTGCAGGGTGCTGGAGGTATGCGTATTTATCATCCACAGTTTTTAGCTGGGGTGCGACGGCTCTGTGACGATTATCAGGTGCTACTGATTATTGACGAAATCGCCACTGGTTTTGGCCGTACCGGTAAGTTGTTTGCTGCTGAGCACGCGGGGGTAACGGCAGATATTTTGTGTGTGGGCAAAGCATTGACTGGTGGCTACATGAGTTTGGCGGCGACATTGACCACAGAAAAAATCAGTGAGGGGATCTCTAAAGAAGGCGGTGTGTTAATGCATGGGCCCACCTTTATGGCTAACCCATTAGCTTGTCGTGTGGCCTTGGCCAGTATCGACTTATTGTTGAGTAGTCCATGGCAACAGTGGGTTCAACGGATTGATCAGCAATTACGTCAAGGCTTGCTTATTTGCAAAGATTGGCCTCAAGTGGTCGATATACGGATATTAGGGGCGTTAGGTATTATCGAAATGACGCAGGCGGTGGATATGAAGCAGTGGCAGCCTCGCTTTGTTGAGCTGGGTGTGTGGGTTAGGCCGTTTGGAAAATTGGTGTATTTGATGCCGCCCTTTGTGATTAATCGGGAGGACCTGGATTACTTGATTCGTATGGTTGTCAGAGTAGTTTCTGAGATGAAAGGCTAGAGGTGCTTCCATTGCCCCTCTGAACTGGATAAAATAGTTAGTGCTGCTGGGTTAGAAGTCGTATGCTTACTAATCTTTGTGTTTTATCCTTTATTTTGTTGTGTGTAACTATGAGAATTATGTTGAAATCCAAAATTCACCGGGCCACGGTGACGCAAGCCGAATTAAATTATGTTGGCAGCATCACCATAGACAGTCATTTGATGGATACTGTTGATCTGATTCCCGGAGAGAAGGTGTTGGTGGTAAATAATACCACCGGCGCACGTTTCGAGACCTACGTATTGGAAGGCGAATGGGACTCGGGTGTTATTTGTATTAACGGTGGAGCTGCCCATCTGGCGACAGAAGGAGATAATGTGACGATTATTGCCTTTGAAGTAACAGGTGACGTGAGGAAGCCGAATAAGGTATTGTTAGATAGTCGGAATAAAGTGATTGATATTGATATGACAATACTGGAATAAGAAGTAATTGGATGCTGGTTTCCTAAGATTGTGTTTAAGGGGTTAGGGCATAGTGTTTGGTAAGTTTCTGTATTGATTGACAGGTAAAGGTTCATCTATGAGTCAGGCACATCCTGCTGATATTGTTGATCGTGGAAAAGACAGTCTGGCTGTGGTATTTGGTCACGTTGCTGTTAAGCATTTTGATGAATTTGTTGCTGAAGTTCGTGATTTGGCTACTTCACTGATGCAGATCGATGATTTAGAAAGCGACATTGTCATCAGTTCAATTTTTCTTAAGTCGGCGCATAGTTACGCTGTCCATCATTCTATGGACACCTCCATTTTGTGCGCGCATATCAGTCGCGAGATGAACTATTCCAAAGAGCAACGTCTAAGCTTGCTTTGTGCTTCATTGACGATGAATATTGGCATGGTTGAATTGCAAGACCGTGTTTATGAGAGTCGTGAGGCGTTGTCTCCCGAAGAAAAAAAAGTTGTCCGAAATCATACCAATAAAGCCTTAGAGTTACTTAAAGAAGCCGGAGTTGAGGACGAATTGTGGTTGTCCATCGTGGATACGCATCATGAGAAAATGGATGGGACAGGGTATCCCAACGGGTTGCAGGGAAATGATATTCCAGAATTGGCGCGTATTGTACACGTTGCGGATGTTTATGCGGCGATGGTTTCTCCTAGACAATATCGCCATGGCATGTTGGCCAGTGATATTGCTAAGTCTTTTTTGGTTAAGTACGGAAAATCAATGGATGTTAAGGTTAGCGCTTGCTTGATTCGGGAGTTGGGTTTATATCCCCCAGGTAGCGTGGTGAAAGTGACTAGCGGTGAGTATGCTGTGGTGGTAGCGCGTGGTGAAAATATTATGTCGCCGGTGGTGCGTATATTAGATACCAAGAAAGGACTGACGGGAACGATTAAGCATATTCCTGATAAGGAGGTGTCTTCTATTTTGCCTTTATTGGCTAAAGGTCCTTATTTGGATGCACGAGTTATTTGGTGTCCTTCTTCCAGTTCGGCATTTTTTGATGTCCCAGCGCCAAGCCCCATAGGGTTGAAATTAGCATTGGAATTGATTAAAGACATTAAATTACCGTCCCAGCCCGAAGTGTTGTTTAAAATTAATGGCTTGATTAAGCAAGATGAGCCGGATTTGCAGAAAATTGCAAATTTGGTCAGTACCGACCTGATGATTTCCGGTTTGACATTGAAATCTGCTAACTCCCCAATGTTTAATCAGGGGAATAAAATTACCTCGGTACGGCATGCGTTATCTTTTTTAGGTATTGATCGATTCAAAAAACTGGTGCTGACTTCGGTATTGAAAATTACGTTAGAAGAACATACAGGTCATGTTTGTGGTGATAATGACTTGGAAGTTTTTGCACTTGGCTATTGCTGTGAGAGGATTGCTGATTTGGTGCATGATGCTGATGGTGATGATGCATTTCTTTGTGGTGTTTTTAGTGACAGTGGCACCTTGTTTATGAGTAAGCGCTTCCCAGATTATGGTCATGTGGCCTCAACGAGGTTGCATCGTTCGCCAATTTCGGGCACGTGTGCAGAGATGTATCATTACACCGTGCATCACGGGTTGCTCAGTTATTTGTTTAGTAAGCGCTGGCAATTGCCTGATTCGGTCTGTTTGGCTGTGTATTATCATCACGTACCTAATCTTGCGCTGATTCAGGATTATCACGTGAGAACATTGACCGCGATTATTGGGTTAGGCTCGGTGTTAGTGGACTTGGTGATTTTTGCTCGCCAATCCACTGATGAAACTCAGCAGTTATACGCTAATTGTATGGCCGAATTGTGTTTGGAAGATTCAGACATTGAAGCGATTCGGGATGATCTAGCCGGTTCTGTGTTAATTGGTTAAAACTTGGTTCTGAATTTTTTATAACCGTGTTGTATGTAGTAAAGTCCCTTTGTGATGGTGTTGACTTCCAGATAACGCACTTATATTTTTAAACGCTTATGTGCGCACCTGGATTCAAATAAAAAATGGGTTTAAGCGCTTTGTAAGCTTCTGGAAATAATTTCTGTTGTGTCTTTAGATAAATTTTCGGTATTGCCGATAATTTCTAACTGTGTGTGTATTTTTTCCTGATTATCGGGAGTGTACTTCTTCCAGCGGTTAAATGCGCTGGCTAAGCGGGCTGCCATATGTGGATTTCGGTTGTCAATGTCGAGTATTTGTTGCGTGAGAAATTGATATCCAGATCCATCTTTAGCGTGGAATAATGCTGGGTTGGCAAAGCAAAATGTCGAGATTAATGACCTAAGTTTATTCGGGTTATTAATGTCAAAGGCTTCGTGTTGAAGCAATCTTTTTACGCGTGTGAGTGTGTCCGGTAGTCGGGATGTCGCTTGTACGCCAAACCATTTATCGACGACGAGTGCTTCGTGTTGCCATTTTTGATAGAAGGAATCTAGGGCCATTGATCGTTGTGGGCAAGGGGTATTGGCAAGTAGTCCCAATGCAGTAATGGTATCCGTCATGTTGTTTGACTGCTCAAATTGTTGATAAGCCAGAGTCGTTATGTCGTCGTCTTTCAAGGTCATTAAATAGGATAAGCAAAGGTTTTTCAGTTTGCGTAGGCCGCGAGTTGTTGTTGTGTCGGTAGTTGACTGTAAGCGAGAGTTAAGTTTGCTGTAGAGATCAAATAACGGTGTTTTCAGTGCTGTGGCAAGCTGTGCCAGCAATTGCTGGCGAGTTTGATGGATTAATTGGGCGTCAACAGAGGTTAATGCGTCAAAGGGAAGTTGTTCAGAGAGATAGTTTTCACTGGGTAAGGTTAGTGCTTGGGCAATCAGGCTCTTGTCCAAGGATGGGTGCTGTAATGTGTGCAATACAGCTTGGCTAAGTTGTGAGAAATTGTCTGCCCCAGCCTCTGGTGTCATCATGTTTTGTAAAATGGTTTGACTAAAAAGCTGTTGTCCGGCATCCCAGCGATTAAACGGATCATCATCGTGGGAAAATAAAAAGGTGAGTTTGTCTAGGTCGTGGTCTTGCTGTAATTTTATTGGGGCGGAAAAATTACGTAACAAAGAAGGTGTGGGCTCGACGGGCAGGTTCTTGAAGGTGAAGCTTTCCTCGGCTTCTTGTAGCACCAGAGTGCGTGTCGATTGGGGTAAGGTTTGTCCCTGTGGATCAAGGAGGGTCATGTTCATAGGAATCAGCAAAGGTTGTTTTTCGGTTTGATCGGCAGTAGCGGGAGTATGTTGTCGAAAGGTTAGTGTGAATAACTGTGTTGTAGCGTCGTAATGACTATCAACCTGGACAATTGGTGTGCCAGATTGTGTATACCAAAGACGGAATTGTTTTAAATCATAGTCGTTAGCATCCTCCATGGCCGCGACAAATTCTTCTGTGGTGACGGCTTGAGAATCATGACGTTGGAAATACAGGTCCATCCCTTTACGGAACCCCTCGATGCCGAGTAATGTGTGAATCATGCGTACGACTTCGGCACCCTTGTTGTATACCGTGACAGTATAGAAGTTGTTAATACTGACGTAGGACTGTGGTTGAATGGGATGGCTCATCGGGCCAGCGTCTTCAGAAAACTGGGCGTTGCGGAGAATATTGACATCCTGAATACGTTTGACAGCTTTTTGAGACATGTCGGCTGAGAACTGTTGGTCACGGAAGACGGTTAAGCCTTCTTTTAAACTGAGTTGGAACCAATCTCGGCAAGTGACTCGGTTTCCGGTCCAATTGTGAAAGTATTCATGTGCAATGACGCTCTCTACACCTTCGTAATCGTTATCTGTGGCGGTTTGGTGATCAGCTAGTACGTATTTGGTGTTGAATACATTGAGTCCCTTGTTTTCCATGGCGCCCATATTAAAGTCACTGACAGCGACAATGAGGTAGTTGTCTAAGTCGTACTCTAGCCCGAAGGTTTCTTCATCCCAGCGCATAGCGTTTTTGAGGGAGTCCATCGCATGTTGGCACTTATCAATATCATGTGAAGCGACATAAATTTCTAATGCGATACGACGCTGAGATTGGGTAATATAGTGGTCTTTTAGGACGGAGAGGTCTCCGGCAACGAGTGCAAATAAATAACAGGGTTTGCTAAAGGGATCTTCCCAAGTCACAAAATGGCGTTCGTTAGCTAAATCACCACTTTGTGTTTTGTTGCCATTGGATAATAATACGGGAAATTGAGTTTTGTTCGCACGGATTGTGGTGGTAAAACGGCTCATAACATCGGGTCTATCGGGGAAGTAAGTGATTTTTCTAAAACCTTCAGCTTCGCATTGGGTGCAGAACAGCCCGTTTGATTGATATAATCCCTCTAATTCAGTGTTTTCATGTGGCTTGATTTCTGTTTCAATAGAAAGCGTGAAAGTTTCCGGTGGATTGAAAAGGCTTAATGTTGTTGAATTGACTTGGTAGTTCTTGGGGTCAAGGTCTTTTTTGTTTAGCTTGATGTGTTTTAGTGTGAGTTTTTCACCATGCAGCAGTAGCGTTGTTTTAGGGGGTACTAGAGGGTTTCGATGTACTTGTAGAGTGGATCTGACGAGGGTATGGCTATCATACAGGTCAAAATCTAAGTCTATTTGAGTGACTAGGTAGGCGGGTGGCGTGTAATCTTTTAGTTTGATGGTGTGTGCTTGTAGTGTCACGATTAAAGCTCCTAGATAAGTTTAAGTGTCGTAGTATAAAAGTTAAATCGTTTGTGTTGTATGAATATCTAAAACGCATTAAGGGGGTGTTGTGAAAATAGGGCAATTAAAGTTAAGTCAGCAAGTCAGTGCTTTGCTCGGAATACTAGGGATATTAAATATTCTCTGGATGTTGTATGCCGTCAGTGGAGTACCAGATGATATGCTCACCGGTTTATTGATTAGTTTTCTAGGAATTACTGCGATAGGAGCCGGTTTAGGATATTGGTTGGTGAATGGTTTGCAGTTAGGTATGCAACGGTTGGGTGATGAAGTGACGCATTTGTCCGAGTCAGGTTATTCCGTGTCCCCACTTCCAGAATATTTTCGCTCTTACGACATGACTGTGTTATTCGAGAATCTTTCACAGCATCGACATATTCTGGAATCGTTAGAATCAGATAAACGTTCGGTCGTTGATCAGCGGGATTATATTCAAGTGGCTATTGATAATGTGAGTCAGCCTTTGATGTTCGCCGATGCTGGAGGAAATATTATTTTCCAGAACCAAGCAATGAAGAAACAGTTTTTTCACAATGTTGAGGAATCCGTTATTGAAGATAAGGTATTAGAGGTTCTGTCTTCTATTATGGCCGTTAATCGTCAGGAGGAACTTCCAGGTAAGCAAGTTCAGAAACTTGATTTTAATGGAAAAATTATCAATGTTACGTTTAATCCAGTGTTCTCTAAGTTAGAGGAGCGAGTGGGTTGTGTCATGGAATGGCAGGACGTGACCGAGCAGCTGGAGGCAGAAGAACAGTTTTCTACTTTGGTTCAGAACGCTAGTGCGGGAAACCTAGATAGTCAATTGGACAGTAGTCACTATTCAGGGTTTTTGTCTTCTTTAGCAGTTGAGCTTAATGAGTTGTTAGGTACGTTAAATGAGCCATTGAAAAATGTTATTTCTGTAATTCATGCTTTGTCTAAGGGCAATTTGGGTCAGCGTATGGACGGTAATTACACTGGTCTCTTTGCTGAATTGCAAGAAGGAGTAAATGAATCATTGAGTAGATTAAAAGGCGTGTTGGATGAAGTTCAGCAAGCCGGTCATAGTATTGTGGAACAAGTGGAGGTTATGGCTCAGACCACTCAGGATATTAGTGCACGAATTCGTTCGGAAGCTAAGGAGCTGGATAAGACGGCACAGGAGTTAGATGGATTGACTACGACGGTCAGACAAAATAACAATTATGCTAAGCAGGCGGGTGAATGGGCAGAAGATGCTGTGGATATGGCTGGTAAAGGGCGAGATGCCGTAGGTAAAGCCATGAACGCGATGATGCATATTAGTGATTCGAGTCAGCAAATTTCCGACACCATTGGTGTCATAGATGGAATTTCTTCGCAAACGAATTTGTTGGCGTTAAATGCGGCGGTTGAAGCCGCGCGAGCGGGGGAGCAGGGCAAGGGGTTTTCTGTAGTGGCGGCCGATGTGCGGGTGTTGTCCCAAAAGAGTGCGCAAGCGTCTCATGAAATTCGGGCGTTAATTGACGACAGTGTTAGGCAGGTAGGTGAAGGGGTGAAATTAGTCAGAAGAGCTGATGAACGCTTAAGAGAGATTGTTGGTGCGAATAAAAAACTATGCGAAGTGATTAACGAGATTACTTCTACCAGTAATGAGCAAACCACTGGGATTGGCTATATATATGAAGTGGTCAAACATCTTGACGATGCAACACAGCGAAATACTCTATTGTGTGATCGGGCGGCTGATTCTAGTGAAGGTATTCGTGGGCAAATGCAACATATGGAAGATTTAATGGGATATTTTAAGGTGGGTAATGGAGAGGGTGACTTGTCAGAATCTGGTAATGAATCAGAAGAAGAAGGAACGGCTTGCGGCGTGACTATTAAATCGCTTGGGAATGTTGACGAAACAGATCAAAGTACTGAGGTGTGATAAGGGTGATGGCGGTGTTTTTAGGTGATTGGTTTAAGGGTGAAGTTCGATGTTAGAGAGTCGTGCAGTAGTCCTCAATCGTCATAACGATACGTTGGAAGTCGCTTTAGAGCGCGACAGTGGTTGTCAGGGTTGCCAGCAATGTGGTGTGAGTACAATCAGTCGTTTAATGCCTAATCATTTGCGTGTTCAGTTAACGTCCTCAAAGAATGTTCAAGTGGGTGAGAAGATTGTGTTAAGTTTACCGGAAAGAGGTTTGCTAAAGGCGGCTTGGCGTTGTTATTTATTGCCCTTGGGTGTGTTCTTTGGTGGGGCTTTATTGGGAGACGCTGTGGCTGGAGAAGGGGGTGCCGTGCTGTTAGGTTTGGTGGGTTTATTGTCTGGTGTTCTGATTGTCCACTCGCTGAATCACCGATTGTTGCAGGATGCCGATTATCAACCAGAGATTCACGATTAATCTCGCAAAAGGTTACTTCGATTTGTGTCTGCTGGGCTTTTTCTAAAAAAACCATTTAGTACGTTTTGTGATTGACCGCAGTGAACTGCGGTGCTGTTGTTTTGTTAGTAGCTTATTTTTGTTCACTGGTCTTGTGTAAATCTCTTTGTTTTTGTAAAAAACACCACAGAGCGACTGTTTTTTCCAGTCAAGGTTTTGAGGATTTATGGGTATCATTGGTTTTTTCTGAGTGTAAAAGTTTTGCATAATTAGTGGGTGATATAAATTTTATAGTAACGGTGTATGTGCTTCGGTTTATGAGTTTAAATCAAGTGGTGTATTTTCCGGTTAGTGATTGAGGAAATATTTATGGAAAGCGGCATGGATAGCCATTATCAGGCAGATAAAATTGAGTCTGTTGTGCAGAATTCTTGGCAAGAATCTTCGACATTTAAAGTTCAGGAAGATTTAGGGCGGGAAAAATATTACTGTTTGTCGATGTTTCCGTATCCCAGTGGGCGTTTGCATATGGGTCATGTACGTAATTATACGTTAGGGGACGTGATTGCCCGAATTATGCGTATGCATGGTAAAAATGTGTTGCAACCGATGGGTTGGGATGCGTTTGGTTTGCCTGCAGAAAATGCCGCGATTGCACATCAGTTGGCCCCTGCTGAATGGACCAGAAATAATATTGATATTATGCGAACTCAATTTCAGCGCTTGGGTTTTGGTTACGATTGGTCGCGGGAACTAGCAACGTGCGATAGTGATTATTATCGCTGGGAGCAATGGTTGTTTACCCGCTTGTTGGAAAAGGATTTGGTGTATCGGAAAACTGCGTTAGTCAATTGGTGTCCCAAAGATCAAACCGTGTTGGCTAATGAACAAGTGGAAGACGGGTGTTGCTGGCGTTGTAGTACACCGGTTGAGCGTCGTGAAATTCCTCAGTGGTTTATGCGTATTACCGATTATGCAGATGAACTATTGGAGCAGTTGGGGTCGTTAGATCAGTGGCCAGAGCAAGTGGTGACGATGCAACGTAACTGGATTGGTCGTTCTGAGGGGTTGGAAATTCATTTCCCTTTGCAAGCAAAAGTGCCTCCCTCTTTAGGTGTTGATTTGCGGGTGTATACCACGCGGCCTGACACCTTGATGGGAGTGACCTATGTGGCGATGGCATTAGAGCACCCTTTAGCGTTATGGGCGGCTGAGAAGAATCCGAGACTGGCCGATTTTTTGCGTGATAACACCTTGGGTAAAGTGTCTGAAGCCGCATTAGAAACGATGGAAAAGAAAGGGATGGACAGTGGTTTGCGAGTGATTCATCCGGTGAGTGGTGAGGTTGTTCCTCTGTGGGTAGCTAACTTTGTACTTATGGGTTACGGCAGTGGTGCTGTGATGTCTGTACCGGCTCACGATCACCGTGATCACGCTTTTGCTTTGAAATATGGGTTGCCCATCAAGTCTGTGGTATTTCCTGTTGATGGAGAAATACCCGATGCCCAACAGGCAGCTTATACCGATAAAGGTATTTTGCATCAGGCTGGAGAGTTTGATGGATTGGATTTTGATTTGGCCTTTGAGGCGACTTCTACTTATCTGGAACGACGTAATCTAGGTCGGAGAAAAGTGAATTATCGTTTGCGTGATTGGGGTATTTCACGTCAACGTTATTGGGGTTGTCCTATTCCGGTCATTTATTGCGAGGACTGTGGAGTCGTGCCGGTTCCTGAAGAAGACCTGCCGGTCAAGTTGCCTGAGGTGGCTCTTGATGGGGTCGGTTCGCCGTTGCCCGAACTCGCTGATTTTGTTCATGTGGATTGCCCCCGTTGTGCCAAACCGGCACGGCGTGAAACAGACACATTTGATACTTTCTTCGAGTCGTCTTGGTATTTTGCTCGTTATACTTGCCCAGATCAGCCTCATAAAATGCTGGATGAGCGAGCGGATTATTGGTTGCCTGTCGATCAATACGTAGGGGGTATTGAGC
>Ga0233445_1002964_pt1 | contig 10769 bp, 13 predicted proteins | sample SI_124_October20_5_FD_182779 | JGI IMG/M metagenome (GOLD analysis project Ga0233445, IMG submission 182779) | Seawater microbial communities from Saanich Inlet, British Columbia, Canada - SI_124_October2016_100_MG | ecosystem: Environmental > Aquatic > Marine > Inlet | place: Canada: British...
CTAAATATTTTACCCATAATTTTTCTTCAACACTAAAATTACTAGTTACATTAAGATGTAAATTGGGTTTCGGGTTTTCTAATACATAATCGAATACTTTATATGTATTCTTATCCATTAGTGGCTCTCCGCCTGTCATTCTAAAATGTTCTAGTTCTTTGTATAAATCAGGCCACCACTTCCAGAATGCATCAATATATGGGTTTTTTTGGTTGTGTGGGATTGGAAGTTTGTTCCCAACAAAATGGGCAAGCGCATTGTGTTCGGTCGCAGTTGGGTAACCACCATGCTGTTTCACTTCTGCCATCCATTTACTTGAAAACTGGGGGCTACAATAACTGCATGATAAATTGCATGCATTGTTAAAATTAACCTCCACATAACTAGGGTTTATATTTTTGGTTGGACTTTCCTCTGTGATTCTTTTAAAATCCTTCATTGCCCATGGTTCACCTGACCGATAATGTCTATCACTTAAATCCCCATTCGCTTCCATGCTCCAACAATACTGGCACTCGGCGGGTTTAATTCCGTTTTGCATCATTGCACGTATTGTTTTTTTATACGGGGTATTATGCAATGCCGATGGATCTTTGGTGATTTCAGCAATAGGAATTTCCTTCAATGGTGGATGATAGCACGAATTATTTAACCCAGTTGGCAAATGTAAACTTACCTGTTTCCACTTCGCCAAACATAGTGTCTCACTAATACCATCTAACTTTGCTTTTGCTAATTCTGCATCTACCAAGAACTTAGATTTGAACTCATTGTTTACTTCATCCCCTTTATTCATCACGAGTCAACATAAAATTCAGTATCTCGCATGCGAGATACTGACATATTAACTAGCATGTTGTAATTATGTTCTAATGTTGGTTGCATCTCAATATACCATTTATTGATAATCGCTTGTTCCTGTGATTCAATCATATCAATTAACCCAGTAATAGTGCTATATCGAGTATCTTCTGGATCTCCATCATATGCCTCTGGCCACCAATGGTTAAAAGTCTTAAATCCTAATATATGTAAGTTTTTCAAAAACCATTTCGGACCCTGAACAATGAATGGGCGTTTAGCAACCATGCATCTAAAAATCTTTTCAGTTGGGTAAAATACATTACCATTATAGAATGTCTCACAAATAACCTCACAAAAAAGATCATTATACAATGCACCCATATTAAATACAGTATCATCTGCTATCGGATATGACTGAATCAAATCATATGTCATTGGAACATTATCTAATAATGCATACACCATATGCCTATCTGCCCATTCTTCAAATATAATGCGATTCAATCCAAGATGTCCGCGGTGATATTCGTATGATGAGTCATAATGAAATGTCATTGTTGGGTTTTCACAATTACTAAAAATATAACTTGCCAACCCAAGCCGTATCCAATTTGATCTACCTATAAATATACCGATTCTACTTGACAAGTTACTAAGTGTTGGTGTCATTCGTTCACACGCCACCAACACTTGTCCCTGCAAAGAAGTATATCCGCATATTTCGGTATAATCAGAACTTTTAACCAAATTATTGGTTTTTATTGTTATTCTGGACTTATCAACCCCCAACACTGCAGTAAGGTTATCCAATAGTGCAACAAGGCCAATATGCACAAGGCATGGTCCTTCCGTATTTAAATCAATTTCAATCTGCTTATGTGTTTTTGATTCTTTTATAAAGGCAATTATAAACTCATCTTTCTCATACATAACCTCATTAGTTGTTTGCAGTATCATAATCTAAAGACAGATTTAGATGTTACGTCAATACAAACTTCTTTGCCAATCCGGTCAGGATAATCCGTATCATTCATATCATTCATATCCATTAGGATAATACCCCTTGCTGCATCTTCTGGGGTCATATAATAATGCCAGCCGATCATATCAATATCACTAGATATGTATTTGGCGGAGGTAACTCTTCCATCATAACATGCTTTTTTAAACCAATTATATGCAAGTTTATCATCTGTGAGTATAACACCCCCTTTGCCAATTGGGATAGCTTTTTTAATTTGGAACGAAAGTATTTTAAATGTGCCAGTTTCATACATTCCTCTACGCCATTGCATAGCCCCATCATAAATAGGGTATGGTGACAATTGGTATGCTCCTTTCCAGTCAATATCATCAAACACAACTTCACAGCCTGCATGTTTAATCTGCATCGGAACCGAAACATAGGTGTGCTTCGGAATAACAATTTTCCCAGTTGCATTAACATATTTCAATGCCAAGAATAACCCATGCGAACAACAATCAACGGCTACTGCATATTTACTACCTGCAAACTCAGCTACTTTTTGTTCAAATATTGATATGATTTCCCATTCATCATCAAACGCGTACCCCATTGCCACTAACTGTGCAATTTCAGGACGGCGGTACTCATCTGGTAAATGTCCCAACGGCCACTTGCGATACATTACTTTTTTATCACCGCAATAAACATTGCAGAAAAATCTATATCAAATGGTTTGGTTTCGTAATTCCACAAATCTGGATACATATGGTGTGTATTGTGATACCCCTCCCCAGCTAACAACCATGCAAATAGCCGACTATTCCAACTATTATCTCCAGTATCATATCTATATGTTAGCCCATACTTATGCAATGATGGCAAATGTGCAATCACTGTAACATATCCCATTCCCAAAATGGCATAAATTACTGGCAACGCATAAAAATACCCAACATATATGGGATTAATTAACAATAGTATCATAGGATATATTATTAATATTTTCCAATAATGATTATTAAAAAACATATGATCTTTATCTTTAATTAGATCTTTTACAATCATTGGGTTTATTTTACTAGTTTGAAATCTGTAAAAAAACAATTTAACTTTGTGCCAAAAAGTTCCAGTAACATCATACGGATCTTTTCGGGTATCTGAATACTTGTGGTGCATTCGATGTCCAGCAGCAAAATCAACTGCTGTTCCTAATGTTAACACCGTACCTGCCCACAATAGGAACAATTTAATAATCCGATTTTTTGGGGTATATGAACCATGCCCAGTATATTTATGTAAACTAGCAGTCAACCCAACACACCAAAACATCCAACTCACCGCAAGGCCACCTAGCAATAACATCCAATCGAACGCATACACCAATGTTACGATTAGAACAATTACAATAGGATAATGCGCTAGTTTAACTTTTTTATAATTAGTCATAAACTATCCAGGATATGCTTGGTAATCTTCTTGAGTATTAATGTTACCAATCAATTTAATGTACCATAATCCCGTGTCAATTTCGCCCTTTGCAAATCGAGTATCCACTGCCCCAGCATATGCATGATGATTATGATGATTGCCTTCCCCTGGAAAAACCAAATTGCCTAATTTCCAATTAAAAGTATGATCAGGGATATTAAAATTCCGATATCCAACTAGCTTGCCAGCCCAGTCAGAATGTGCAATCACCGTGATATAACTGATCCCCGTATAACAATAGAATACTGGCAAAGCATAAAAATACCCAACATACAACGGATCAATAATGTATAGCACAGCAACATAAATTGCAATAACATAATAGTATTGTTTATGAAACCATTTATGCATTGGATCAACGGTCAAATCTTTAATCGTTCGTGGGTTAATTAAATAAGTGGGGAAATAATAAAAATAAATTTTAAGTCCCCGCCAAAACCCACCGCCATCAGTGTGAATGCTATGTGGGTCACCTTCTAAGTCAGAATATTTATGATGCTTCCTATGTGTTGCTGACCACGCAATATTGCTGCCCAAACTAGTCAGTGTTCCCATTATTAGAATAAAAATCTTAATAATATTATTTTTTGGTTCAAAATTGCGATGGGAACTATATTTGTGCAAACTTCCGTATATTCCCGTCAAAAACATTAACCACCCCGCCACCAATCCTACCAAAAATAAACTAGTATCCCAGTGAAATGCCAATGTATATAATAAAATAATATATACACACAACTGCAATAATTTCACTTTCGTATCTGATGTTATTTGAAATTTCATCCGCATATCTCCATATTAATAAGATTATTTAGTTCACCGACAACCTACCATTTTATTTTTCAATATTCCACTAACGCTGATCCCCAGGTAAATCCTGCACCGAATGCTATAAACAAAAGCAGATCACCGCGTTGAATTTTACCATCAATGACACCTTGGTATAACGCCAATGGCACGGTAGCAGCTGACGTGTTAGCATGAGAACCGACAGTTATAATAACATGTTCTAAATCAAAACCGTACCTTCTTGCCATTGAATCAATAATCCTTCGGTTGGCTTGATGAGGCACTAGCCAATCAATATCCTCCTTAGATAAATTGTTTATTCGCAATGTTTCATCTATTGTTTCAGACAACCTAATCACTGCCTGTTTAAATAATTTTGGTCCATCCATAGTTGCATAAATGTTACCACCACGGTTGGATATCCCACCAGTCGCATACAATAAATCCTTATACCTAGCATCAGACCGTATGTGAGACGATATGATGCCTTTCTTATCAGGAGACGCAGATAGTATTACAGCGCCAGCACCATCACCAAATAATAATTCCGTACTAATGTCATCTGGGTTTTGAATCCGCGATAATGTTTCAGCACCAACCACTAATGCAGATGAAACGTCAGCATTCTCAATAAACTTAGTTGCGATTGAAAGTGCATATATAAACCCAGTACATGCTGCTTGAATATCAAATGCAATGCATTCTTTTATGGTTAACTTGTTTTGTAATATACACGCAGTGCTAGGAAATGCAAGATCAGCCGTTGATGTCGCAATAATAATCATGCCAATGCTAGATGCGTCGATGCCTGCATCTGCAATTGCTAGTTTACTCGATTCAAATGCCAAGTCACTTGTGTATTGATCCGCATGCGCCAAATGCCTTTCATTAATCCCCGAACGGGAATACAACCATTCTTCGGTAACATTATACTTTTTTGAAAGATCACGATTAGTAATCACATTTGGTGGCAAATATCCACCAACCCCAGTTATAGTCACCCCTGACATTTTATTCAGTAGGAAAGTCACCAACACGCCTAGCTGGAGTTCCAATATAAATACCACTCTTTTCTATACTCTTCGATAGCGTTGAAGCCGCACCAAGAATAATATTATCAGGCAGTTCTAATGCATTTAATACGGTAGACCTAAAATTAAACTCTGAATTTTCACCTACCGTAGTCTTGCCAGCAATCATGGTTCCACTATGGAGTAACGTGTTATTGCCTACCACACAATAATGGCTAATCAATACATAACATTCTATTATACAATGTTCACCAATAACACACCCATTATTAAATGTATTATATGCAAACCCTATCGTGCCTTTGCCAACAAACTTATCAATATCAGCATTATATACATAACTAGATTTATGAATGCATGTGACACAATCCAAATCCAAATCATCAATGAGCTGAATAACCACCCTTCTTAATTTCTTGTCAATGGTAAATGCAACCACATATTGATAATTATCCTTGTCATTCATTTCTAAAAAATCAGATGGTTCTACTATTTCCATTTCCCCATCAAAATCTTCGTTAACTATTAACCAGCATTCCTGTGTCATAGCGGATTCCGCGAAACCTATCATCACAATAGGTTTTTTATTTGCAATTATCATATCTTTTTTTCTCCATTATCATATCTTTTTTCTCCATAGCCGGACCCAATAAATATTTTCCAATATACCACCCTAGATCAATCTCATACCATCTTTCAGCATGGTTGCAATCTTCGTAATACTTGTATGTATGATGATTGTTGTGGAGAACCACCCCAGCCGTAAAAAATGTCAATGCTGAAATCACAATATTATTATATGTCTTGTTGTGGGACTTATAATAACGATAATTAAAAGGAAAACGTCGTACATGCAACACATTATGCCCTAATCTAAACATTGTTGTGTATATTACATGAAACCCATATAACATAAACCCAAATTCCCATGCATATGCTAGTATCACCATAACACATAAAATCATATAAGTATTATACGAATCACAGATCTTAAACCATTTTAAACTCATCAACGCTGCTTGCTGATCGTTTTTTATTTTTATAATGGGATAATCTCTTTGTGCAGTTACAAAGAAATAGGTGTACAATGGCAAACCCGACCACCATGGATGCACTATTTCGGGATCATTTATTGTGTCCGATTGCAAATGATGCATTATATGAAGAGGTGCCATTCTATCAAAACTAAGATACAACAAAACAAGCATAATTTTATATGCCACTGAATCTGGATCAACTTGAACAGTATTGTGTGTCAGAATCCTATGCCGGAATACATCCCATACGACACTAGTGTATACTGCTACAATAGGTATCCAATACCAGTTATCAACAAAATTCGTTCCTATTTCGGCAATGCCCATCACACCATAATATAGCATTATAATATACAATATTCCCTTGATAGTAAACTTATCTATCTTTGGAGTAAACATTTTAGGTAGCATCAATTTCACGAATCGTAGCTCCCATATTATGCCACCCTGCCATGTAATGATGCTTAAAGAAACTACTTTGCACGGCATTCATATCCATTATAGGCAACGCCAATCTCGCCCTTAATTCTTCCCCAGCTGTTCTAGTCCGGTCCACCAATTCATCTTCAGGAAATGGACTTACTTCTTCATCCCAAATCTGCTTTAAATTATCAAACCATTGCACTTCCCTATAGTCCCAATCAGTAAGCATAGTTCTAAGTGTCCCCATTCTAGAACCTAGCATAGCATACATTCCATAATCTACATCCATCCCCACATTATGCCAGATAGTTAAATGATCCATATTACGTTTATGAACCGATTCCTTGAACTCTAAATCAGATGGTTTATGTCCTCGATCCAATGTCATTTTGACACCTTCGCGAAACCCTGCTCGCCAAGCGTGAAATGCACCACCATTCGGATAGGTCGTACTATAACAATCGTGCATCGGCCAATACAACGGGTCAAAACAAAACTCAACACAAGTATCAGCACTACCATCACTTGCTTCGTGTGTTTGCATATCATATATAAATTGCTTAGTCCAACAACTTAATCCACCATTGCCATACATTAATCCATTAATGTGATTTCTTGCCCTCCAACGAAAAATAGCATTTTCATACTCAGGGGTTTTCATTTCTAATTGCAAATTAAAAAATTCAGGATCAGGGAGATTATCCCCATCAATTAACACAAACCGGTCTGTTTGGCTTGCATCAGCGGCAGCTTTATGTGCTGCATCACTGCCTTCTACACCATCAACTCTTACAGCCCATGGCACCATATTTTTTACCTTTACCCAAAATTCTTCTTTTTGTGGTTCATCATAACTCAGGTACACACAGTCTAGATCAGCTATATCTATAATATTAGACATATCGTTTTAATCCCCATTGTTGTCCGATTTGTGTAATAATAGCAATATCATCAATGGCACATGTAACCCCATCCGTAATCACCGGTATTAATTTTTGCATTATTCCTTCCTTAATTTCCACCATCTTGCCATTATTTACCACCAAATCATACCGGCTTAATTTATATTCCCCCTCAGTAATTACAATATATTCACAATCATCATCTATGTGCGATGATTCCATTGAATAATATTGTATATTTCCCAATATATCATAATATACTCTGTATTCAGGAACAACAAGATCCAACTCATTGTTACTAACCTCGCTAATCGCTTCCCAAAAGTATGTCATATTCTAATCCTATTGTCGTTGCAAATTCTTTCTGGTTATAATGAAATGGATACCGTTGGCTAATCGTATTAATTCTAAAATCATGCGATAGTTCCCATACCAATTGTTTATGCCACTCATCCGATGAAAGTTTGTTAATGTGTTTTTTCATATGGATGATTGATGGGTATGAAACCACACCAGGCAATGTAACTTTATCAACACCTAAAATAACCGCTACCATTGCATACACCACATCAGTTGTTGCTACTTCATTGAATGCCCCTTTTAATAATGTTTTGTAATCATCCCAATTTTCAAATATCAATTTCACTAACTCAAAAAACTGCATTGACAATTTGCTATATCTCCAATAGGTAATTGCATTATACACATCAGGTAACTTGTTTAGATCAAATAGTTTTCTATAATACCGTTCACTGGACTTGTTATTTTTGTAATCCCTGCAACCCAATGCTATGACTACATCTTTATGTTCAAGCATAGTCCACCAATGTGATATATCAGTGGTCACTAGCATATCTGCTTCTAATTTTATAGTCTGCCTGAATGGGGTTGAATGAAATACTTGCCAATCATTGTTTAATTTCCATTCATTGTCAGCCGATTGATCACCATATGGAAATTCCCGCACATAGTCAAATAAGTCATCATCAAATATACTATCTGTCAATAAGCAAATTTTACTTGATGGCATACACAAGCGGATGCTTTTTGCTAAAGTCCTAGCACATTCCACATAATTTACTATATTATTGTTACTTGCAACAACAAGGTACCCACGCTCATCTTCAAAAGTCATAAATTTTTTCTAAATCCGTTTTTCCCATTATATGTAGATCCATATTAGCAACGTGAATCTTATGCAATAGTTGCTTTCCATTTACTGATGTTGAATATGCAACGTCATATGAATTTTTATCTACACACTCCACCTTATCGGTTGGGATAACTGCCGCCAAATCCCATAAAATATGGTTTTCATTCGATAAGAAATGACCATTGGATATACTATCTGTTATACTCAATGCATAATCGTTTCGATAAGGAAAAGCTGAAAAATTATACACATTTGCATAATGCTGATAATTTTCTTGAACCATTTGCATTATTTTAAAGAAGTTAGTGGTATAATTATCTTTTTTAAAATACACAACGGTTGCCCAACTCATGGGAAATCCAAATACCCCAAACCGATTGGCAACATCAAACGTAGTATTGCCAGTTATGTCATACGAATGACCATGATACAATATGCTTTTGTTGACCGTAAATAAAAGATTTAACTGGGTGCTATTAACAACATAATCCGCATCTAACAATATAGTTTCATCGTAAGGTGTAATACTATATGCATCACACCTGTTAAAATTTATCCATTTTCCAACTTCTTTTGTGTCATGAAAAAACCTAGCATTATTACTAGGTTCTGGTAATATAATTACCTTATCAAAATTATGATCAAACTTTATGGTTTCATTGGTAACCACCGTAGTTGGTAAATCTAAGTATTCCGATATCCTAATAGAACAGGAGTTTGCTAATCGCACATAATCAAACATGCCATTATTAAATGCAAAAACCAAACATCCTTTACTCATCGTTTGTTATTACTTAGATCATACTCAGCCAACCATCCATTCATCTGTTCTTGCCATCGCATTTGAACTTCTTTCTGTAATTCAAGTACATTAACATTCACTGGTGTTTCGTATTGGTCTATTATCACTGCATCATCTGGACAACATCCTAGTAGCATTATCAATTCCGGGCCTGCTTTCCACATCCCACCCTGGCTAGCAAAAAGCATTTTTGCTTCATACTTCTCTTTTAATAGTTGTTTGTTTTGGTTGTGATTAAACCGTTCTTTTACGAAATTACTTATTTTATGCATGGTAGGCAGTATACCACAAAAAAAATATAATGCAACCTTTTTGTGATATACAGCGTGCTAATGTTTAGTAAGCATTTGTGCCGGTGGCACTATTGGATATAGTAGGAGTACCCCATGTATTTGATATATTCGCAGTACTTGGCGGGCGAACTACCAAGGTAGTTGCCAAGGTGCCATCAACTTTGTCGTGGTCAAGTGGCAATCCAACGTTATCCACGAACGTATCCGCTGCGGCATCCACGTAGGTCACAACCACAGTAACTACATTGGAATTATTATCTTTAACTTCAACCTTTATAAAGTTGGCTGTATATGGTGCAGTGTCAGCGTATTGCGTAAATATCTCTTGATAGGCTGATGTTAACCCACCATACCCGCCCTGATTCAATGCCGGGGTTGAACCACCCCCACCTATTTTAGTAATGCCAGCATTATAAGAAGTGCCAGCAATAGTTGCCGCTGCCCCAGATGTAAAGCACATTGTACCCACATCCCCACATAAATCAGTCCACTCCGTATTTTTATTATTTGAAGATCCCCCAGAACGGCTAGAAGTTACTCTAAACATGCCACCAGCATTAAAGAAGTATCTAGCAGCATTAGCAGAGCTAAATGTAATCGTGAATGTTGCCGATGACGATCCCCACCATTCAGAGGTGTAAGAAGCAGCGCCACCACTTGTTATATCAGACCCATTTGCATTAGCATTATTTTTATTATTGCCAATAGTTGTGATATTCCCACTCAATGCCGTGTATGCTGAAATTGTATTCCCCGCACTTGGTCCAGATATAGATGTAATACTAGATCCTTGATGACTAGCGGCAGAAGTAATCCTACTCAATAGTGTAGCCCATTGCGTGGCTGAAACCACTGTGCCAGCCGACACCGAACCAACAGTGTTAGATTGTCCGTAACCAGCAAGACCACTTCCGGTACCCCATACTGTGTTTACATCTGTTGCAAAACCATTATAATGATCGTCTAAGATCAAATCTCCGCTTGAATATGCCATATTATTTATTTTCCCTTTGAATTAGTATTTGGTACGCATCAGCTTTCACCGGTGCCGGGAGTTTTCACTCTGTATTGCTTGTATTT
>Ga0233445_1002970_pt1 | contig 10750 bp, 17 predicted proteins | sample SI_124_October20_5_FD_182779 | JGI IMG/M metagenome (GOLD analysis project Ga0233445, IMG submission 182779) | Seawater microbial communities from Saanich Inlet, British Columbia, Canada - SI_124_October2016_100_MG | ecosystem: Environmental > Aquatic > Marine > Inlet | place: Canada: British...
TCTGAGGTTGTGGTGCTTACCATTGAGAATGTTAGTTCAGATATCTGGCCAGCGCCGCCAAAACCGATCTGGGAGAAGAACAGCGATATTTGGGGGAAAACACTGGAGGCCCTAGTCATCAGTTATCTCCGGATACTCGCAGGGTTTGCTGATGGCGGAATAGCCAGACAGATTACGATCGTGGTTACGGAGCTAAGTAATCATACTGAATGGTCGTCAACATGGCGTCGCTTGTCTGCTATGCTATATGGACTCCCTCTTGAGCACCAAACGGACCCGAGAATTATTCAGGCAATAAGCTTGATTGAAGAGGTGTGCAAAGCACCCTCCTAATCCCACTGAATGTGGTACAACCAAAGCTCAACAGACAGTAGCAATGTTGAGCTTTTTTTTATTCCAAAAAACACCTCCTTTCGGAGGTGCTTTTATATTATACCGCTAGCGGGGACAAAGGGACGACGTGGGAACCTGTTTTAGTAAGATTATTAGTGATTTGAGATTATTTTTTAGAAACTACGAAAATAAAGAATAGTTTTGCACTATACTAATGTTTTAAGCACATACATTACCTATATCTATTGACATGTGCATAGATTTAGGATAATATGCATAGATATGCATAGATTTAGGATAATATAGGCATATTTGCATAGATTTAAAAAAAATGATATAATTTACGCATGGACAAAGAATTAATACCTATTGGCGAAGCCGCAAAAAAGCTCAATGTTTCTATTGATACTTTGAGGCGTTGGGACGCTGCTGGTAATTTAAAATCTGTAAGGGCTACATCTGGTGGAAATCGTTATTATAAGTCGATTGATATTGATTTATTTTCAAGTGATTTACTGGCCGTAGCTATAGAGTGGGTAAAAGGCCAAGTTCCTAAAGATATTGACCCTATTTTTCATTGTGCCGATGCATCAGTTTTTAAGGGCAGGCTGGATAAATTAGAACACAGTCTTAAATCAACACTAGGATTAGAAAATGATTTTTCATTGATTTCTTCTATCGTAGGGGAAATCGGTAATAATTCTTTTGATCACAATATTGGTCAATGGTTGGATATAAAAGGAATTTTGTTTGCATATGATTTAAATAAAAGACAAATAGTTCTAGCAGATAGAGGGCAGGGCATATTAACTACCCTAAAAAGAGTAAAGAGTGATCTGTCTAGTGATGCAGATGCTCTTTATGTTGCTTTTACAAAAAAAATATCTGGGCGTGCACCAGAAAGTAGGGGCAATGGGTTGAAATTTGTTAAATTGGTTGTCACAGAGTTGAAAAAAAGTATTTCTATGGAATTATATTTTCAGACTGGTGAAGCAGCTCTTAATTTGGGAGAGGGAGATAAAGAAATAGAGATATTTTATCCTGACTTCGCATTTAGGGGGTGCCTTGCTTTTATAAAGTATTAATATATAATAAAAGATATGAATATTCAGTTAAACAAATTTGGTACCACATTAATATCAAGACAGCTTGGAAAGGAGTCTTTTGCGGCTTTTAGTCCAGTAATAAAGGATGTTCCAATTGATGAAGTTGTTATTATTGATTTTGATGGTATAGATACTTTTGCTCCCTCTTGGGGAGATGAGTTTTTAACCCCGCTTTATCATAAACATGGAGATAATTTAGTACTGAAGAACACAAATAATCAATCCGTTATTGCAACAATAAAAATATTAGAGCGGACAAATGAAATGAAGTTTAATGTTGATTTGGAGTAGCAATTCTATGGGGTTGAATAATTGTAATAATAAAACTCAAGTTGGGGTGTTTTTACCCGTGTCTACTTTATGGGGCCCAGTTCAAGAGGGTGTTTGGAAAGATTGGGGACAAAGGGACGACGTGGGAACCTGTTTTTGTAAGATTATTAGTGATTTGAGGTTATTTTTTGGTCAGGTGGGTGATGAATTTGAGATATCTGTGATATAATATGGATATAAATAATATTTTGTATTTTATGGGTCTTGTCAAGATTCAGAAAGCAGTTATAAAAAAGGATGATAAGTATTTAATTGGTTTCAGATCGACTAATTCTAAATATTTTCCTCTTCATTGGGATTTCCCTGGCGGTAAACTCGAGTCTAACGAAGATCCTTTTGATGGTATTGTTCGAGAGGTAAAGGAAGAAACTGATTTAGATATAAAACCACTTAAGGCTATTGGTGTCTATGAATTTGATTTAGATAATAAGGGAGAAAATACTCATTGTTTTACGATATATTCAACTGAAACTATTTCAGGCGAAGTTAAATTAAGTGATGAACATTTAGAGCAAAGATGGGCTACTAAAGATGAGATTTTAAAATTAAAGATTGAGCCTTATTTTGAGCCATTTTTTAATGAACATCTATAAAAAATAATTCGATTAAATTAAAACACCTCCTTTCGGAGGTGTTTTAATTATTATACCGCTAGCGGGGGATAGTGAACGCTACTATAATCTTTTTTGTTAAAAATGAGGGGTGTTATATGTTTTCTATTGACAACTTGGTGAGCAATTAATACACTTAAACTATTCACTTAATAGAATTTAATAATAGGAATGGCTATGGACAGTAAACCAAACTTTTTAAAAATATTTAAAATTATTAATCTGATGTTACCTCTGGAATTAGAAACAGAGGTTTATCCAGGAGATCCAAAGCCACAAAGACATGTTTTTAGTGATATTGATGATGGTTGGGAACATTATGTCCATGAGGTCGGTGATCATAATTTCATGCCACACGGAGATGCCCCCAAGCATCAGAATCAGGATAGGCAGAGTGATGGATTCGAGTTTTTTGATTCAAGTTTTTGTTTTAATCAAGCCTGCTTAATTGATTTATCTGGTGTGTCAGAAGCCAAAGAAAGAGATGGGATAAAATATTTGATTGCTATTACAAAAAACCATCTTCTTCCTTATGTTGAATTAATACCTAAACGTGGCGCTGTGATTATTCGAACTGGATATGATAAATGGCTTGAAGCTAACAAGGCGCATATTCCAGAAAATATTCCATATTTTACTAAAGAAGCAGCTGAATTTATTGCTTCTTTTGACAACCTTAAGGTAATTGGCATTGATTCTATAACCGTAGATCCAGTTGGTAAGCATGATTCCCATCAAGCATTAAAAGATTTATTAATTGTAGAATCTCTACCCTATCTTGGTTGTATTCCAAAATCAAATAGGAATGAGTTTATATTTCAAAGTACTCCGATTAAGATTAAAGGTGCTACGGGTGGTCCGATCGCTGCTTATGCTTTTATTACTCAGTAGTTTATTTTATTAGAAAAGCACCTCTTCTCGGAGGTGCTTTTATATTATATTGCTAGCGGGGACAAAGGGACGACGTGGGAACCTGTTTTAGTAAGATGATTGAGAGTTTAAAGAGTTTAAATTGGGAGAACTTGGTAGAGAATCAGGGATTTGTGATATAATTTAGACTATAAAAGTTAATATTAAGATATGGGTTATAAAAAGTTTAATAAATATATTGGTGAAAAGTATTGGGTTGATTATTTTAATAAAAGTATAGACTTTTATAATACTATTAGAAAACATATACAAGAGTCTATTCCTAAAGAAGATACGGTGGGATTAGACATTGGTTCAGGCCCAGGAGTTGGGGCTAAATTGATTGCTGATTTAAAATTCGAAACTAAATTAACTGGTTTTGAACCATCTCAGACATCTTTAGAGGGTATAAAACTATCTGACTATTTTGCTAGTGAAAAAATACCAGTTGTTTATATAGCAAGACGTGGTGGAATATTGGATATTGAAACTCCAAAACCCAATTCTTATGATTATATATTAATTTTGAGAGCGGTTCATGAGATTGCTGATTCTTTGGGTGGATATAAAAAGTTATTCAATGAATTACATAGAATCACTAAGGGATTAAAAAAAGGAGGAGTATTTATAGTTGCAGAGCCACAATATTCTAAAGACAATACTTCTGAATTAATCATTAAGAAGGTTCAGGAATATCAAAAAGATAATATTGGTCATTGTCATGTGCCCTCAGATTATATCAATACTTTTGAGATGAAAAAGCAAGCTAATAGTCTTGGATTAAAACTAGTCAAAGAAACAATAGTGCCAAATAATAGGTTGCTGAACGAGTTAAATAAGAAAGGTTTAACTATTAGTGAGAGTCCATGTAGTTTTTATGTTCAAACTTACAAGTTGTTGTAGTTTATTAGATGCCTATGTGTATTCCCTCTCACTTTGATTGGAACGCAAAACTCCCCTAAATATAGAGGAGTTTTTTAGTAAAAGTCATTTGTGGGGAGAAAGGGACGACGTGGGAACTTATTTAGATAAGATGATTAAGAGTTTAAAGAGCTTAAATTGGGATAACTTAGTAGAAAATCAGGGGTTTGTGGTATAATTAACCACATATTTAACATATTGATATGCAGACAAAATCACTTATAAAAGAATTTGATAAATTACAAGCCATATATGGAGACAATACTCTAGATGCTATTTATGGAGCGGGACAAATCAATAATCCTAAAACATGTTTAGTATTTATGAATCCGACTGGTAGAAATATTACAGCAAATAAAAAATGGCTTGGATTAAAAGCTCCGTGGATAGGTACTAAAAATGTTTGGAGAATGTTTTTTAGACTTGGTTTCTTTGATGAGACATTTCTCAACGAAATTAACGACAAATCACCAACCGAATGGGATTATCAATTTGCAGAAAATGTTTATTCAGAGGTGAGTAATAACTCTATGTATATAACCAATTTATCAAAGGCAACGCAAGTAGATGCAAGGCCTCTCAAAAATGATGTATTTAGAAAGTATCTAAGTCTATTTAGAGAAGAGATAGGCATTGTTAAACCTAAAATTATAATAACCTTTGGTAATCAGGTAAGTTCAATTGTTTTAGATAAACAAGTTAAAGTTTCAGACTATAGAAAACAATATGAAGAAATAGATATAAATGGAAATATTTTTAAAGTTTTTCCTGTATACTACCCAGTTGGTCAAGGCATGAGAAATATAAAGAAAGCAGAAGAAGACATTAACTGGATTATGAAAACTCAAATTTAGAAAAAATAACAAAACACATAATATAAAAACACCTCCCCTCGGAGGTGCTTTTGTTTATCAAATTTTGCGGGCTAGTGGATGAGATTATAACTTATTTTCTTAAAACAAAAGTCCACAATTTTGAATTAACAGTTGGTTTATTAAATGTGTAATTATCATAAACTCCTAATAATTTAAATTTTGTTTTTGAAATAAATTCCTTGATTTCTTTTAGGGAGTAAACTTTGTCTAAATATTGTTCTGTTAAAACTTGATTATTTTGTTTAATGTAGAGAGTAATGTGAAATAGATTTAAGATTTCTTTATCAGAATCAACTTCCCATTTGTATTCAAGGCCTTTCAACTTCTGAAATTTAGAACGTTTTGAAAAGATTCTAATAAAATCTTTTTTGGGTTTAATATCAAAAACAAACACCCCGTTTTCATTAAGTGATTTATATGTACTATTTAAAAATTTTAAAAAGTCGCTCTTTGTTAAGATGTGATTAGCAGTAAAATTCACACAAATAACTGAATCAAACCCCTCTTTTAATTTATAATCTAAAAAAGATTGTTTAAATAAAGTGGCTTTTTTGTTGCTTTTTTTTAATCTTTTTTTAGCTAATTTCAACATTATATCAGAATTATCAATTCCACTTATCTCAATATCATTCAAAAAAGGCATAAAACCACTTCCTGATCCACAACCAAGATCCAATAAAGTCTTAGGATAAAACTCCAGATTTTTCCAGATCCTCCTTATAAAAACATTATACGATTTATATTTAGAGCTATCCTGTATTTGATCAAAAATTGAAGCAATTAATTCATAATTTTTAAATTTTTTATTGTTCATACTCTATTTTTATAATTTAATTACAGTATAACAAAAAACTCCCTATTTAAGGAAGTTTTTATATGCGGGGGCTAGTGAATGCTACTATAACCTTTTTTGTTGAGAATAAGGGGGTTGTTGCTATATAATGATTTTAGGACCCTTGATTGGACTGAATTGACAAAATCACTTGGTAGTGCTACTATTTAGCACTAATCAGAAACCATAAAAGGGAGAGAGAAGATGAAAACTCGAGGCAGGATAATATGCCATATTATTTTCTCGCTAGCCTATCCGATCTTTTACTGGCTAGATAGACACATTGTTCCTTCAAGTAACGTTTTCTGGCATAGATACATGCAGGACCTAGTAATGCCTGGTTATTTTTTGGCGTTTTTGGGATTATCACTCCAATTTGTGGTCATTGGCCGTAAAACTGCCATGAAGATTCTTGTGAGGATTGGCATCTACATGTTCCTGTTTGGAATCAGTTTAGAAATACATCAGGGACCAGAGGGGGACAAATGGGATGTTCTATGTTATTTCATTAGTATTCTCACTGGTCTTCTAGTATCATCTACGCTTCTTAGGTTCAGAGACAATCTTACCAGCACGTCTTAATCGGACGTGCTTTTTTATAAAAGTTTAAGTCACATCTACTATTATTATTTCTCCATCAAAAAAATCCCTAAAGCTAGGGACTTTTTTTATTTCCAAATTTTGCGGGGGCTAGTGAACGCTACTATAACCTTTTTTGTTAAGAATGAAGGGTTTATGGTATTATAATATTATGAAAAACAAAAAACTCAAAATATTTTTAATATTTGCTGTAGTAGGATTTTTTCTTAATATTTTTTATCTTATTAGTGTATTTATGGGGACATTGAATAATCCAATACTAGTTGTTCTGTTAGTTTTTTGTGTTTTATTCTATTTTTCTGGTCGGAACATGAGATATATTCCAGACCCAGACAAAGTACTAGCCATACCGTTAAGTTCGGTTATTGGATATTCACTACCATCCTTAGTTCTTGGTTTTGTAAATCTTGATTTTTATAGGGTGTTTATATCATTTATTCAAATCCCACTCATACTTATATTGGCACTATTTTTGGTATCTTTAGGTAATAATCATAAGAATGTAAAGAAAAATAAAAGCAAAGGCAAACACGATCATGTGAGCTATTCTGAAAAATTAACTAGAGCTGGAATAAAAACTATAGTAGTTTTATTCGGTATTGTAGCAGTTCTTTATTATATTTTTATGGTGGGAGAGGCTCAAGCCGAGATGATATTTTTCTTGCCATTCTATTTTGGCATCCCAATAACTATAGTATTATTTGTGATAGGTAGTGTAATTGATTTGAAGAATAAGAAGAAAAAATAGTAATTGACTCATCATTATTATAAAAACACCTCCTCTCGGAGGTGTTTTAAATTATACCGCTAGCGGGGGCTAGTGAACGCTACTATAACCTTTTTTGTTGAGAATCACGGGTTTGTGGTATAATTACCACACTAAATCATGACAGGTAGCATAATGAAAATAGAGAAAGATGGTAAATATTATTATCTCAACCCAAAACATCTTTTTATATTTCTCATTTTATTGCTGTTTATTTTATTTTCTGGCAAGGAAGTGCTATCAATGATATCTGAGGGGAAGTTTGTTTATTCTGTTATAATCTCAATTGTTGCCATTGTTGTTTTTTTATTTTTCATAAAGAGGTTATATAAGGTGGATTCTAAAAGGATGAATAGTTGGATTCAGCCAAAGATTAAAAAAGTGAGTAAAGCTGACAAAGTTTTGAATTGTGCAGTACTTTCAATCGGAATATTTGCTGCTATATTATTTCTTTTTTTTGTAATATCCTTTGCTATCGGCTGGTTGTAAATCAATCACAATATATAAAACACCTCCTCTCGGAGGTGCTTTTATATTATACCGCTAGCGGGCACTACGCAACGATTTTAGGACCCTCTTGATAAAAAATCAGGGGTTTGTGGTATAATTTAAGGGTAAATTATTAATTTATATATGAAGTTTTTTGAAAAACATCAGTTTACAATTCAGGGGATATCTAACATTGTTCAGGCTCTTACCGTTGTTATATTGGTTGTGGTGACGATATTCTATGCCATTTCGACTAGTAGTATGGCTCACACAATGAGATATGAGTTAAATACCTCACAAACTCCGTATTTGAGCATTGATAAGGTGGACTTTGAAAAAGTTGGCGAAGATTTAAACTTGGATATTTATTTAAAAAATTCAAGTGACATACCTGTTTATGTAGATAGGATTGAAACAAATTACTTTCTTGGGAAGGGCAGCACTCTTTATGAATCCATTGTGGCTTCTGAATTAGCTGCCAATGAAACTAGGCGTTATTCAGCCAGGATGATAGGTTACGCTAACGAGAGTAATCCAGTGTTAGAAGTTAAAACTTTCTATAATAATATACGCTTTCCAAATCAGAAACTTTGTCATGAGGATATGGCATTGTTTAAAAACGATGAATCAGTAATTATGTTTTCTCGGGGATGTAGAAATTGGGTTAATCAATAATTCTTGTCTCGGGAGTAATTATTTTCCTGTCTTGGGAAAATTATGCAACGACTTTAGGACCCTGTTGGTAGAGAATCAGTGGCTTAGGGTATAATTTTCATTAACAATAAACGATAATATGATAAGATTAGTTGGGAAAATAATTATAGTGCTTTTTGGTTTTGGTTTTTTTACTATTTTATTAAAAGATACATTGATTAACGAGTGGACATTTTTTTTATTATTATCTTTGGTTTTAATAGTTGCTATTGTTTTTACGGAGTTTGACAAGCTCAAGGAACTAAATATTAAAGAGTTAAAGCTGACGCTGAGGGAGGTTGAGGAAAAGTCTGAAACAATAAAGCAGTTATCAAAGGAGATTGTTGGAATGATTTCTATAAATTCTGGATTACAAGGAAGGTTTGGCTCGGAGAAATCAGAAAGACTGAGAGTTGATATAAGTACTATTCATATTAAAAGAATTTTAGATTTAATAGATGAAAAAGGTATTTACAATGCCGATGTCTTGTATTTTCAGAATTATCTCAGTGAATTGAGAGAGACAAAAATCACCAATAAGTTGTCCCAAAGGGAAGAAAAAGAATTGTCGGAAAAAGGCTTTAGGGAATATGAGAAAAGACTTGGCGAATATTTAAAGACCTTAGAAAAATAAAATACTTTATTAGCCATTGACATAAAAATTATAATATTTTAAAATTAACTAACTGGATTAGTACAATTAAAACTTAGTAGATCTTGAGGCAACCAAGATCGGTCGGTAATAACCAAAATAACCACATCAAAAGTTGGTACTTCGTGGGGGTCTTCTCCTCGATAGTTGCCAAACATCGTGGGTTTCATATTTATGACATCCATGGAGTGCCGACTTTTGTTGTGGTTTTTGTTTGGATGCAGTTGATATGATCATTATCTGGGGTTTAACCAAAAATCAATATGAGCGAACAAACATCTAAGGCAATTGCTGCAATAGCAGCCAAACTACTGAGAAATCCGTCTACTCCGAAAGACGTTAAAAGAATAGCGGGATCGGTTCTAACACAGGCGCCAAATCGTAGAAGGCGAAAGTAAAAACAAAGGCAATTAGAAAAAAAGCAATCACCACTGGGTGGTGACTGCTTCTAGAAAAAATCAAATTTTAATTAATCATCCCAGATAATGGTCAGATTAATTGTATCCAACTTGAGAACGTTCCAAATGTGCATTTAGAGCGTTCTTTACTTGGACACTTAAAACTATCAAAAATTATTTTATTTGTCAAGGGTTAAAAAATTTCAATCAAAAACCAGTCATTTTAGTAAATAACTATAGTCGTTTGTTATTTGGTTGCCGTTATTACCATCTTTCATGTTTCTAGTTACTAGTATTATAACATAAGATGGCTTGTTACCAAACATCCTAAGCTACTTTATTTTTTAATAGTAAATCAAATTATGCCAACATATAAAGAAGTTTATCCGCCAGTAGAAACGATTTTAGAAATGGAGCCAGAAGAGTTAGCTCCGTTTGTTCTGAAGCATCTTAGTGGGTCGGGATCTCAACAGTTAAATATGCATAATTTTTCTGTTGGCACTGATCCAAGTTTGGTCGAGTGGGCTGGAAGTTTTAGGGAGGAGGTATTAGAAAGGTTTGTTGTTGCCTGGCGGTGGCTGGAAAGGGAGTTGTTTATTGCTCCAAAACCTGGAGAAGTAAATTGGTCATTTATTACCCCAAGAGGTCATAAGATTTTGGAATCTCAAGATTTTGAAGCTTATCAAAAAGGATGTTTATTGCCATCTGAGGCTCTTGACCCTGTTCTTATAAAGAATGTTAAGCCTCTATTTATTAGGGGCGACTATGATACGGCAGTATTTCAAGCGTTCAAAGAATTAGAGATTAGAGTCAGGGAAAAGGCGGGACTAAGCAATAACACTCTTGGTACAGATCTAATGAGAAATGCTTTTAGTAAAGATAAGGGTGTTTTAACTGATCAGGGGGCTAGTAAGGGCGAAAGAATTGCTAGGATGGAGTTATTTGCTGGTGCCATAGGCGCATTTAAAAATCCAAATAGTCATCGAAGAGTTGCCTTAAGTGATCCCAAAGAAGCTTCTGATATCATTCATTTGGCTAATCAACTTTTTAGAATTGTTGAGTCTATTGATGTTTAATCTTGACTTTTTCGAAAATGTGTGATACAATGGTAGTACGATTACAATCTAGCTAAACTAAAAGCTAGCTGGCGGAGAGAAAACTGCCTACCAAAACACGAGAAATTTTGTGAGCGCCTAATGGTGTTCGCGACATGTCTCGTGTTTTTTTTTGATTAT
>Ga0233445_1002973_pt1 | contig 10746 bp, 12 predicted proteins | sample SI_124_October20_5_FD_182779 | JGI IMG/M metagenome (GOLD analysis project Ga0233445, IMG submission 182779) | Seawater microbial communities from Saanich Inlet, British Columbia, Canada - SI_124_October2016_100_MG | ecosystem: Environmental > Aquatic > Marine > Inlet | place: Canada: British...
TGATAGAATAATTACAATACCAACAATACCAGCAATGATTAAGGTTTTAGCCTTGTCTACTTTAGTCTCATCACCCATGGCAGTCATCCAGATAAATCCACCCCATAGAATAATGATTACCGCTAAAATACCCAAGAATGATAAAATCACTCTAATAATTGAATTAATGCTCGTCATGATATCTTGATCACCAAGTCCAATTTCACCGGCGCCCTCTCCTGCTGTTGTTCCACCAAGTCCAAGTCCTAGATCATCAGCAGTTAGTTCTGCTGCGCCTGCTGTTAAAGGTAGTACTAACAAAGACAATAGCATAACGGAAACGATAAGTTTTTTCATGTTTGTCACCTCCTTTCTTATGCTCACTTTAAAAGATTTTTATGTGAGTTTATATATTTTATTAATTAAGATTATAATTTTATTATACAATATTCTGTCGTGATTGACTATTTTTCTTTGACACTACTACACAATCCGCCCCAGCTCCCTATCTTGGGGTCACCATCAAATGTTGCGCTAACAACCTTAGTAAATCCATTGTCATTACCGCCATAAAGGGAGAACAACAAGGTATTAATTACGGTCCAAGCAGTCATAACAATAAAAATTCCAACAATAGTAGCTGCAATTGTATTTTTACCCCAGGTTACTCTTGATTCATTGCCATAGGAAGTAATTAACACTACTCCACCATAGATGATCATAGCGACAGCCATTACACCGCTAAGATAAACAAGAACATCAGACGCTTGGATAAACATTCCAACAAAATGACAAAGATTGCAGTCTCCTTCTGTTAGGCACTCTCCCATAAAACTGTCGTTTGCATCCAAAAGAGAAATGGCGGATGCTTGTTGGGTTAATAATATTACACCAAGTAAACTCACAAATAATATTTTTTTTAGTTGTTTTTTCATCTGGTCATCGTTTGATAAATCTTTCCCGTAGCGGTTTGGATCGCTGTTTTAAAATCTTGGCCACGAACGGCATCGGGTAGTTGCTCGATTAAAACATTGAAAGACTCTTCGGCTACTGACGAGTCATTGCCTAGATACCAGTTTTTGGCAGTTAGTAGTTGATCTGCAGAAACATACAGTTCATCATTTTCTTTTTGTTCGTCAATTAATGATTTTAGGGCTGTTGGTCGGTTAGTGATCGCTAGATATTTTTTTGCTTGTTCTGCTTTAGTGATGAATATTATAAAATCCCAAGCTTCGGGAGTGTGTTTTGATCTCTTAGACACTGACTCTAGCCAATAATTAGAATAGTTTACAGGGTTTCCTGGATTTATTTGTGGGATTGGAGCAATCGCCATATTTAGTCTAGGCGCCTTAGCCTTTATTGTTGGCAGGTGATAATTGTAGCCGAAAATCATTCCAACCTTTCCAGCCATAAAGTTTTCAAGTGAATTATTCATATCGTCGTTCCAGCTGTAAACATTTTTGATTGGATTGGCAAAGTCTAAATAGAAGTTTATTGCCGTTAGACCGGGATTATATCCCTTTTCTATTTCGTCAAACATCTTTAGGGAATAATTATCAGTCATTCTAGCCCCACCCTGCATCATTAGGACTGAAACAATATCAAAATTTCTTTCAATATTTCTAGCAGTACCAAGTGCTGTTCCAGATTGTAAAATATCTCCATTGGAATTAAACTTGGTAATACTTTGGGTAGCTTTTTGGAAATCAAGCCACGATGTTGGTGGTTGACTTACTCCAGATCTATTTAAAAGATCACGGTTGTAAAGCATAATTAGGGTGTCCATGCTTAGGGGCAAGCCATAAACCTGCTCATCGATAACTGTATCGCTGTAGACGGTGTCTACAAATCTATTTTTTATATCACGTAAGCTAGGGGTTTTTACTTTTCTCAAATCAGAAACAACTTCTTTCTTTATGGTTCCGGTCACTTTTTGGTAGGCCATGGTGATTGAGGCGGGCATTGGTTCAATTTTCGGAATATATCCAGTGACCCAACTTTCATGAATTGAAAAGATGTCCGGGCCCCTATCTTCTGCCAGAGCTTCTATTAGTTCCTTTTCATATTCTTCATATCTAAATTTACGGTATTTAATTGTAATATTTGGATGGATTGCTCGATAGGCACTAATAACCTCTTCAAATGCATCATTATCATCCCAAACTCGCCAATATTCTAAGGTGATTGGTTTAAGATGATCTTTAACTTCATTGCTAGTAATCTTACAGCCAAAGCCTGCGGTCAATAAAAACACCCCAACCAGTAAAAGATTGAAGATGGTAATATATTTTTTTGTTTTTTTGTCTACCATTATCTAAGAATGTTATCTCCAAAGATGACCATATTATAACATAAAACGTATAGAAACAAAAAAACTCTATTTCATTCGGAGAGGAAGGGACAACGTGAGAACTTATTTTAGTAAGATGATTGATAATTTGAAGTTATTTTTTATAAACTATAAAAATAAGGAAGATTTTTATATTGTGCTAAATGGTTGACCAAATTGATAATATGTGATAAATTCATATCATCTTGTCGTGTGCTATTGATTGTTGTAATAAGAAAGGGATCCTGACAATGGAAGATCTCTCGATATCTAAACAAGCGGTTGAGCTGATGATACCGTCAATCCTGGCCCTCCTCGCTGTGGCGGGGAAAACGGATTTACACATCGTTATCATGAACCCACAGCTGAAGCCGTGGGAGTCAATGCCAGAGGATGCAATCTTGCATGAACAGTCCATCGGGGACCCCAAAGAGTGGGAGCATAAGTATGATGTAATTGCTCGCTCAAAGGCGTTCGTAACGTGGCGAGAGAATTCTGATGTTGTTCATGAGCTCGGGCCAGCCGTCCTGCGCAGCGGGGACAAACTCTTTTCCGGCTCTTTCATTCATCAGGGTGTTGTTGTGGCCTGTAGCGGTATCCAGCCGTACTTCGACAGGTTGATATCTGGTTGGATTGCTTTGGCTGTCCAGCAGCTCATGCGTCATTACATTGAACGGCATCAAGCCGCTTATCCAAACGCTGATACCATGACGCGTAACAGCGCGTAGCTTCACTATCGAGCCCAGCAGACATAAATGCTGGGCTTTTTCTTATTCCAAAAAACACCCCGAAGGGTGTTTTTTGGAATAATCGGAGAGGACAGGATTCGAACCTGCGGTACCTTTCGGTACACGACTTTTCGAAAGTCGCACTTTCAACCACTCAGACACCTCTCCATAGTTATGTATTTAGGGAGTTATAATCGACGACTTTTTATTAATTAATATACTTATTCCAATAACAACCCAAAACAACACAGCTAAATCGTTTTTAAAATATGGTACGTCGACAAGTCCGTGGATTATAATTTCAAAAGTGGTAAAAACTAAAATTAAGTTTAATATATTTTTGTTTTTAAACCAATTCACTATATTTTGCCAGAGAAATACTACTAAAAGCCAAATAAAAGACAATAACCCCAGTATTCCTAGCTCAGTCCAGAAATTAAAGATAATGTTATGAGGGTACATAAAGTATTCAAATGTCGGTAGGTGGTATGGGACAATAGCAGTACGATAATTATTTAATCCACCGCCCAAAAACCAATTATCTTTTAGCATCTCCCAGGACTCTAAATAAATTAGTCTTCTGACATAACCAGAATAATCTTTTAATAATACTTTGTCGCTTATTGGCTCAAGTGCTTGGGGGCTCAGGCTTAAAAATATCACCCCAATAACAATAATTGAGATAACAATAATTCTAGTCTTTTTATACAAGAGTCCCCAAATAGCCCAAATTGCTAAAATAGCCAAGAGTGCTGCTTCTGATTTGGCTAGTACTATAGTAATTAGACCCAAGGCAATAACCAGAAACTTAAATATTTTATCTTTTGGCTGAAATAATAGGCCGGTGAAGATAATTATAATCGGACCAATGTACAGTCCCAATGCGTTAGGGTAGCTAAAGATAGAAGTAACTCGATCAACAGAGCCATTAATATTTAGAAATGCTTCTGATACATTCCACCCAGAGAAATACTGCCAAAAAGCAATTAAGCTTAAATATATTACTGATAACCCTAGGGCTTTAAAAATATTATTAAGTTGGATCTTGTTTTTAACGATTGAAGTGAAAATTAATAGCAATAAAACCGGCTCAATAAAATAGGCTTTCCAAATTCCCAGGGCTCCAATTGTGTCTGTTGATTTAAATATTGAAATAGTAGCAAATATTAAGATTGCCACAATTGGCAGAGTATAAATATTTTTAAGTTCGAATTTAATTTGTTTTTTAAATAGCACAACTAAAAACAGCAATAAAATCATGGCCTCTAGTAAAGTAAAAGGAACATTAAACAGTTGAAAGCGAATTAAATAGCTTGGCAAGGCAACTACAATTAAATAAAGTGCCCAATTTGTTTTGCTGTGTGAGAGCCAAACAAATAATAAACAATAAATTGCTATAAGTGGATACATAAGTTAATTTAATCTTTTATAGTTTATCGCTTCGATGATTGTTTTTTTATCAAATCCTTTTAGTTTGTATAATACCCAGAAATAAACAAGTATGCCAATAACAATTAACCATAAAATATGAAGCTGAATAAACAAAACTATTGGTAGGGCCATGATTAGGCTAGCCAGTAGTGCTTTTTGAAATACCTTAAATTTTAATTTAATTTTAAGCTGAGTTCTTATCAAATAGTAAGCAGAGAATGTAATAATCGCTTCAGTAAAGATAGTTAAGATGGCTGCAGCCCAGTAAGAATACTTGGGGATGAAGTATAAATACAGTGGGATGGAAATTAAAGCATCGATGATGTAAAACTTGATCATCTTTTTTTGTAATTCGCAGGCTACTAAAATATAGCCAAATAGGGCGCCAACAAAGATTAGACCAACTGCAAAGATTAAAACTCTTAAAATATTTCCAGAGATTAAGAAATCGTTACCGGCTACAAAGACCATGATCTTTTCTCCCAGTACTAGGGTTGCTACAATAATTGGAATCGAGAGGATAATTAAAAAATCAAAAGATTTTTGAATGATAGTTTCAAATAGCTTTTTGTTGATCAAAAAGAACTTAGTCAAAAGTGGCAACATCAGTCCCAAAAATAAATATGGTAGTTGGATTAATATCTCTAGCACTTTATAGGTAGCGCCATAGAGACCAACTTCATTTTGAGGTCTGGCATAAGACATCACAATGGTGTCTGCCCGAAAGTATACCAGGGTCAGGGCAATGGTGATAGCCAGAGGCCAAGTTGTTTTCCAAATCTTTTTCCAAATCGAAAAGTCAAAAGCCAGTCTGACTTTAATATATTTGGTGGCACAGCGCCAAAGAACCCCAACATTAACTATAGCACCAAAGGCTACGGCCCAAATCATATAGTGGAGACTGAAGTTGTTAGCGGCTGTTAGCCAGACACCTCCTAAAAGTGCTAGTCTACCACTAATTTCGCCGAAGGCCACGGCCTTCATGTCCATGTGATGTTGGAATATACTAACAAAAACTGTTTGGAGGTGAATGAACGCAAATCCTAGCCCCGCGATAGTGATTCCTTGTTTGATAATTAGTGGATATGGAGACAGCCAACCGACTAAAATAGAGATACCAATAAAGATTATTGAAGAAAGCAGTCTAATGGTAAAGATATTCTTAAATATTTCTTTCTCATTGTTAAGTGGCTTGGAAATTAGCTGAGTGGTAGTCATCTGCAATCCGAAATCCGCTAAAACACTAAAAAATTGCAAAAAAGCTATGGCTGATGTGTAGTAGCCATATCCAGTTTGACCAAGATATCTGGTCATAATTCCTACGCTAAGTAGCCCCAAAATGGTGCCAATTACTTTACTTGTTATTTGGTAGGATAAGTTCTTTGCTATTTTAGAAACTAGTGAAATCATACGATTAGAGTAGCATTTATTGGTGTTTTTTTCAATTCAAAAACAGCCCGCTAGGGGCTGTTTACCCAATTAATGTATTTATTCTATCCAAAGCTCTTTGGCAATGTTCCAGTAGTTATCTTGATCCTTTTTTTCTTTCATAAAGTACCACCATTCAACTCCCCAGAGATAAACTTCTGGCATGCCAGTCTTTTCGGCATAGTTAATATTATCACTCATTCTCTTTATGCTTAGTGATTTATCATGATCAAGCTGTGTCATTGATTCTAATGTACTATCATTATCGTGCCAGCTTTCAGTTTGTAGCTCAGCAATAATTATTTTATCTGTTTTAAAAAGTGTTCTGATCCACCATGATTTAAAGGCATAGAAAAGTGGTGGCAACGGATAATGTATGTAGCCAAATTGACTGCTGTAAACAGTACGATATAGGGTTGTGCCCAAAATATTACTTTCAGTTTTGGCGGCTTTAACCCAAGTACTAAGTTCACCGCTATCAGTCACTAGAATTGGTTTTTTAGTTATTTCTTTTATTAAATTAACCTCTTTAATTAATAAGTTTTTATCCAGTGGTGGACATTCACCAAATGTTCCTAGAAAAGGCTCGTTTTCAACCTGCCAAGTTTTAATATTTTCATTTAGCTTGTATCTGTTTGCTACCTTTTCTATAAATTCAAGTTGTTGGGCCTCTAGTTCCGTTGGGTTTAAATTTTTAATCCACTTTGGGTCATGACATTCTGGCCAACGAGGTAGGCGACGACCGACCGCTAGAGTAATATTTACATTTCGTTTAGTGGCTTCATTAATTTGCCAGTCTAAATCTTCAAAATTATAAATATCCTTATTAGGCTCAATATGATTCCAATATGATGATAGCCGAATATGATCTACGTTTAGATCGTCTAGGATTGCGGTGTATGTTTGTTTCCAATCTAGCCCTAATTCGTCTTGGGCATAATAGGGGCTAAAAGTTACTCCCCATACAGTGTTGTCTTTAGAAAAGTCTAGGGCAAATAAAATGGCGATCACACCAACAATTAAAAAGATTATTACTAGGGTGATAACGGTTTTGTTAAAAATATTATACATTATAGTGCAATTATAATTAATCCAATTATTATAAGAATAGTAGCGATAGCTTTTTGAGTAATTGCTTCTTCAGACATGTTTTCTTTAAGGATTCTAGGAACTTTTTTGGATAATAATACAGTCATTATTAACAAAAATACATATTCAATTCCTCTAGTGGCGTTTACAATGGCGAGGCTTGATGAAATAGATATTGCATAGTAAACCATGATAGCACTAATTGCTCCCGTTACTTGACCGAGGATAAATAGCCCCCCAGTATCTGTTTTGGGGTCACGAATATCACTAAAGATAATTTTTCTTTGAGGTGGCCAGATAATAAAGAATAATGCACCAACGAAAGCCCCTACTCTACCCCAAACAAATCCAGAAACGAACCCCTGTTCGGTAAAAGTATATTTACTAATAGTATATGATATAGCAAATAATATTGTAGCAACCAGGGCCATCATATAGCCCTTTCTATTTGCCTTTTCTTTGTTTAAAGAAATTAAAATGGTTCCCCCCATAATTGCCACCAGGCCGAGTAACGGCATAAAGGCAAGTCGTTCACCTAAGAAAAACCAAGCTAGCCCAAGTATAAAAAGTGGTTGTAGTCCGCCAATGAAAGGCCCTATTCTCGACGCTTCATTTTGAGATAAGGCGCCAAACATATATAGGATTGCGAAGGTAAACATTATTCCACCGACCATTGCAATGGCAATCTGTAACGGGTCAGCCATTTGAAAGCCAAATGGAATCAATACTAACCCCCCCAGTCCTAATACATTAGCGTAAAAAGCATAAACTACTGGCTGTGGATTTTTGATTAGTAAAAATTTTCCTACTACAGTAGAAAAGGCATTTAGAAAATAAGCGACAACAACAATTAACAGCCAGGTCATTTTTGGATAATTAAAAATAATCAATTATATTATAGCATTTTTAACGGATAGCTATAAGTAATTGATTATTCAATAAACATTCCATCGCCAAAGCTGTAAAACTTATATTTTTTAACTATTGCTTCTCGATATGCTTTTTTTGTTAAGGATTTAGTGGCAAAGGCAGAGACCAACATTAATAGAGTTGATTTCGGTAGATGAAAGTTGGTGATAATCGCATCCACAAACTTGAATTTGTAGCCCGGATAGATAAATATGTCTACCCATTTCTTTTGGGCCTTAATTTTCCCATTGGAAGTTACAAATGCTTCCAATGTTCTAACAGTGGTAGTGCCGACAGCAACAATCCTCTTATTGTTTTTTTTGGCTCGGCCTAGTCTTTGAGCTGTAGCACTATCAATAATTGCTAATTCACTGTGAATTTTGTGGTTTTCAATTTTATTTACTTTCACTGGAGCGAAAGTTCCCATACCGACATGTAAGGTAATGTATTCTATTTTAACGCCGCGTTTTTTTAATTTTGATAGTAGCCGATTAGTAAAATGAAGTCCAGCAGTTGGTGCTGCTACCGATCCTTCCGGCTTGGCATACACCGTTTGGTATTCCCCCGCCTTAGACTTTTTGGTGATATATGGTGGAGTAGGTGTTTGACCGATTGAAAAGATCTTTTTATCACTAGAATTGAACTTTATTTGGTAGGTTGGAATATTATTATCTTCGGAATCTTTTCTGATTACTCGTCCGATAATGTTTTTATTAAAAACTATCTTTTGATCGACCTGGATTTTACCTCGAATTAATGCTTGCCATACTTTTCCATCTTTTTGTAACAGAAAAACTTCAATCTTACCACCGCTCTCTTTTTTTCCGATAAGTCTTGCGGGGATGACCTTGGAATTATTCAAAACCAGAACATCTCCACTTTTAAGATGGTCTGTGAGTTCATAAAACTTTTTATGCAAAATAGTTTTATCTTTACGGTTCAAAATTAATAACCGCGCATGGTCTCGCGGCTTGGATGGTTCTTGAGCGATTAAGTTCTTTGGCAAGTAGTAGTCAAATTCCTTTACTAGCATATTTACTGTTGATGTTCGTGTTCCCTTTTTGCTCGTTCATCTAATTTTTGAATTATCTTTGCAACTTTGTATGGGCTAGGTATTTGTTCGAAAATAAATCTTTCTTTGACGCCGGCAGATTGAATATAAACATTGCCATAATGTAGGATGGTTGGAAAAAATCCTTTTTGTTCGGCGGTAACATCTTGAATGCGGTATAAATCTAATTCAGATACTACTCGATTGAATAGTCCATGTTGTTCACGATTAATTATTCTCTCGTTGGTTACCGTCCAGACATCTAAATATGTTCCTGTCCATAGGGTTAAGGCCAAGAGGATGATTACCAAGTAGTAGATATAAACTAAAACACTAAGAATTGGAGCACTAATTGCACCTTCTAATAGATTAGGAACTACTTCTTGGGCAAAAATGGATAGGCCGAGAGGGATTATTAACAAAATAAAGATCAGTATACCTCTGGTGAAGAATATAAAACGATGTCTTCTAAGGTGGAGGATGATTTCTTCCCCCCTTTTTTTGTTTGGGAGGTTACTTTTTTTAATCATATGGAAAAGTCGTTACTAATCGTGTTTTGGGTGGTATCAATCAGGGGTTGCTCCCAGTCAAAGGATTGTAAGCTGTTGATTGAAAACAGAACAATTGAGCTAGCAATAATTATAAATAATAAAATAACGCCAAGATTGGCGAGACTGGCAAACCCGAACCTAATTAAGTGATAGATATTAAAAAGTGATCCCAAAATAAAAAAAACAATTACAATTAGGTAAAGATAATAAATTACAGATAGTGGAATAATCATTTAAACTAATTTATCTTGTAAATTGTCCGGTGGAGTAATATCTAAGTGCTTGTAGGCCGATTCAGTTGCTACTCGCCCCCTAGGGGTTCGGTTGATTAGGCCCATTTGAAGTAAAAATGGTTCAATGACATCTTCAATGGTATCCATTTCTTCTGAGATGGATGATGCTAGGGTGTTTAGTCCCACTGGGCCACCCGAGAATTTGCCGATAATAGCATTTAGTACTTGACGATCAATATCGTCGAGTCCCAGCGGATCTACTCCAAGCATTTTTAAGGCGTCACAGGCTATGTCTTTATCTATTTTACCATCTTTTTTGACCTGAGCAAAATCACGAACGCGTTTTAAGAGACGGTTTGCAATTCTAGGTGTCTGACGAGCTCGCCCACTAATTTCAGCACAAGCGTCTTCATTTATTTCTACATTAAGAATTTTAGCTGCTCGGTTGATTATCTGTTGGATCTCATTAGGTTTATAAAAATTCAATCGATAGATGTTGCCAAATCGATCTCGAAGCGGTGAAGATAATCCACTCATCTTGGTAGTAGCACCAATTAGAGTAAACTTTGGTAAGTCTAGTCTAAGTGTTCGAGCTGATGGTCCCTTACCAATTACAATATCTAAAGCATGATCTTCCATTGCTGGGTAAAGTATTTCCTCAACCGATTTATTTAGGCGATGAATTTCATCGATAAATAAAATATCGTTATCTGCTAAATTTGTAAGTAGAGCTGCTAGGTCCCCCGTTCTTTCTATAGCGGGACCTGATGTAATACGAATATTGCCCGACATTTCATTGGCGATGATGTGAGCTAAGGTAGTTTTTCCTAGCCCAGGAGGACCAAAGATCAAAACATGTTCTAAGGCTTCATTTCTGGTCTTGGCTGCCTCCATAAAAATCTTTAAGTTTTCTTTCACTGTTTCTTGTCCAACATATTCATCTAAGCTTTGAGGACGTAAAGATTGATCTAGTGAATCATCACCGGATTCTTCCTTGGCGGATGATTCACTAGATCAA
>Ga0233445_1002981_pt1 | contig 10719 bp, 10 predicted proteins | sample SI_124_October20_5_FD_182779 | JGI IMG/M metagenome (GOLD analysis project Ga0233445, IMG submission 182779) | Seawater microbial communities from Saanich Inlet, British Columbia, Canada - SI_124_October2016_100_MG | ecosystem: Environmental > Aquatic > Marine > Inlet | place: Canada: British...
AGCTCCTTCCACAGGAAGATTAAAGAGAAATATCAGAGTTTTAAAAAAACCCTTCAAGTTCAGTATAGCAAACATTTTTTTTAGAGTCTTGGGCTTTTATTAGTTTTTGTTATTCTTCCACTATTTGCTTGAATATTATCTTTTTAGTATTTAAATCAATTATTTGTATTTCTTTTATAGGTAGTAGGGTAGGAATAAAGGCATTAAATCCGGATTTATTAATGTGATCGTAGTGGTGTAAGTGGAAGGTTTCTTGGAAAGTTTCTCCATTTAAATTGGTTGCTAAAACCTGATATCTTCCGGGTTCTTTGGGTCGATGACGGGTGCCGTTAACCGAGAGGATATGATTAATTTTCCATTGGTTGTACTGTTTTTCTCCAGTGATTTTTAGGCCTTTTTGTACCTGCTCTATTTTTTGGATATAAGCATTATTAGCTGTCTCCCGATGACTAAAATAGCGATCTAGTGAGCGGCTGAAATCATGTAAAGCTTTGTAGGTGTAGTCGGAAATCCATTGTTTATTGCAATAACTCATTACATCGTGATACCACGATTTTTCGTAAAACTGTTGTTGTTTATGATGAAACCCGGTGATTCCAATACGGCCATATTTTGCCCCTACACTGTTGTAAGGGTAATTTTCATCCACGCCACCGGGTAGGGCGCATACGTCGTTATCAATGTCTTGGTTGTCGTCTTCGTGTTTGTTTTCTACGTGGTTGCGCCCATGGTTATGGCCGATTTCGTGCGCTGCCGTGTTCAGGTCGCCATCTAGTCCAATGGCGTTGAGTGCATCTGGGCTAGAAGCCAGGTCATCATCGACCAAAACGGTTACGCTGCCTAGTCCTGAGGGTGAAGACCCGGATGCGGGTTTGGCAATCAAACCGTAGTAGAAGACATCGTTTTGACTGCTGTCTCCGTTAACGGATGTGATTCGGTAGGCTTGCAACTTTTCCAGTGCACAGGACCAACCGGGATAGCTGGTAATGTCACAATCACCAAGATCAAGTGTGGTCCCTTGTTGAATGACAATGTCGGAAATAGGGTACATGGCCAGTAACAGATATTGTAATTGGGTCATGAAAGCGGTGCTGATCTCTGTTGTGCCAGAGGTAGCGATGGTGGGAATTAATTTAATCGTTAGTGGCGTGGTTTTTTGGAAATTGAAGGATTGATATCCTGTGCTAGGGTAGCGGTTGTCTGTTTCGTCACTTTCGCTAATACGGTTGTTACTATCAATGGTGATATAAAATTCGGTGTCGTTGCTGAGCCAATCGGAGTTTTCTAAATTAAAGCCAACGGGAAGGCTGTTGGAGTCGTGCGTGCTAAAGGGTGTGTGTTGCAGTGGAACTTCACGCACAATGGGATCCATGGAAGTATTTTGTCGTTTTCCGTGTAAGGATACTTGAACACTTTTAACGTCACTGATTTGAGTGGCATTGATAAATACGCGCAATACGCCGGGTTTATTGGCAATGGCCGGTGTATTTTTGCTGTTATCCATCAGGTCAATTTGTACGCCCTGATTTAGTGTCAGTTTATCAATACTAAAATTGCCCATTTCCGTGGCAACGGGGGGAAGGGTTAATAGTCGGGAAAGGCGTCCTTCACCCTCGGCATTGGTGGCCTGTATTCGAAAATATATGTTTTGGTCGGTCGGCATATCACTGAGGGTGATATTTTGGATGTTTTCTAAGGTTTGTTGTTGTGTCAAATTGGTTGGGTTGTTTCCGTGGTAAAGGGTATAGGCGCTAGCTGAGGAGACTGGACACCACGTTAGAGTAACCTGGCTAGGATTTGTCGTTCTTTCCCCTAGCAGAAATCGTGTTCGGTCTGGATAACTTTTGCCTATTGTTAAATTCAGTGATGCGGATTGTCCAATGACATGATCGCTAGCATTTAATCCTTCGTAATAAATGGTGACCACTTTTCCGTGATTAAATTGGCCAGATTCAATCACTGAGTGATTTTCTGCTCCCGAGTTATAAGCCATACTGTTTAGCATGTCGGAGGCACTGTTGTAACGCAAAATGGTTTCACTTTTGCCGTAGGTGTCGAGATTGAGTCCTGATCCCCAGTCGTTCGGTTGGACAACCGGTTGGTAATGTAGAGATTGATTCTTTAGTGGATTCCAGAATATTGAGGACTCGGTGGTGCCATCCGTAGCCACAACCCAGCTTTCAATCTGGTCACTGGGTTCAGGTAACATGGTGGGCCAAGTGCCTTCACACAAAGCGTAGAAAATCCCAGAGGTTTTCAGCACGGTGAGCTCAAATGTACGTATTAGGCTTTGTGTATTATGTTGTAGTGTGGCGGTTAGCGTGACGAATGTATCTTGATTTCCAGAACGGTTCACTACGCCTGAGTGAGAAATGATGTCGGAATTATTCGATAACCAGCTGATCGTGCTACCCATGTCTCCACGGGTTGGTAAAGTGATGTTTTGGGTGATGCTACTCATGTGGTCGTTAGGCGCTAAGATCAAAGATAAGTGGTCGTAATCATTGGTGACAATTTGTAAATCCGTGAAGGGTGCCTTTAACACGGTGAGAGTAAATGTTTTCTGTTGGTGGGTGTTATTGTAGGTCAGTGTGGCGGTTAGAGTGATCGTTTGGGGGGTCTCTGGGAGAGTAACAAGGCCGCTGTTGGTGATGATGTTTATGTTGCTGGATGACCAGTGGATTGTGCTGCCGAGTGCCCCATTGAGAGATAAGAAAATATTTTGCGTAACCTGTGTGATGGAGTCAGGAGTCGTGAATATGGGTAGCAGATTGGCCAGATCAGTATTCACCACATTCGCTTCGTGGGTGGCCGTGTCTGGTAGGGTATCACCAGGCGTAGAGGAATGATCAGTCAGTGAGGAAATATCGTTGGAGTCACTGCCGCAAGCGGCTAGAACGAGTATCAAATATCCGATTAAAAAACACGTTAGTAGCCGTGAGAAAGGTTGTTGTGATGTCTTCATATATAACGTGTTCATGATGAATATTTAGTGGAATCTGTTTAAATCATACGTTTGCGTTCGGATGAGGGCAAAATTCTTAGTGATTCTCGATATTTAGCCACGGTACGTCTGGCGATGGAAATATTTTTTTCAGCCAAGAGTTGCATGATTTTATTATCACTAAGAGGTTTGTTGGGGGGTTCAGTACTGATCAATTTTTTGATTTGGGCACGAATAGCCGTTGCGGAGATGTCTTTGCCATCGGGGTTGCTGATATGGCTAGAGAAGAAATACTTAAGTTCAAAAATACCCCGTGGGGTATGCATAAATTTGCGTGTAGTGACACGTGAAATGGTAGATTCGTGCATATCCAGTTGTTCAGCAACATCTCTTAAAACCATGGATTTCATGGCTTCTTCCCCCTGTTCCAGAAAGGCTTGTTGATGCTCGACAATGCTCCTGGAGACTTTAAGGAGTGTTTCACTTCGCGATTGCAGGCTTTTAATAAACCAGCGGGCCTCTTGCATATGGGCTTTCATAGTTTGGGAATCGTTGCTATTAGTCACGCTTTTAATCAGGTTTTGGTAAGTGCTATTAACCCTAAGTGATGGAACGACGTCTGTATTGAGCGATACCCGCCATCTCTGATTGACTTTTCGCACAAAGACTTCAGGGACAATGTATTCCGTTTGTGCCGATTCAACACAATTCCCGGGGCGGGGGTTTAGTGTTTGAATTAAAGTAATTATTTGCTCAAGCTCTGCCTTGTTAACATTCATTTGACGTATCAGTTGGTTATAGTCACGGCTCCCCAATAATTTAAAATGTTGTGTGATTAGGTGAATGGCCTCTTTACGATAGTCTGTGTCATGATCCAAATGATTTAGCTGAATGAGTAGGCATTCTTGTAGATCACGGGCACCAACGCCGACGGGTTCCAGATGTTGAATGAGTGTTAATACGGTGTCTACTTCTTGTGCGCTAAATTCTTCGTCTTCAGCCATGTCCGCTGTTAGTTGTTGATAAATCTCTTCTGTGCTGATGCCCAGAAAACCTTCCGGCGTAATGGCATCAATTAGGGCAACTGCAATGGCGTAATCAGTTTCGGATAAGGGGAATAGGTCAATTTGTGCATTTAAATGGGCATTGAGTGAAGTATAAGAAAAATCTTGATTTTCCAGTTCGGGGGCTTCAGTTGATGCGCTGTGACTGGTGGGTTGTACAGAAGGTTCGTATACATCGTCCCAAGAGCTATCTACGGGAAGTTCCTCAGGTATGTTGTCTTGCAACGTCTCGGTAGAGAGCGGCTCTTCGGCGATGTCTGATGAAGTGTCGGGTTCTTGTTCTAAAGAATTTGATTCTTCATCTGCCGAATGTTCATCGCCTTCTTCCAGCATGAAGTTGGAATCCAGTGTGGTCTGTATTTCTTGTTTCAGTTCCAGTGTGGACATCTGCAAAAAGCGAATGGCCTGTTGTAATTGTGGCGTCATAGCCAGTTGTTGGCCAACACGCAATTGTAAGGATTGCTTCATAGACTTCACTGTACTGTTGGTTTAAATAGAATTATGGTGTCGGCGATACCGATTGTTACCTCGAGGCTAGTCGGAAATAAGGTCTGACCGTTCTCTACAGGATGGTACGTAAAAAGTTCAAGAGTGGCAAATGCTGGTTACGTTTAGGTTTTAAAGTTGTGGCCCAGATAAACGTCTTTTACTAAGGTGTTTTGTAGAATATCTGCTGGTGGTCCTTCAGCAATGATGCCGCCGTCGTTGAGTATATAGGCACGCTGACAGATACCCAAGGTTTCTCGTACATTATGGTCGGTAATCAGTACTCCGATGTCACGTTCCACCAGATGGGTAATAATGCGTTGAATGTCCAATACAGAGATTGGGTCGACGCCGGCAAAGGGTTCATCAAGTAAAATGAATTTAGGCTCCATGGCTAGCGCTCGGGCGATCTCAACACGGCGGCGTTCTCCGCCGGACAAACTCATGCCGAGGTTGTGACGAATATGACCGATATGAAGCTCTTGTAGTAACGATTCTAGTAAGGTTTCTCGTTGACCTAAAGTTAGGCCTTTACGCGTTTGTAGAATGGCGCGGATATTGTCTTCAGCGCTAAGTTTACGGAAAACAGACGGTTCTTGAGGAAGGTAACCAATGCCGTGGCGTGCACGAATATGCATCGGCGCATTAGAGAGGGGTTGATCATCTAGGGAAATGGAGCCCTGATCGAGTGGGACCAAGCCGATCACCATATAAAAGCTGGTGGTTTTTCCTGCCCCGTTGGGTCCTAATAAGCCGACTACTTCGCCACTGTCCACATGAAACGAGGCATCTTTGACAATGGGGCGAGATTGGTAGCTTTTGGCTAAATTTTGAGCGCTAAGACGAGACATTATGGGTGTTCTTGAGAGGGGGTGTCAGGCTGAATGATGACATGCACACGCCCAGTCCCGTTGGCTGACTTTTCAGCCTTGAGAGAATCGTTTTTCAGGTTGTATTCCATTTTTTCGCCCCGAAATTCATGACCAGACTGCCAAACGTGCACTTTTTTTTGAAAAAATAGAAGATCTTGATCGGCTAGCCAGATAATTTCTTGAGCGGTGGCACGCACTTCTTCCTGATTGTCTTGTTGTTGTTTGAATTGTGCTGGCTGACCAATGGCTAACAGTTTTGTGACTGTTTTGTCCGGGTGTTCAATGGAGATTTCTTCGGCATAGAAATGCATGCTACCTTGACGGACATGTACGTTTCCTTGGTAAACGCTAAGGCCTTTTTGATCATCAATGTCGAGTTTGTCAGACTCGATGTGTAGAGGTTGGTCTCGGTCGGTAGACAAAGCGAGTACTTGAAAGGAGTGAAGAAGGGTAAGGCTGATTAGAAAAAAGGTATTCATGGCGTAGTTCGCGTATAAGTGGTTTTAACGTGACTGTGTAACTGCAATTTCTGTGTGTTCCACCAACTAGTCATTCCTGTGGCTTGAATTGAGAAATTTTCCGATTGTATGTGTACAGGGCTGTCCGTATGGGCATATTCCTGTTGTGGGTATATTGTCAGGGATTGGCTAGTGATTGTCACTGTCTTTTGTGGATTGGGGTCGTAACTCACTAAGCGGATGTTCTTTTGGAGATCCAAGCGTTGGCCATTATCAGTTAATTGACCATTATCGGCCCAAATGTTGAGTTGGTTTTGGTTTTTTCCAGACATTTGTACGCGGATATCCGATATTTTGCTGTGTGCGCTGTGTGGAAAATGGATTAGGTGAGTGCCAGAAAATTGGTATTGCTGTTCATTATCCAAGTGTGTTTCGACAGTTTTAAACTGTTTGAGGAAATAATCAGCCAATTCTGTAGAGGTTGTAGAATCTGTTGAAATTACGTCCGGAGGTGTGGTTTTTTTGAGCAACCAAATGCTGCCCATCAGAATAATGATTAAAATCGAATAAGTCAGCGCAGAAGATGCGGATAGTTGATGACGCATTAATTCGCTGTGCCGGCGACTAGGTGCCAGTTGCTTTGAGTGGTAATGAGTAGTTCACAGACATCTCGGGCGGCACCTCGTCCTCCCGGTTGGTGGGTGCACCAATGGGCATGTTTTTTGACCAGAGAGTGAGCGTCAGCCGTGGCAACGGCCAAGCCGCAGGCTTTCATCACGGGTAAGTCAATGAGGTCATCGCCGACGTAAGCGACCTGTTCTGCTGGTAAGGAAAACTGTGTTAATAACTCATTGAAGGCGTGTATTTTTTCCAGCTGTCCTTGGAAAATATGTTTAACACCCAGGTTTTTCATTCGATGGAGTACCACTTGTGATGTACGTCCAGTAATAATGGCAATAGGAATGCCGGTTTTTTGTAGCATATTCATGCCTAAGCCATCACGGGAATGGAAGGCTTTGAATTCGGTGCCGTGATCATCAAAGTAGAGTCTTCCGTCGGTTAAGACACCATCAACATCAAAGATAACTAACTTAATCATAGCGGCGCGTTGGCTAACGGCTAACGGATATTGTTGCAGATTATTCATTTCTTCAAACATAATTTAAATCACCCGTGCTCTTAATAAATCGTGCATATTGAATACGCCAATCAGGTGTTGTTGGTTATCGGTAACAGGTAAGGCATTAATTTTATGAGATTGCATTTTCTCCAATCCTTCCACTGCCAGTGCTTCGGGACGAATGGTGAGACATTGACGGGAGAGCAGGCTTTGTATGGGCGTTTGATGAATGTCGACTTGTTTTTGCAAGATGCGTCGCAAATCCCCGTCAGTGAAAATGCCAGCAAGTGTTAGGTCGTTATGAACAACGGTGGTCATGCCTAATCCTTTTTGCGTCATTTCCATCAGGGCTTCACTGAGAAAAGCTGTAACCGATACTTGCGGGATTTCTGTGTCTGTATGCATGATGTCTTGTACGTGCAATAGTAGTCGTCGGCCCAATGTGCCGCCAGGATGTGAACGGGCAAAGTCGTCTGCGGTAAAGCCGCGTGATTCAAGTAGAGAAACGGCTAAGGCATCGCCCATAACTAAACAAGCGGTTGTACTGGCAGTTGGTGCCAGATTCAAAGGACAGGCTTCTTTTTTTACGCTAACATCTAGATGTACGTCAGCGGTTTCTGCCAATGTGGATTGGCGATTTCCAGTTAAGGCAATCAGGGGGACCTTGAGCCGTTTGATGATGGGAATAATGGTCAGAATTTCATCAGTCTCGCCGGAATTGGATAAGGCCAGAACGACATCATGGTCGGTAATCATGCCGAGGTCACCGTGGCTGGCTTCCCCGGGATGAACGAAGAAGGCGGGTGAGCCAGTGCTGGCTAATGTGGCGGCTATCTTACCGCCGATATGTCCAGACTTCCCCATGCCGGTAACAATAACGCGCCCTTGGCAAGCCAGAATAATTTCACATGCTTGCACAAACTGTTGATCAATGCGCTCAAGCAAGTCATGAATGGCCTGTTGCTCGGTGTGAATAACGGCTTTGGCCAGTTGAATCAGTTTGGCATTCATAGTGTTTCCTTAGGATGCAGAGTTGCCCTGAATATAGAGTATGCCCATATACGCAATGAAGCCGGACAGTAGTATCGCTCCTTCTAGCCGAGAGATGGTTTTTACTTCGTCTTTACGTAGGCCATAGGCCATAGCAATGAGCAGTAGGGTGAATAGAGCCATGATAGGGTAATCGCGGGGCAGGACGTGTGGGCTCAGCACTGCTGGTGCCAGTAATGCAGGCACAGGCAGGACTCCGAGAAGGTTGTACAGATTAGAACCCAATACATTTCCAAGTGCTAGGTCGTGCTCATTTTTACGGATGGCCATCAAGGATGCTGAGAGTTCGGGTAAACTGGTCCCAATAGCAATAATGGTTAACCCGATAACTAAGTCGGATATGCCTAATGTTTGAGCAATCAATGTCGCGCTCCAAACAACCAATTTAGAACTGATTAACATGCCGGTTAACCCAATGGCTAACCATAGGGTGGCTTGGCGGCTAGAAAGGGGAGAGGTCTGATCTGGCAAGCTGTCGAGGTCTGTTGGTTCGGGGTGTTTGCGATGGCAGTGGATGAGCCAGCCAGTTACAAGAAACAACCCGGAAAATAACAAAAACCCATCGAGTGCATCCAGTCGGTTATCTAGTAATAAAAGACCAGCAAGAAAGGTGATGCCAAATAGTATGGGGACTTCTTGACGAAAGATACGTGGATGTACGACGAGGGGAGATACCAGTGCTGTAATGCCCAATACTAGGCCAATATTCGCAATATTGGAACCAATGGCGTTGCCGACGGCAATATCGGGCGTACCGTTTAAAGAAGCCATGGCTGAGACGAGCATTTCGGGAGCCGAGGTGCCAAATCCCATGATAGTCATACCAATGACTAAAGGCGAAATACCTAGGTTGAGTGCGGTAGCAGAAGAGGCGTCAACAAAGCGGTCGGCACTCCAGACCAGAATAATAAAACCACCAAGGAGTGTTAATAAAGCAAGCAGCATGAAAGTAATCTCTGTAGTGTTGTGAGGCAGTGTTTTGTGCGTATATGGCGTGTTGTATAAAAAGTTACTTTTTTAGTCATTGCCAGTAAAATAGTGTGAATATTATTCAAAGTACACTCTGATGACACTTATTGTATCTGCAAATGGTTGGGAACATAAGGGCTGGCAAGGAGAATTTTATCCGTCAGACCTGCCAAAAGAATGGCGGCTGGACTATTACCAGTCGCATTTTGATGCGGTGTGGGTGTCTGCTAGCCTATGGTGTTCGTTGCCCTTGTCTGTATGGGAGTCTTGGTCTGAGGAAGTCTCCGATCATTTTTCTTTTTATGTAGAGGCGTTGGAGTTTCCGGAAGATGGTCGAGACGAATACCTGATAGGGTTCTCCGGTCAGTTAGGTGGGGTAGTGGATCAACGTTCTAAAATAAAAGAGTTTTTTGATGTTCTAAATGGAAATGTGGAGATTTTTCACGGCAATGATTTTATTTTATGTAAAGTCTATGGCGATTGTGCTGTGAAAGAAGTGGGTCCTTTCTTTCAGTGGTTGGTGAAGCGTTATCCTGATCAAACTCGAGTAGTTGTTTTTATGGATATTGAGGCAAAAATATTACAACAGTTTAAGCTATTGGCTGATTTGTTTTCCTAGGATTTGGCTATAACGGTTATTGGGTTGGGTTTGTAGGTTTTGGCTATGTCAGGTAAAGGGGTGTAAACTGTCGCTACCATGTGGTTAATAATTGTTACTTAGGCGTTTTTGAGGTAGCTGAGATCCAGAATATGGCGTATTCCAGAAAGTTGGAGATTAGTGAGAAGAGATGTTCCCTTGCCTGTGGATACCTTTGCTCGAATTGTGTCTACCGCTTTTATGGGCGAGCAGTATATTTCGTTGGATCCAGGTGGTAGCGAAATCATGTTGGAAGAAGCGTCGCAAATTACGATGACCCAAGGGGCTAATTCTCTAGAAGAATTGATTGGGCAGTTTATATTTAATCAGGAAGAAAAGGGGGTCCCATGAATCGACTTTGGTCATTTGCAATCTCGTCTGTGATGGTTTTTTGGGGATGGGTCGCGGTCACCAATGCAGAAACATTGGATTTTGATCGAGCCGTTGACCGTGCCCTGCGACACGATCCACGTATTGACGAAATGCGTCAGTTAGTTAAAGTGGCTGAAGCTTTGCTGAAAGAAGTGGAAGGGCATGGTGATACCATGGTCGATATGAATTTATTTGTAGCCTTAACGTCGACTATTGAGAAGCGTACCGATACGTTTCAGGACTCTGAAGCAGAAATTTATGAGGTGTTTGCTAAAAATGCCTTAGACTTTGCTGACCCTAAAACTTGGCATTCTGATAATATTACAACTTGGCGTTCGTTAACGTTAAAAATTATTAAACCTCTACATACTTTTGGTAAGATTGAGAATTATCGTCAAGCAGCTGAAGGTCAAATTGTTGTTAAACATCAGGATGTTGAGATCCAGAAGCGGAAAACAGTCTTGGAAGTGGCTAAAGCGTATTATGGTTATTTGGCCGCCAGAGATAGTGTGTTTTTTCTTAAAAAAGTTGAGCAGCAGTTAAACGGTGCACGGGAGATTGTTCAACAGTGGATAGACGAAGAAGATGAGCGGGGGAAACAGTCCGATTTATTTGCTTTGCAGGCGGCGCAACATTTATTGAATAAGTCCTTATTTGAGGCGGATGCGTTGCAAACGATTGCGTTGAAGGGGTTGAAGTTGTTGACAGGGGTGTCTGACCAGGAGGAGTTGACGCTCGCGGATAGCA
>Ga0233445_1002983_pt1 | contig 10710 bp, 6 predicted proteins | sample SI_124_October20_5_FD_182779 | JGI IMG/M metagenome (GOLD analysis project Ga0233445, IMG submission 182779) | Seawater microbial communities from Saanich Inlet, British Columbia, Canada - SI_124_October2016_100_MG | ecosystem: Environmental > Aquatic > Marine > Inlet | place: Canada: British...
CTTTGATGAATCACAGTTTGAAGCTTATCGCGAGCTGGGCTATCAAATAACTAAAAAGATGCTGGCTTACGTCAAAAAAACGAATCCTAATCTGTTTTAAGTGATTTATACAACAACGTGTACAGGTTTATGGCATATGTTAATAATGGAGATTGTAGATAATATTTATTAAGGAGAATTTGAAATGTCTGTAAATAATAAACAACCAGCACAAAAGCCCGGCTACTTGGACGATGACAATGGAGTCCCATCTTCCATGCGATTAATGAGTATGATTGCACTTTTCGCGAGTATTGGATTTGGTGTAATTACTATCTTTAATAAATCGGAAGGAATGAATCAGAATGGGCTTTTTATAACATTTGGATTCTTACTGGCTGCGTTTGCGCCCAAGGCACTTCAGAAGTTTGCAGAAGCCAGGTTTCAACATGAGTAATTTGAATTAAATAGAGAGATATTAAGCTAGTAAATTGTTATAAATATTCAAATGACTGATCAATTAAAACCTTAACATTACCTTCGCAATATGAACATACAGGTACAAAACGAAAAGGACAGAATTATGGCAAAAGAAAAAGTAAAGATATTTATGTCTGATATGCATCTTGGTGACGGTAGACTTGCTGATGATTTTACTCCGGAAAAAGAAGCAACGTTTGTGAAGATCATAAATGAACTTTCACAGGTTTATGGGAAGGGCAGCGAATTGATTTTGTTAGGTGATGTTTTTGATGTAATTGAACAGAAGGAGGAAAATCCTGTAAAGGCTATAAAAATATCTGTTACCGTACATGATAAATTTGTTAACGCCCTTAGAAGCTGGTTAAGGAGAGGTAACAAGCTGTTTTATATAACCGGAAACCATGATCATGCTTTGCGTAGAGCGAATGTAGTCAAGGTTCTTGCTGATAAGCTTTTGGAGAAAACAAAGAAAACGGACAATGATATTGCGTGGGGACACTTTGTTGTTGACGACTGGTATGCATCAAAGAGATATAAAATATATGCAGAACATGGAAACCGGTTTGATCCTACTAATAATCATGGGGGATTAGAGGATTGTTTTGGTGATAAGATTGTACGGAGAGTATTACGGCCTTTAGAAGCAGCTACACTCCAGAATCAATATGCGACCTCGAAACAATGGAAGGCTCCAGACGGATGGCCGGGCAAAGATATGTTTTCAATACTTGACAATATTAGGCCGCGCGAAAACATTATGGACTTTATAGATCATTTAGTTGAGAAAGGTTATCTGGAAGGTGATTTCACTGATAATTTTAAAAATAAGGTTGTTGATTTATACAAAGAACATCCAGATCCTGATTGGATCACCTCCTTATTAGCACATAACGAGTTTCTAAGATTTATGATTACAGACAATACATTCAAGAAAAAGCTGAGAGAGAGCTATAAGACTTATCGTAAGAGTGCCAAAGTGTTTGTGCAGCGAAAGGGGCTTAATCTTCGCGATCTCAGCTTTAAACCAGACTATGTGATTATGGGTCATACGCATTTTCTTGATAAATATCAGATAGGCAAAAAATCTCTATATCTAAACCTCTCTTCCTGGCTTGATACGATATGTGTTAAGATTAAGAAAGGTAAGATGTCTTTTGATGTGGATAAGAACTCCCCTTTTCTTGTCTTTTCATCCAATAAAAATAACAAAGTGAAGTATCAACTTTATAACTCATCACTGCAGAACATAATTAAATTTCCTGTAACTGAAAAACCAGTTGAATTTGAGGACCCAGATGATGTTGGACATGTTCTGTTCACATGATAAGTATGGTTAAGAATGTGACTTAGCCTGTTCCGCCATTTTTCTCATATTGTGCTTTATCGTGCTGCGGATGCAAGATGAATTAGTTTTGAGCTCTTTAGTAAAAAAACTAATTATTTTAATTTACTAATAATGTAGGTTTTTTTATAAAAACTGTGAGCAGTACTTTTATCAATAATCTCTGTTATGGATAATAAACAAGAGAATAAATCATCGTTTCCTTTTCCAGCTATGTTGTTAATTGCTGCTGTCATAGCCGGTGGAGTTTTTAAGTTTTATGTACCTTTAGATTCTATGCGGCCACAATCAGGCGACAAAATTGCGAAGTTACAGTTAGGAGAAGAAAGAGTGTTGGCACGTATGTGGCAAGATCCCTTTCAGGCTGTTGAACGTCATTTGCAAAACTTAAAGGATGACAATAAAGACAGTTCTATTTCCTTCCAACCAAAGACTGGTAAGCAAATAGAACGTATGCTAATCATGCCGGTTTTAACCACAGCAGGCAATTATGCTCAAAAAATTGAAAGAAGATTAAATAGTAGATATGCTTTACTATCCGCTCTTCATGTTGCTGGTTATAGGTCTGAGAATGCTTCACATATTGGAGTATTTAAATTCGATGAATTTAGAAATTGGAAGAGAAAAAAGGATGTAGAGGAGAGTAAAACAAGTGCATTGCGGAAATTTAAAAAAAGTAAAGATAAATTAAAGATCTTAGAAGATGAACACGTTAAGAATATAAAAGAGGTTGCAGATGCTAAGAAATCATTGGATGATGGCAAGCAGAAGTTGAGCAATTTTCATACAAAATTAGAGGAAAATAGTTATAAAATTGATCAATTAGAAATTAAACAAGAAATGGTTAAAACTAAGATTGCTGAAGCTGAGTCAGATAACGAAGATGCTATGAGGGAACTGAAAAAAGCAGAGCAGGATTTTATTAATTTTATAGATGAATTTAACGAAGGTAGTAATATTAACAGTAATCATCTGATACCTTATGAGTGGTTTGTTTTTGATCGCTTAGATGTTAAAGCAGCTGGACTTTATCAGAATGATAAAAAAAATTATGACAAGATACTTGTACTTTGGATGGCAGATGAGTTTTTCTCGGGAGACCGAAGACTTGAAGAACTAAATGATTTGTTTGAGTATATAAGTTCTTTTGATTTGTCAATTGAGATTGATAGGAAAGTTCTCGGCCCATCCAATTCTGTTATCCTTGAAAAAACAATCTTAAACGATAGTGGAATGTTAGTGCAATATAAAGAAGTACCCCAATTAATTAAAAAAATGGAAAATGGGAAAAAAGAGATTGTAAGAAGATTTGATGCTGCTATGGGTGATTTGGCAATATTAAAACAAAAAAAATTAGAAGTAATAGACGAAGTATCACGCTTAGAGAATGTACGGAAATCTGTTGAAGATAAGCTTGATGAAGCTAAAAACAAAGTAGAAGTTGCTAAGAAGGAAAAGGGAAAAGCCGAAGAAAATTTAAAAAGCTTTAATCTTCAATCAGATAATGCAAAGCCGAAAACATCTGATAGCCCCGATAACACAGAAAATAAACAAAAATCTGATGTAGGTCGCCGTGCTGAAGCAGTAAGTGGAATTAATGATGCTAATAGCAAATTAGAAGCTGCTGAAAAAAGGTTATCAAGACATAAGGCTGATTTATACGAAGTGGGACTGGAATTGAATGAAGAATCTAGACAATTAGAAAATGAACAAAAAAGGATGGAGTTAAAAATTGTTGAAGCTGAACAAGTAGTTGATGATGCAGAGGATACTTTAGATGATGCATGGTATGATTTAGATGATCTAGATGAACAATTATATAGAATGGAGCAAGAATATAAAAAGAAGAATAAAATAGAAAAACCCGATGAACAAAAAGTGATGGAATTGAAAATTGCTAGGGCTGAACAAGAAGTTAAAGATGCAGAGGGTACTTTAGATGATCTAGATAAACAATTATATAGAATGACGCAAGAAGCAAAGGATAAGAAGGGAGATGAAAAGCCCGAAGTGCAAAAAAGGGTAGAAATTAAAATTACAGAAGCTGAACAAGTAGTTAAAGAGGCAAAGACTACTTTAGATGAACAATTATATAGAATGGAGCAAGAAACTAAGAATAATAAAGAAAAATTCGATGAACAAAAAAGGTTAGAATTGGAAATTAAAAAAACTGAACAAGTAATTAAAGGTGCTCAGGATACATTGGATGATGCATGGAGCGAATTAGATGATCTAGATGAACAATTATATAGAATGAAGCAAGAAGAGAAAAAGAAGAATAAGAAAGAAAGACCTGAAGAACAAAAAGGGCTAGAATTGGAAATTAAAAAAACTGAACAAGTAATTAATGATGCACAGGATATATTGGATGATGCATGGAGCGAATTAGATGGCCTAGATGAACAATTGTATAGAATGAAGCAAGATGAGAAAAAGAAGAGTAAGAAAGAAAAACCTGAAGAACAAAAAATGATAGAATTGAAAATTGATAAAGCTAAAGAAGAAGTTGATGATGCAGAGGATACTTTGGATGATGCATGGTATGAATTAGTTGACCGGAAAGAACAATTAATTAGGATGAAGCAAGCAGCACAAAGGAATAAAGGCTTGCTTTATGGTATTCTTAATAAAGCTAAAAATAAAGTAGTAGTTGCTAAGAAAGAAAAGGGAAAAGCCGAGGAAAATCTGCATAATGTAAAGAACCTTATTGCTAAATTAAATAAAAAAAATGCTAATCAAAGATTAAGTGATGCCGAGAAAAACTTAACAAAATCTAATGCTGAAGTTTCAAAAAAGTTACGTGCTACCTCCATTTTCCGCAAAGACATAACAAAAAAACAAGTATCGATTGAGGGTAAACTGGTCAAATTAAATGAAAAAGTTAAAACGGCTGAAGAGTATACAGAAAAGCTAAGAGAAGAAATAAAGCTCTTTCAAGAAACGATTAACAATTTGGTATCACTAATTGAAAAGAAAACAAACTTTGATATGTATTCTCCCTGGGCGTCTGTTGACACTCTTTTATTAGATTATAAAGTAGTATTAAAAAGAGGTAATAAGAAGTTGGAAAGTGTACAACAAGTTTTAAGTAAATTGGAGGGTGATGACTCAAGTAATGGAAATTTTCATCTAAATTTTGTTTCTGATAGTTTAAACGTTTCTCTGAAAAGGTCGATTCATACAGACCTGCAACTAACCGATCAATTAGTAAAAGAATTGAAGCGGCGTGGCGTCGAGTTAGGAAGCAGAGGCACAGACCATATAGTTCTTGTCAGCGAGTGGGATACCTTTTATGGAAGGGCTTTGCCGTTATCCTTTGCCATATCCATAGAGAGGGATCGAGAAGAACCTAGTGATACCCCTTGGACCAAACGGATACATAAGGTAACTTACATGAGAGGCCTTGATGGAATGATACCAAGTGTAGACAATGGTTCCAATTTATCTGTTTCGAAATATACCAAAACTTCAAATAAGAAAGATAATTCTTCCAATTATTTTACGCCAGAGTTCAAACAACCTTTGGGGCAGGCACAATTTGATTATATACGACGATTGGTAGACAGAATAAAACAATTGCCATTTGACTCCAACGGAAGACATGGTGAAGAAATACGTGCTATTGGTGTTCTGGGCAGTGACATATATGATAAATTGCTTATATTGAGGGCATTGCGAGCTAGTTTCCCAAATGCCATATTCTTTACCAATGACATAAATGCGTTACTCTACTATAACACCGAGCTGCCTTGGACTCAAAATCTCATTATTGCGTCTAGTTATGGTCTTGAGTTACATCCACATCTACAAAGAGATATTCCTCCCTTCCGATCAGTATACCAAAGTTCCTTGTTTGTTGCTACGCTACAGGCAATGGGTATCAAAGATGATGATATTGATTTCAAAAGGATTAAACCTCGTATCTTTGAAATTGGCCGCAGAGGGCCATATGATTTAACTCCAATTTCCAGTTCTCCTGAATTCTATCGTGATGAGTTTGTAGATTTCTCTGAAAAAAAACTTTGTGAAGAAATCGAAAAACATATACACACCATAAAATCATCCATAAATATAACTGCCCATAATACAGATTGGCTTAATGAATTATTAATAAAACCTGAGTTATATAGTGCATTACACAAAGAAGGTCAAAAAGATAATGTGATTAAGCGCGTGCTCGCTAATATCAGAGCTTTTATTATTGAAGAACTAAATATAAACCTGACTTATAATGTACAAATCTTGGCCAAAGAAACAAAAGCGGATCGTGAAAAGAATTATGATACACTAAGTGACGACAAGCAAATGAAAATAAGAATGCTTAATCGTCTCGTATTAGAAAAGGTTTTTTACAATTATACACCAAAAATGTATGCGAATATTCTTCATCCTGACCGCTCAGATTCTTGGAAAAATGTGTCTCGTAAATCTTTGATTACACATATCTTTTTTTTGCTTTTCCTTCCTTTGTTATTATTTGCATGGCTGATTTATTGTAACTTAAAAGATGCTAAATATACTAAAATAGACCAAAAATATATGAAAACAAAGAAAGATCTTCTGCAAGCAGAAGGCAAAGAAGTGAAAAGTAGAGCGTATAAAAAATTCCGAATGGCTAAGAATAGATTAAAAAAGATAAAATCAAAGAAGAGGTTTATCTGGAAATGCTTTGGTGTTCCTTGCATAGTGTCATTTGTAGCGTTAACGTACATTGTGCTTAAATCTTCATTGAACGGAGATGGTGAGCCGTTAACTTTTATTGATAGTATCAGTATTTGGCCGTCTGAAATAATTCGCCTTTTTAGCGGATTTCTTGCTATATATTTCTTGTTATTATCCATTCAAAGTTTGATTCGTAACTGTAAAGAAGTAAATCTAATATTTTTAAATGTAAAGGAAAAGCCTAATACCTCCAATACAACAAATCAAACTTTAAGTAATATATATGGCTCTTGGAAGAAATATGGTGCAGATACAAAAGCAATCAAGAAATGTATCTATATTACTGGAATATTTGTACTTGTTTATTTTGGGGCAAGCCAAGCTTATCTAGGAATTTTTGGACGCCCACCTGTTCCTTTTCGTGGTAATCTCAGTAAATATACAGATCTATGTATTCTTATTTTTAGTTTGTTGTCTATGCTATTCCTGTCTTGGTTTGTGATTAATACAATACGTTATTGTAGAAAATATTTTTCTGAAATAATTGACTTAAAAAATCAAAGGTTTATGTCAAATATTTTAAATATAAGCTGTTCTGTAAAAGAAGCCATTAGTAAAATAGGGTGCGAAAATATCGATGAAGCGTGCCAAAAGGAATATGCTGATTGCTTGTCAGAATATGATAAATGTGTTTCTGGAAATATATTGGTGCAATGGTTAAGGATTAATATTATTGCGAAAAGAACAGAAGTTATTGGAAAAATGATAATTTATCCATTTGTTATATTTGCTTTGCTCCTAATTTCTCGAAATAAATTTTTCGATAATTGGACCTGGACAATTCCTTTAATATTGGTAGTCAGCTTAACAATCTTTATTACATTATATTATGCATTTGTACTATTTTATGACGCAAATGTTGCGCGTAAACAGACGATTACTCATTTACATGAAGAACGTTTGGAACTAATGAATACTCAAATTCCATCCGATTTTGATGCAGCTAATGATAGAAAAACAAAGCTTATTGAGCAGAAATTAAAGTATATAGATGATATTATAGAAGATCTTAAACACCTTAAAAGAGGTGCTTTTGCCCCAATTGGTAACAATCCATTACTCATTGCAATATTAGCACCATTGGGAGGCCTGGGATCAATCGCAATACTTCAACATTTACCACAATTACTCAATAAATAGAAAATTATCCTGACTCTGTACATATCATATAAATATTTTATACGTGTTATATTCATTTTAGCAATTGTATCTTATTGTATAGTTTTAAGGGCATTGTACTCTTATATTATTTCAAATATTTCTATAACACGAATACCCTTCTTATTTCAATTTTGTATTCAATGAATTATTATATACAAAGTGTGATTCGCTGTTGGGCCATAGTTGTTGCTATTTGTACGATCATTCGGTTTACTTCTGAAACTATGTTGACTTGCGCATGCGTCTTGTTTTGATTATCTGAATGTTGACCCTTTTTATTATTGTTTCTCTGATTGAACAGCATCTCTTGGTGTAGTTTGTTTTTGTTATAACGGCAGTATAAATCTTCGAGTGAACCATTCCTCTTTGCATCCCATATTGTTTTTGATTCTTTACAGTATTCTTTGTAGTATTCTGGATGTCTTTTACTAATACGAGATGAAAGCTCTTTTTCTTCCATAATAAGCTTGTATGCAAGTACACGTGCCCTATTCTTTGGGGGCAGACAAGCAGGGAAGAGGGTGTAAGCAACTATCTCTCGGGCCTGTGAAGGTTTGTCTATTTCTGTTACTTTGTAGACACCTGATCTTGTCCAGATTGTGCATAAAACTATTACAAGGTGTTCATGGGGATCTTTGTTTGGAAACATAGAGACGCTTAACTTGTAGAGCTGTTCACAAGCCTGAATACAGCCTTCAATTCTCTTGTCACTACTTTTACCACTCTTTTTGCTCATGTTAGGTATTATTTTACTAAAGAATTCCATCGTCATCTCCTTGTATGAAATATTTTGATACTTTTAACACAGACATTTGTAAGAGCATAGTACATGCCAATTGTTTATAAATGAATTGGGGTTCAAAATAGTTTGTGTTAAGTGCCAGTAGAGATGTAAGATATGGATTATTTAGATTTAGTGAGTGAGATTGCAATGATAAGTAATGTGAGTAACGATAGGTGTTATTACCCAGTTGTAACCCAAAAAAATGTATGTGTAGTTTAAAAGAAGTTGTCACGCTGAGCCGCTAAGAACGCAGAGAAATGAAAAAGCAAGAAATGTCAAGTAACCAAAAATCAAGGCAATAGATTCTGAGCTTTATTACCTAAATTTCTTAATCCTTAAATTTAATATGTAATTAGTGTGACGATTAGTGAGTTAAGTGTATGCCGGAATGCTATTTTATAGAATTTTGCAAATGACTTTATCCATCTTTGTTTTCTACTGGATCTGATTGTTTGGATTTAAGGACAGATAATTTTTCTTTTGTACGTTTTCTCTTTTTTCTCTTCTGACTCTTGATTTTTTCAATACGCTTTTTGTTTTCTGTAATATATCCTTTCTGTTTAAGTTCTATTTGATCCAAAAGTGTGCGTCGAGCAAAAAAACGGTTGAGAGCCTGAGAGCGTTCTTTCTGGTATTTGACCGTAGTGTTTGTTGGTATGTGGCGGAGTAACACACAGGTTGATGTCTTATTAACTTTCTGGCCTCCGGGACCGGATGAACGTATAAACTGCTCTTCTAGATCATCTTCTTTGACATTCAGTTCACGCATTCGATCGAGAAGGGCTTTCTCTTTCTTTTCAGACACATTAAATATAGACATAATCTGTTTTGTTGTAGTTTCTTATTGTCAAGAGTATATCATAGCACAGCATATCAGCAATCATATTTGAAGTATCTATTGTAGATTATAGAAGAAATATTCTTCAAGATTATTGTGATTATCATATAATCATAATTAACGATAATCTTATTGTATGGGGAGGTTGAGAATGAATAGAATATTTATGATTATAGCCGTTTTGCTAATGCTCATTTTTGTCGGATGTGTTTCTGTAAATGTAGTGAATGATGATACACCTCCGAGCTTTCAGGATGGAGTAGAAGCATTCACGGCGAACCACAGTGGCAGCAATCTTAGTGGCAAAGACAAATCTATCATGGTCAACGCTGCCCGGGATTTAAAGAAAGCCATGCCAGAACCTGGCCTGAAGGTTGGAATGAATGCTCCTGATTTTGAATTAGTTAATGCTTATGGTGAAAAAATCAAACTCTCTGAACGTTTGGTAGGGGGGCCAGTAGTTTTGGTATTCTATAGAGGTGCCTGGTGCCCATTCTGTAATATTGAATTGAATGCTCTTCACAGTAGTCTGCGGTATTTTAGTAAATATAATGCATCCCTGATTGCTGTTACTCCTCAAAAACCAGATAAATCGAAGGAGCAAATTGTTAAATCGGAATATACTTTTGAGATCTTAAGTGATCTTGATGACAGCGTAATGAAAGCATATAATCTCTATTTTGAAGTTCCTCAGGAACTTCATGAGTTGTATAAGAATAGGTTCAGTTTTGACATCACCGATTATAACGGCATAGACCGACTCGGCCTTCCGGTACCGGGAACATTTGTTATCGATCAGGATGGGATTATACGTGCCGCTTATGCTGAAACCGATTACAAAAAACGTATGGAGCCTGAAGACATTATAAATGCATTAAAGGCTTTGTCTGAAACCAGGGACTAGTGCAAATAATTTAGTATTCTTGTATTTGTTTATAGTTCTTCCTATATAGAGTTAACTTGTCCCGAGACATTCAACACAACACATCTGACAATCAACATTCATTATTGAACATAAATATAAGTTAGATGTCATTGGAATAATTTGTATAATACCATGATAATTAAATTTAAAACTTTTTTGGATGTGGTGGATTTATGAAGCGTAATAGTCTTGCCAGGAAAATATTGATTATCGGTGTGCCGTCTGTTTTAGTTATTTTTGCAGTATATCTTTTTTTTAATTTTGATGATATATGCTTTCATTATAATCCGAAGAAGGCTACTTTTTCGAAATTAGAAAGTATCAGAAATGAAAAAAAGGCTAAGGTGACACACTATCTGGATCAGCAGAAAGCGCGAGGAGTGGAGGCGTGTCAGAATAATGATATTAAAAATTATTTTACTAAACTTCACCGATTATATAAAAACCAGAGATATAGCGGAATAGAATACATATTG
>Ga0233445_1003007_pt1 | contig 10660 bp, 10 predicted proteins | sample SI_124_October20_5_FD_182779 | JGI IMG/M metagenome (GOLD analysis project Ga0233445, IMG submission 182779) | Seawater microbial communities from Saanich Inlet, British Columbia, Canada - SI_124_October2016_100_MG | ecosystem: Environmental > Aquatic > Marine > Inlet | place: Canada: British...
GAGGTGAGTTAAACCGATGGATAATTATTGCCGGAAGACTAGCAAGAATTAAGAATAATTATTTGATTATTCATAACATCCCCGCATTAAGAAAAAGATGGTATCAAGTCCCATGGAGTTTTGTTAGAGATAGAATTGTATCTTTATCATGTAAGAAGATTATTACAGTGTCTAAATCTTGTAAATTAAGTTTAGAGACGAACACTCACTTTAATAAGGATTTAGTTGTAATTTACAATGGTATAGAGACAGAAGTAACTAGTTCTCCATCAAAAATATTACATGAAAATTTTGCATTATTGCAAAAAAATAATATTTTAAAAATTGGGTTTATAGGTGAGTTAAGTCAGCGTAAAGGTATACATATACTGTTAAAAGCTATGGCGCTTGTCAATAGAAAATGTGAAGTTATTATCGCTGGAAGTGGAGACGAAGAATATAAAAAGGAATTACTAGCATTATCAAAAAAGTGTAAACATAAAGTATATTTCCTTGATTATGTAAATAATATGTCATTGGTTTACCCACATTTAGATATTGTAGTATTACCTTCGCTGAATTTTGAAAGTTTTGGTATGACAATTATTGAAGCGATGAAGTATAAGAAACCAGTAATTTGCTCTGATTTTGGCGGAATGAAGGAAGTCCTAGAACATAATATTACAGGATTAGTGGTTTTGGCTAATAATGTTTTTCTCCTCAAGAAGGCTATAGAATTGCTGATAAATAATGAAGAAATAAGGATTAGTATGGGGTTAGCAGGTCGACAGCGTCTGGAATCGAATTTTAACTCTACACGTATGGTAGAGCATTACGAGGAGTTATTTTTTTGATGTGCATATATTAATTTAGCTACTATATTGGTTAAGGGTTGTATTCGGAATATATTTTTAACTTAACCCAGTATTTGTTTATTTTCAAATGCTTTTGGCATTAAGATTAATTCAGGGTTGATGCATTTTGATTCAACTATAATAATTGATTAAAATTTATAAATTTTTACACAAGTATGATTAATGGTTTAATTTTGACACCTATGAGAATTATAGATGTCACAGGTGGTAGTGTACTTCGTGTAATGAACACGCATGAAGAGAGTTGCGTGGGATTTGGCGAAGCTTATTTTTCTACGGTTGAATATAATACGATTAGAGGCTGGAAAAGGCATAAAGAGATGACACTTAATCTAGTTGTCCCTATAGGTTCAATTCGTTTTGTAGTGTACGACAATAGAAAGGACTCATCCACTGCCGGTAATTTTGAAGAGATTATATTGTCAAAAGAACATTATGCAAGGTTAACCGTTCCTCCAAAGCTATGGGTTGGCTTCCAAGGAGTGGGAAAGGGTACTAATTTGTTGCTTAATATTGCTAATATTCCTCATGATGATACAGAAGTGGATCATACGCCACTAAAATCATTTGGTTATGATTGGATTCAAGAATAATTTAATGTTTTTTGTACATCAGATCTCTGCCTTTACCAAAATTGTAAAAATAAATTTCAATAGATGGTATTAATTTCAGGAGGACTGGGTTATCTTGGTGGGAGGATAGCTAAATATTTACTGGATTCCGGATTTCAGGTAAGGATTGGCAGTAGTCGAAGTCATCCTGATGTTCCTTCAGATCTTTTATCATGTGAAATTGTAATATGTGATTTATCTGATAAGAGATCTCTTGAGAATGCTTGTAAAAATGTCTCGTCTATTATACATTTAGCATCACTTAATGCTCAGGAGTGCGATCATGATCCGGAAGCAGCATTATTAATTAATGGTCTTGGTACTTTAAATCTATTAAATGCGGCTAAAAAAATGGGCGTCACTAAGTTTGTCTACTTTTCAACTGCACATGTTTACGGTTCACCTTTACAAGGAATTATTGATGAGAACTCAACGCCTCGTCCCATACATGATTATGCTATTACCCATAGATTGGCGGAAGATTATGTTTTACAGGCAAATTCTAATAAAGATATAACAGGCTCTATTCTGCGGCTGACTAATAGTGTGGGATCGCCTCTCAATAGCAAAGCGAATTGTTGGATGCTAGTTGTGAATGACCTGTGTAAACAAACAGTACTTAACCAAAGTATGGAGTTACACTCTGATGAGTTGGTTCAAAGAGACTTTATACCTATTTCAACAGTCTGTTCAACTGTTGTTGATGTATTGACAAGCGATGTATTAGATGGTGAGATTGCAAATATTTCTTCAAGTGTAGTATTAACGTTACGAGAGTTGACAAATCTAATTGCAGATCGATCCGAGGTAGTTCTTGGTTTTAGGCCTAATATTAACTTTAAACGATTACCTAAGGGTAAACCACTAGAGTCACTATTTATTTCAAATAGCAAGTTAAAAAGTAGTGGCTGCATTATTGACACTGATCTTTCATATGAAATTGATCAATTGTTGCTAAATTGTAATCAGTGGTTTGCACAATGAGTACGCCATTAGTTAGTGTTATAATGAACTGTTATAATGGAGAGCAGTTTCTGAGAGAAGCTGTTGATTCTATTTATGCCCAAACTTATCAAAACTGGGAAATTATTTTTTGGGATAATGTTTCAACTGATAATAGTGCACAAATTGCACAAAGTTACGACAATAAGTTGAAATATTTCTTAGCAAAGAGATTTACAAAATTAGGCGAAGCGAGAGAGTTGGCAGTTAGTCAAGCAAAAGGCAAATATTTGGCTTTTTTAGATTGCGATGATTATTGGAATAATGATAAACTGCAATTACAAATGCCATTGTTTCAAGATCCTGATGTGGGTTTAGTTTATTCAAATTACTGGATTCAAAACGCAAAGAAAAAGAGAATATTTTCAAGAGGCATATTGCCAACTGGGTACATACTCAACGATCTTCTTAATAGCTATTCTGTAGGATTCTTAACAGTGATAGTTAGAAAGAGTGTTGTAAGTAATAGGGGTTCATTTTTTGATGTCCAGTATGATATTATTCATGATTTCGATCTTATGATACGCATTGCATCTAATTTGAAAGTCTCCTGTATTCAAAATCCACTAGCTTGTTATCGTTATCATGATAACAATGAAACGATAAAAGGAATGACTAGATATATTAGCGAGCTTGAGCTTTGGATAAAAGACAATAGTATTAATTCTAAAATTTCTACATGTAAAAATTTTTATAGACAGAAGGATGTATTAATGTATTTAAAGGGCTCTGAATTGGTTAAGAAGGGGCGCAGAATACAAGCACTATTTTATTTTTTTAAAATATCGTTTCATTTAGAAAAGGCTAAACTTTTTATATTGATATTTGTGCCTAGTTTCATAATATCTCACTTTAAATGATGATATGTTAATTTATGGATAAAAACAATAATTACATAATATTTTCATCTATTGATTGGAACATTCATTGGCAATTACACCACCAATTAGCGACATCATTTGCATCTTCCGGAAATAGGGTGCTTTATGTAGACAACACCGGAGTTAGATCTCCTACGATTGGAGATTTTAGTCGTTTGAAAGATCGTTTCATTAATTGGATTCGCAGTGTTCATGGATTTGATAGAATTAATGAAAATTTAACAGTTTACTCCCCATTATTATTACCTTTCCCGTATTCAAAACTATCATTAGTTTTGAATAAATATATTTTTAAACGTAATTTGTTAAGATGGATGGATTTGGCAAATTTTTATAATCCTATTGTTATTACATTTTTGCCAACCCCATTAATTCAGTCATTAGCAAAGGAGCTACATCCAAGTTTAACAATATATTATTGTGCCAATAACATGTCCGACTCTTCAGATTCTGCTAAATCCCTCAAACCCTATGAAGATTATTTTTTTAGTCAAGTTGATTTGGTTTTCTCAGCAGGGTATACGATCGAGGAGCATGCTAAAAAATTTACTAATTTAGTTTACAATTATCCTCCCGGTATTGATTTTGATAAGTTTAGTGAGGCGCTTAATGATAATTGTGAGTTACCATCAGATATAAATAGATTTCCTCGCCCAATCATTGGTTATGTTGGTACGCTTGGAAGGGTTTTTGATCAGGAATTGTTGTGTAAGCTGGCGGACAGTATTACAAATTGTTCAATTGTACTTATTGGACCAAAATATACCGATCTTAAAAAATTAGAGGAAAAGTCAAATATTTATTTCCTTGGAACACGTCAACATACTCAAATTCCATTTTATATAAAGAGTTTTGATGTTGCAATTGTTCCATATGTTTGTACAAAATTTACAGAAGGTGTTTACCCATCGAAATTAAATGAATATCTTGCAATGGGTGTATCTACAGTTACTACCAATATAAATGAAACTCAAAGATATTGGCAAGATTATGGGGACGTATTTACTGTAGCAGATAGTCATAAGGAGTTTATAGAGGCAGTAAGAACAGCAATTAACAGGAAAGACAATCAAACCTTGATTGATAATAGAATTGCAGTTGCAAAAGCTAATAGTTGGGAGTATAGATTCAATGGAATATCTGAAAAAATAAATAATGCATTAGAAAGTAACTCAAGTAAAAAATACAATTGGAAATCAAAACTTGAAAGTTTATTTATAAAAAGATACTTTATCCTTCGTAATACCGTGTTGACGGTTTTTTTAACATACTTGTTAATTTTTTATACTCCAATTGTATGGTATGCATCCAAACCGTTAATTAGTTTTTCTCCACCCCAAAAGGCAGATGTAATTGTAGTTTTTGGAGGGTATGGTGAATCTGGTTATGCAAATTTTAGCTTTCAGCAGAGGGTAAATGATGCATTGAAGCTCTTTAAGTCAGGATATGCTCAAAAAATATTGGTATCTTCTGGTGTAGAGCACAAAATTAAAGAATCAAATTTAATGCGTGCATTACTAAAAGATAAAGGAGTGCCGGATTCATCCATAATATTAAGTGATGGTGCATCTAATACTTATGAGAGTGTTATTCAAAGTAGTGAAATGCTTAAAAATAATGGATGGAATTCGGTTCTACTTATTACCTCAAAGTACCATTCTCAGCGCGCAAAAATGACATGGGACAAGCAAAGACCTAAAATTAATGTAACTTCAATTGTATTAGATTCAATATCAGAGGCTCCGCAATGGCGTACAACAATAGATCAAATTAAAGTAATACTTTATGAGTATGCCGCATTAATACATAATTGGCTATTTAATCGCATATGATAGACACATTTTTGAAATAAGCTTGCCGAATATATTTTATGAGGAAACACTCTGGAAGTTTTGTTATATCATTAGATTTTGAACTCTTTTGGGGGGTTCAAGATAGCAAAGACATTGGTCAATATTGGGATAATCTTTCTGGTGTATATTTAGCGGTTCCGAAGCTATTGGAAACATTTGAAAAATATAATATACATGCGACATGGGCGACGGTTGGTTTTTTGTTTTTTAATTCTAAAGAAGAGTTAGTTTGCTCTTTGCCAGATAAAAAGCCGAGTTATATCGATAGCTCATTGTCACCTTACAATTTTTTGAAATTAAATAAGTTGAATGATCAAGATAACTCAATATATTTTGCTAAGAATTTAATAGATAAAATATCATGTAGTGATAACCAAGAAATTGGGAGCCATACATTCTCACATTATTACTGCTTAGAAGGTAATCAAAATATAGAAGAATTTAAATCAGATATGTTAGCTGCAAAAAATATAGCAAAGAAACTTAATTTAAATATTGAAAGTTTAGTTTTCCCAAGGAACCAAGTTAATGTCGATTATTTGCCAGTTTGTAGTGAGTTAAATATAACTTCTTATAGAGGAAATCAATTGTCTCCTTTGTATAGAAATGGTAGCAGTAACGATTCATTATTCAAAAGAGCATTTAGATTGGTTGATACGTATATTAATATTTCGGGGCATAATGTTTTTACTCCAAGTAACGAATCTAACAAAGCACCCTTAAATATTCGTGCCAGTAGTTTTCTTAGGCCTTATTCAAAACAACTTAGGTTTATTGATTATTTTAAATTAAGGCGTATTAAAAGAGCAATGACACATGCTGCAGAAATGGGAAAAACGTACCATTTGTGGTGGCATCCACACAATTTTGGAATTAATTTAGAAAAAAATATAGCCTTCTTAGTAAAGGTATTAGATCATTACCTATATTTAGAAGAAAAATATCATATGAAAAGTCTGAATATGAATGAAATTTATCTTCAGTATAATTCTAACAATAATGAAGATTAGATCTAATTTTCATTCAGAAAATAAAGGTATTTATATAAAATACTTTATTCTTATTATGGGTCAATTGTAAACACTGGGAAAAGGAAATGTACATTTTAGGAATTAGTGAAATAGATAACGATGCCGGGGCTGTATTGCTCAAAAATGCAGAAGTAGTCTGCGGTATTAATGAAGAACGATTAACAAGAATAAAGAGGCATAGAGGCTTTCCACATAAATCAGTTGAGTGGATTCTAAAATACTCAAATCTTTCTATTGAGAATATTGATTATATTGCAATCGCAAAGGCGAGTCCTACTGATAATCCTGATAGATTTTACAGGGTTTCAAATTTATTAAGATCATATGACTATTTTGATAAGAAGGACCCATCTAGTTTTTTGGTAAAAACTTTAAATTTAGTTATTAATAAGTATAGGAATGCGCCGAAATCAATTGAATTAGCTAAAAAGATGAATGATGAAATTGATGAATGGATAAATAATAATAATTGTAGTGATAAAGTTATTCGTGTTCCGCACCATCGTGCTCATGCTGAGTGTGCTTATTGGGCAAGTGGGTTTGAGAATGCTCTTGCTGTAACTATGGATGGGCAAGGAGAAGGGGTTACATCTCAGGTTTATTTAGTCAATAATGGTGAGTTTTCATTATTAAAAGAGGTAAGAGCTCCACATTCTCTAGGTAACTTTTACGCAGCTGTTACAAAAGCCCTGGGGTTTAAACCAGCTAGACATGAAGGGAAAATTACAGGTTTGGCTGCTTACGCTGACCAAGATCCTAATTTATTGTTAGAAATACAAAAAATGGCATTCCTTGATTCAGATGGAGGTTTCTTTTCGCCATCTATATATGGTAATTATACAAAAATTGTAAAATTGGGAAAAAAATATGGAAAAGAGAAGATATCTTCAGTATTTCAATATATTATCGAGGATATCACATCTAAATATATTTCATATTATGTCGAAAAATATCAGGTTGCAGATATTGTATTAGCTGGCGGTGTATTTGGCAATGTAAAACTAAATCAGAAAATACATGAAATTAATGGAGTAAATAATATATATGTATTTCCTCATATGGCCGATGGTGGCTTGGGTTATGGTGCCGCCCAATTTGTTTATAGGGAAAAATCAAATGATAATTCTATTTCGTCAATAAAGGATGTTTATTGGGGTCCCGAATATACAAATGATGAAGTAAAAGAATCTTTAGACAGATACGGCATTAAATATAAATACTATGATCAGATTGAGAAAGAAGTTGCGCTGTGTTTAAGTAAAGATAAAGTTGTAACGCATTTTTCGGGAAGAATGGAGTTTGGCCCAAGGTCTTTAGGTAATCGTTCGATACTTTATCCTGCAACAACTCCTAGTGTTAATAATTGGTTAAATCATAAGTTAGAAAGAAGTGAGTTTATGCCTTTTGCTCCAGTCACCTTATCAGAATATGCCGACGAGTGTTATTTAAATATCAAGGGGGCAGAAAAAACTAGCCAGTTTATGACAATTACATTTGAATGTACAGATAAAATGAAAAATCAGTCACCTGCAGTTGTCCATGTTGATGGCACAGCAAGACCTCAACTAGTGTCTGAGAATATTAATCCTCGTTATTATAAAATATTAAGTGAATATTATAATTTAACAGGCATTCCATCAATAGTTAATACAAGTTTTAATATGCATGAAGAGCCTATAGTGTGTTCTCCAGATGATGCAATAGTCGCTTTTTTACAGAGTGAATTAGATTATTTAGCTATAGGTAATTTTTTGGTAGAAGGAGATTTGAAAAACTAACTGTCTTTTAATATGTCAGAAACTTTTCTTAAAAATAATTTTGACTCTTTGAGCGCTTTATTGTTGTTTAAAGGCAGTAAAATAAGAAGATAAATGGGTGAAACAAAAAATAATATTAGCCTGATTTATAGAAAAGTTTGGCTATATAGATTAATAATGAATTTGTTATATAAGGGAGGATATAACAGAAGATTTGATGTTGTAATAAAATATATTGATTTAGAGAAAGGTGATAAAGTTGCAGAATTTTGCTTTGGTGATACACATATAGCCAAGTATTGTTATAAAAATGGAGTTGATTGGGTAGGATATGATTTCAACCCAAACTTTATACGATATGCTAAACAAAATGCCTTCAATGCTTACTTTATAGATTTATTAAACCCCTCTTCTTTTTCGCAGATCATTTACTCTAATGATAGAGTTGACGTGGCAATAATGATGGGCTCTTTATATCATTTTCATGATAATATCGGGCAACTAATTCATCAGATAATGGCTTATTGTAACAAATTTGTAATTTCGGAGCCAGTGGGATCACTTTCTAACCTTTCAGGTCCTATAGGTTGGTTGGCGAAGCGATCTGCAAATGCAGGACATGGTAATGAAGCATTTCGTTATGATACAAATACATTATTGCTAGAGTTGGAGGGGTTGTGTAGAGAACGTTATAAATTAACAATACTTGAAGTTAAAAGAGATCTAATATGCCAAATAGAGTGGAAATAAGTGTCGTAATTCCTGTGTATAACAGCGAAGATATCCTTTCAGAATTAGTTCGTCAAATTGATAATGTATTGACCAAATATAAATATGAGATTATTTTTGTTAACGATGGAAGTCTTGATAATAGTTGGCAAACTATAGAGAAAATAACGACTAAAAGTAAATCCGTAATTGCTATATGTTTAAGCAAAAATTTTGGGCAAGACAATGCAATTATGGCAGGATTGGGCCTATCAAAGGGTGATTATGCAGTAATTATGGATGATGATCTCCAACATTCTCCATATGACATCACGGCATTATTAGACAGAGTAAAGGAAGGTTATGATGTGTGTTATGCAAATTATAGCTGGCATAGAAAACAGTCGATATTAAAGAACATTGGGAGCATCGTTAATGCAAAACAAGCTGAATATTTCATTGGCAAGCCTTCTAAAATATACTTATCTCCATTTAAAATTATTAGCAGAATTGTAATAGATTCGATAGTTGATTACATCGGCCCATATCCTTATGTGGATGGGCTTATTTTTCAAGTAACCGACTCAATTTCCCAGGTCACAGTCCAACATCATCAGCGCTATAAAGGACATGGAAACTATAACATTAAAAAATCTCTTTCTGTTTTCTTAAAACACACAACAGGTTTTTCAGTTACTCCATTAAGGTTAGCATCCCTTGTGGGTTTACTAATTGCTGCCGTAGGGTTTTTAACAGGACTCTTTTATATTGCTCAATATTTATATAGCGATACAGTTTTAGAGGGTTGGACCACTTTGGTAGTTCTGCAACTATTTATCGGTGGCCTGATAATTATGTTTTTAGGTTTTATTGGTGAATATTTGGGACGTGCTTATTTATCAATAAACCATAAGCCACAATTTGTGATTAAAAAAATATTATCATGATAAAGTACCATTTATTCTTAATTACATCTATTATTTTAACGGTTGTTGTGCAAGCTTTGCTAAAGAGTAATTCTGTAAAGCATAGTGGTAATTTATTTGAAGCTATATATGATTCTAGGCTATATGTGGCACTTTTTCTCTATGCTACTGCCATGGTTTTTTGGTATATTTCCTCCTCTAAATTGCAGTTTACATTTATGATACCGATGCAGATTTTGACAGTGGTATTTGGCGGAATTATTGGTTATTATTTTTTTGAAGAATCCTTCAGTGTTCAAAAAATTTTGGCATATGTATTAATTATTTTTGGGATACTTATGCTAGTGTTTAATAATAATTAGATTTACATATGATTTTGGTATGCTTGAATTCGCATATTATAACACCCCAACAAATTGTTGTCTTAATTTGTTGGGGCACTATACTTCCTAAGAAGAAGGCTTCTTAGGAAGTTCTATATAAGAAATTTTAAAAAGTTGTCAGAGGTTTTGGGGTGATAAAATAACTACTACGAGCGTGATCAAATAGGTCACACAGTTCTTGCACATTATATTGTTGGCAAGCCTCATTCAGCTTGGTAATCATATTGGTTACTGACTGTCCATAGCGAACAAGGCTGTTGCCTTTTTTAATATCTCATTATCCCGCTTAGCGCGCCAAAGCTGCTTCTTTAATGATTGTATCTCTTGTTGTTCCGGTGTCATTGCTTTGCCGCTTGTAGGTGTTTGCCCATCAAGCTCAGCTAAGTATTGCTTCTTCCAGCGTGCAACGGCTGTTGGGCCTGCACCAGATATGTCAATAATTTGTCTGTTGGTGTAGCCTTCATTGGTCATTAGCTTTACATAATCTAACTTTTGTTCAACCGTGAACATTACGCGTTGCTTTCTGGTTTTTACTTGTGTCATTTACTGACCTCCTTATAGTTTGTATTACTCTGTTCAGTACCCTTGAGGGGTATAAGGCTATCTTTGTGTCCAAGTTTGTCAGACCACTACAGTTTGTCAGACCACTACAGA
>Ga0233445_1003012_pt1 | contig 10649 bp, 7 predicted proteins | sample SI_124_October20_5_FD_182779 | JGI IMG/M metagenome (GOLD analysis project Ga0233445, IMG submission 182779) | Seawater microbial communities from Saanich Inlet, British Columbia, Canada - SI_124_October2016_100_MG | ecosystem: Environmental > Aquatic > Marine > Inlet | place: Canada: British...
TCTCTGTTATTCAAGGTCATTCAGTAATAGCATTACAAAATATTCAGATCTAAAAGAATCAATCGTTTATTATGCTTCCCGGGCTTCAGAAAAATTAAGAAGAGATAAACTTATAGCCCGTGCTGTAACTGTTTTTGTCCGAACAAATTTTTTCAATAAAAAACAGCCACAATATTCAAATTCGGCAACTGTTACTTTACCGTATTCGACAGGATCAAATAAAATAATTATGGAATATGCCAAAAACGGATTGAATAAGATATTCAGGGAAGGATATTTCTATAAAAAATCAGGGATAATACTTAGTGACCTGGCAGATGAAAATATTATACAGCCAGATCTTTTTATTAAATCAGATAAAAAGGATGAAAACCTCTCAAACATTATGGATGAGATAAATATGAAATTTGGAAAAGGTTCAGTTCAATTTGCAGGGGAGGGGATCAGTAAGAAATGGGACATGTCTAGGAATATGCTTTCAAAAAGATATACAAACGATTGGAATGAACTGCTCAAAATTGAATAATATATTAATAGCTGCCAAATGAATTATTACATAAAAACCTAAGGAGTATTATTGTAAACAGTCAGTTTTGAATTTACATCAGCTGTTGAAAGTTTATCAAGTTTAAAGAGAAGCGAAACTTAAATTAGAAAATTTTAAATCACATTGATGTTCCTGTTATTACTTGGTCTTTACCAATATAAAGTTTCAGAGTTTTAATAGCATTCAAATGTGCTGCTTTTCCCGCATTGCTGCCGCAGTAATCAGTTAAAACTATAGGAATTATGCCATTTTCGATCAGGTCAACAGCATTTTTTGTTACACAAATATCAGTATCTAAACCACAAAGATAAACGGTTTTTATATTTTTGGACTTTAAAAAGTTTAGCAATCCTTTATTTACAGATGTGTAAAGATATTTTTTAATAATCATTGCTTCTTTTTTGGGCTTGAATGCCAATTCTGCATCTAATGAACCAGCTCCAAACTTGTTCCATTTGATCAATTTTCTAAAAAATGAGTTTGGGAGATTATAAAACTTAGTAACTATAACATAATCGTATTTGTGCTGCAATTTTTCTACTTTAGATGGAATATCTTTAGTGTTTTCATTGACAAAGCCTTTTTGGACATCTATTATCATGAGGCATGTTTTGTTGCTTTTGACATTTTCTTGTGTCGTTGCTTGCTCTTGCAAAATACAAGAGGTTAGCGATAAGAACGTTGTTGAAATACATATCATTATAAAAAAAGCTAAGTTTTTAAAACTTATAGACATAATGTTTACCTTTAAAAGTAAGATTGATAAATATCACTTCCTATCTAAAAAGAGAAAACCATATTCTCCTTTTCTTGAAAAACAAAGGTTCATAGGAATAATATGATAAAAAACATTAAAATATTATCTTTATTTTTTATATTGAGTTTTTGTTTATCTGTTCAAGTAAGTGCTGAAATTCAATTTCAGAGAGTTTTTAATACTAATATATGCAATAACTGCATTGTTCAAGATAAGGATGGATTGTTTTGGGTTGGGACTTGGGGTAAAGGATTACTTTGTTACAATGGTTATAAGATTAAACAAGTTAGCGGCCAAAACAACGAACTTGGCACAAAAATAATACCATCTGTTTTTATTGATCGAGAAGGCTTAATATGGTTTTTCACACTAGGTGATGGTTTATATGCTTACAATAAAACTACTGGCCTTTACAAGAACTATAAGCCTAACCCATTGAATTCAAATTCATTGAGTTCTAATAGGTTTTATTGGTTGCCAAATATTATTACAGAAGACAAAGAAGGTTTGATCTGGGTTGGGACAGCCAATGGGCTGAATTCATTTGACAAAAGAGCAGAGAAATTTACTCAATATAAAAACATTATTGGTGATAATGATAGCTTAAGCAATAATTCTATTTGGGCAGTGTTGGTTGACCAGAAAGGAATAGTTTGGGTAGGAACAGAAGATGGCCTAAATTGTTACAATAAAAAATCAGGGAAGTTTACTACCTATAAACATGATCCTGAGAATAAAAATAGTATTAGTGGTAGTTTTATTCAGGCTATTGCAGAGGATATAAAAGGCAATTTGTGGATAGGAACAAAAAAATCAGGGATAAACAAGTTTGATCGAACAACTAATACGTTTACAAGCTATAAGCACAAATCTAATGATCCTAATAGTTTGTCTAGTAATGAGATATATCATATTTTAATCGATCAACCTGGTAACCTGTGGATAGCTCATCCAGGTGGTTTTGGCATAACTATTTATGACCCTAAGTTAAATGAATTTCAAAAATATACTTGTGATCCCCAAAATGTTAACAGTTTAAGTTCAAACGATATTATTTCCTTTTTTAAAGACAAATTAAACAATATTTGGATAGTGGATTATTTAGGAGGAGTTGATAGAGCTGTTTATAAAAATCAAGCAATAAACGTTTACGGGCATAATCTTCCGAACTCTATAAATATAAGTTCAAATGTTGTAATTGGTTTGTATGAAGATGAAGACAAAAATATTTGGATGGGTACACATGATGGAGGTTTATGTGTTTTAAATACACATACTAAACGGATAGAGAATTTTAGACATAAAGATGGAGATCCATTTAGTCTGCCTTATAATGCTGTGTATTCTATTGCTGGGGCATTTAAGGGTAAAGTTTGGTTAGGAATCGATAATGGTAATGTGTGTCTGTTTGATGCAGGCATAAAACAAGTTGTAAAAACTTTTAGAAATCCATATTCTGCAGATACTCCCCGTAATCTAACTAAAGATAATAAAGATCCAAATATAATATGGTTTTCAACCCTTTTTGACGGAATATTTAAACTCAACACAGAAACAGGAAAATTTATTCAGTATAATAATATTCCTGGAGACAAGAACAGTTTAAGCAGTGATTCTGTGTTAACCCTTGTTCAAGCTGGAGATAATCTTTGGATTGGGACATATGGGAGAGGATTGAATAAGTTTAACAAAAAAACATGTAGATTCACTCAATATAAGCATGACTTTAAGGATAAGAATAGTATTGGTGGAGACATTGTTATTTATGTGTACATAGACAGTAGAGGAGCATTCTGGGTTTCTACTGGTGATGGAGGGCTTAATAAATTCAACGAACAAACTGAGAGGTTTGTTGCTTATGGCATTAGTTCTGGTTTTCCGAGCAATACAGTAGAGCATATTTTAGAAGATGATAACGGTTACTTGTGGATAGGTACGGATTCCGGGATAGTAAAATTTGATACGCAAAATTTAAAAGTTGTTAAAGTTTTAACAAAAGAAGATGGATTACCTGATAACGATCTTGATATTCATGCAACTGCATTAAAGGATTCTAGTGGTAATTTATGGTTCTCAACAATGCATGGTGTTTGTGAGTTTAATCCTGAAATGGCAAGCAGTATCAAACAAAATCTTAATATCCCCCCTGTTGTGTTGAGTTCGTTTAAATCAAAAGAGGGGACATATAAGAATAGAGGATTTAAAGTATTAAGAAAAGTGAATTTACCATGGTTTGATAATTCGTTTGAATTTACGTTTGCTGTGTTAGACTACGTAGAACCAGATAGGAATCAATATGCCTATAAATTAGAAGGATTTGACAATGCATGGCATCACATTGGAACGAATCATTTTGGACAATACGCAAATCTTTCTCCTGGAAAGTACATACTTCATCTGATAGGAGCAAATAATAACGGAGTATGGAACAAAAAGGGAACCTCAATTACGATAATAATAGAACCGCCATTTTGTGAAACTTTGTGTTTTAGAGGGATAATTGCTATAATTTTTCTTGGTATTGTTTTATTGATAATACAGCATATAAAAAAGAAACAAGAAAAGCGAGCCATTTCAATGAGAGATCGTGCAATTGCACAGGCAACCTCTTTTGTGGCGCATGATGTCCGCAAACCGTTTATTGGATTAAAAATGATGCTTCAGATGTTACCCAAACTTACCCCTGCACAAACAAAAAAATATTCAAAAGATTTAGATATATCCATTCGCAAAGTTGATGCAATGCTTACGGACATTATGGAAGCATCACGGGAAATGAAATACGAATTGGTCCCTGGGAATATTCTTTCCGTATTAGATTTAGCAATAAAAGATGTTTCCCGCTATCATCCTAATAAACATGTGAATTTTTATTATAATCTTGACATAGTCGCCCTTATTGCTTTAGACGAACAAAGGATGTGTAGAGCTTTTGAGAACATAATAGATAATGCTTTTGGGTACTTACCAAAGGAAAAAGGCTTTATGTGGTTTTCTGTAGAAAGGAAAAATAATAAAGCAGAAATCATTATAGGAAACAGTCATTCCTTTGTTCCTGAAGATAAAATCAATAAGATATTTCAGGATAAATTTACTTTAGGAAAAAAAAGTGGAACAGGTTTAGGGTTAAGTATAGCAACTAAAGTTATCAAAGGTCATAATGGCTCTATTGCAGTCAAGAATGTTCCGGAAGCACCAGGCTTTATACTTGAAAATATCAGAAACATTCAAGGAGTAGAATTTGCGATAACTTTACCTTTAACAGAAGAACCTGGCTATAGCTTACAAGATCATTTGCTTAAAAATTCTGTAGAGGCAAAAGCTGCACTTGGAATGGTTGAAAAAGAAAGCCCACTAGCCGGCTCTTCTGAAATTGATACTTTAATAGAAAAATTAGAATCACTTAAACAGAAGCCCAATCTACTTATTCTTGACGATGAAAGTATTTATCGTATGAGAGTTAGAGATGTTCTTGGAAATCTAGGTGATCTCAATAAGTTTATCCATGTCTATGATGCAGGTAGCTATAAAGAAGCAATTGATGTATTGGATCATACAAAAATAGATTATTTACTTTGTGATATTGATTTGTCTGACAAAACAAATGACGGTTTTTCTGTTTTATCTAAAACCTTAAAGAAATATTCCAACAGCAAGGTGTTGATACATACAAATCGAAAAGAACCTGAGGATATAAATAAGGCAAAGACTTTAGGAGCCTGTGGATTTTGCTCTAAACCCATAACTGAAGCAATATTGGTAGACCTTCTATTAGATAAAAAACTATGGGACTACGATTCAAGTAAGTCTAAAAAAGCAAAAGAAAACATTATGGGATGTGTCAAGGGTGTCCCGAATTCGTCTATTCTAATCGTAAATGACGACCCACTGGCTTTAAAACTTACTATGGTTATAATAAGATCATACATTGATCCTGAAGATAATATCTCAATTTATACAGCCAGGAGCTATACTGAAGCAAAAGTTACTATTGATAACGAAAAACTAGATATGCTGATTTCAGATTTTAACCTAAATTCGTCGGAAACAGGAGTGGATGTATGTCAGCATATGAAAGAAAAACAATCTGAAGCCGTGTGTATAATATATTCTGGAATAACCAGACAAAAGATAGAAGAATTGAAAAAGATAAATAAAGATTACATAGATGATGTTTTTTCAACTTCTTGTGAAATCAAAGACATGCTTAACGCATCTTTCAAAGTTTTAAGAAAGAAAAAATAAGCAGGCGTTTACCATCATGCGGTGTCTGCTTTTCATCAGCAACTGCCTGTAAATACGAAAACAAATCTGAAGCATGTTGTCCTTCATCAAAAAAGGCCCCGTTAGCAAACAACTCAAACAATGACCATGGATCATTGTTGAAGTATTCCCTTTTAGCTAATGGTTCAAACCTGTCTTGTTCCTATTACTACTATTAAGGGTGGTTATTCTTTATTGAGAGAAGGGGAACGATACTTTCTTTCATGTGTACTTCCTTCAGAAGATCCAAGCTTATATACAACCTGGATATAAAGTTATTATTCCTTTTTTCTGACAAAAAGTCAATTTCATTTCCATTATAATAGAATAAATATACATAAAATAAAACTATTCTTTTATAATAGAGCAATCTAATGTCTGTAAAAGTATACTTTTACAAATAATTAAACTTTAATTGCTTTAATAGTTTGTAAAAGTATATTATATGATATATAAATATTTACTAAGCAATTGCTATATTAACAAATATTTAAAATAGTATTATGAATAAAAAAACATTTGGACTTGTTAGAGTTTCTTCAAAAGATCAGCAAATCGACAGGCAATTAGCTGTAATGAAGAAATATATTTCTGACGAAAGAGATATTTTTATTGAGAAACAATCCGGGAAGGATTTTAAACGCCCGGAATACCAGGCTATGAAAAGAATGCTGAGGGCAGGGGACACACTAATAATAAAAGAGCTAGACAGGTTTGGAAGAAACTCTGATGAAATAAAAAATGAATGGCAATGGTTTACAGAAAACCATATTGGAATAATTATTATTGATATGCCGATTCTTAATACTTCGGGAGAAAAAGATGATATTCAAAAACTTATTTCAAACATTGTTTTAGAATTATTAAGCTATATGGCTGAAAAAGAATTAAAGGACATAAAAAAAAGACAGAGAGAAGGAATCGATCAGGCCAAAAAGAAAGGTGTTAAATTTGGAAGACCGGCTGTGCAGATGCCTGAAGAGTTTGCAGAGTATTTTCAAAAGCTGGATAATTATGAAATTACGGCTATTGAAATGATGAATGACCTTGGACTAAAAAGAAACTCATTTTATATATTGTTAAAGAAATATCTTGGAACAGCTAAATATAATAAATGGATTAGCAACAGAGAACATTATAAAAAAGCAAAACTAAATGAAACACGAAATTGTCTTAGAGGGAAGGGGACTTAATGAAAGGCATTATAGAAATAGTTAATATTAGTGATAATGAATTTTTATGTGTAGCTAAAAGTAAGTATCATTATTTTGAACATGCTAACGAAGACTTTGAACATTTCAGTAAAACCAATCTTGTTCTCAATACTGATAAAGCATGTGCCATGCTGCTTTATAAAGAAAAGAAAGCAAAAGAAAACTTGATTAGGTATAAAATGATCAGTTCTGGATATGCCCTAACATTAAAAAATTACTTTAAGTAACAATGAAAGAGCTTTATCACAGATGGGAGACTGATACCAAATATTATAAAGCAAATCTTTATAGGGATTTGTTTAATGATTGGATTTTAGAAAAGTCCTGGGGGAGTAAATTTTCCAGACGGGGAGGGGAGCAGTTGGTTTTTTGCACTTCTCATGGTGATGGTTTGGATAAAATAAAAACTCTCAATTCTTTAAGAAAAAGAAGAGGGTATGAAAAAGTTATTTATTCATACCCTATAATCTGATTTAATCCTTCAATAACTTTATCAATTTGTTCCGGAGCTATTCTTCCTATACATTTTTCAAGACGTTCCGTGGTAAGAGTACGAATCTGAGATATTTTTACCCATGACTTCTTTTTCAGTATTTCATTTACGATATAAAACTTGTATAATTTTCAGGATTCACCAATTCTTTTTTTTCTAATAGATCAGAGTAGGCATTTATGAATGTTTTTGAAAATCTCGCGTTTTTTTTGTTACTCCATTTAAATTCCCAAGCATACATTTTGTTTCCTGATTCATTCTCCTCTACGTAGTCTATTTCCTGTTGTTGTGTGGTCCTCCAGAAAAAACTTTGATTATATAATTTATTGTTATTTAAATATTTTAAACGTTCAGATATTAAATAATTTTCCCACAAAGCTCCAATGTCTGTTCTGTTTTCTACTATATTGAAATCACCTATTACTGCATTCCTTATGCCGTTATCCATAAAATATATTTTTCTTCCTTTTGTTATTTCATTTCTAACATTGCGATTCAGGGCAGGGAGAACAAATATAACAAAAGTTTTACATAAGAGATCAATGTATTTCTCTATCGTTTTATAATCGGCTTTTAAAAATTTAGCAAGTTCATTATAGTTTACCTCACTGCCTATTTGAAGGGCAAGTGCTCTCAGCAATTTTTCTAAAAGTGCTGGTTTCTTGACATAGTCCAACATTAATATATCTTTATATAAATAACTACCTGAAAGAGCCCTCAGTAAATCAGTTTTTTCATTATCAGGTGTCGTTACTATTTCAGGATAACAACCGTAGACAAGGCGTTCATATAGAAGTCTATTCTCTTCAATTAATCCATAATGCCTTGAAAGCTCGTTGTACGAAAAGGGATAAAGTTGAAACTCATATTTTCTACCAGTTAAGGGCTCACTTGTTTTATCTGCTAATTCAAATGCAGATGAACCGGTTGCTAAGATTTGAACATCAGAAATTTCATCTACAATAATTTTCAAAGACGTTCCTATATTATGTATTGATTGTGCTTCATCTATAATAACCAGTTTGCTTTTTCCAATTATTCTTTTAAACATGGTTGGAGTAATATCTGAAAATAACATTTTGATATCAGAAATATCTCCATTAAAATATTTAGCTTTTTCTCCATAATCTGCTGCAATAGATTTAACAAGAGTTGTCTTCCCCGTTTGCCTTGCTCCGTAGAGAATAATAGCTTTACCTTTAAACAAAACAGTTTTTATTTTGTCTTCTATGTTTCTTTCAATCATAAACAGTCCAATTATATATTTATATTTGTTTATATTCCATTATTACTATACTGATATTGGAATATAAAACAAGCTTAAAACCAATTATAAATTTTATTTGAACTTATAGGAAAGTGGATATCTACCTGGGGGAGGGGAGCAGTTGGTTTTTTGCACTTCCCATGATGATGGATTGAGTAAAATAAAAATTCTCAATTCTTTAAGAAAGAGAAATGGGTTGCATGACTAGTTAAGCCGCCTAAAAAGTCCTAGAAACGATGCACTAGGGGATCTATAATTCTCTATTTTTTTTACAACTTTTTTGGCACAAATTTTGCTCCTACATATCTTGCGTATGTGGTTTATACGGGTTAACGGATATACCCTGAACTCCCGAATTTTGTAACTAGCTTATAATTAAATATTCTATAAACCCTTTAAATACAGACATTTTCCTGCTTTTAGAGGGTTGTTTTTTATACTAAACATAGTTACATTATAGCATATATGTAACTATGGAGGAAAAATATGTCAAGCATTACTTATCATCGTGACAAGAAAACCGGAAGAACCTATGTATATAGAGTGGAAAGTTATTGGGATAAGGAGAAAAAAGCTCCAAGAAACAAGCAAACATGTCTTGGTCGTCTAAATATAGTAACAGGTGAAATTATCCCCTCGAAACGTAAGAAAAAAATTATCGAACGGGCAAACGAAACTCCAGGGGTATCTGTTACATCACGTGTTGCAGGTCCTTTTCTTCTGCTTGACAAACTAACGAAGTCCACCGGAATTGGGACTTTTCTGAAAAAATGTTTTTACGAGGATTTTAAATTAATACAAAGTCTTGTTTATTACATAGTTCATAAAGGAGGAGCACTTTCAAGATCGCAACCCTGGAGTACTTCCTCTCTTCATCCATTTGAAGATGCGATTGCAAGTCAGCGTGTCAGTGAGCTGCTTTTACGCTTAACTGAAGACAAACGGCAGAATTTTTTATCTCTATGGCTTTCGCATGTTCTTGATGACGACTGGCTCTGCTACGATATTACTTCAGTTTCATCGTATGCCAGGCATAACGAATACACTCACTTTGGCTATAACCGGGATGGAGAATCACTGGAGCAAATTAATTTAGCCATGCTTTTTGGGCAGAAAAGCCGTTTGCCTGCACATTACCGGCGTATGCCCGGAAATATCAGTGACGTTTCCACACTGAAAACCACTGCAAAATCTCTTGATTATCTGGGAGCGGGGAAACTTCATTTTGTACTGGATAGAGGATTTTACAGCACAGCTAATATAGATGAGCTTTTCCGCCGCCGTCATAAATTTACAGCAGCCATTCCTTCAGGCAGAAAATGGGTTGAAAATATTCTCGATACTTATTATGAAAATATTACTTCCCCTGCAAACTACATAGTAACCGGTCAGGATGAAGCTCTTTATGCTGTCAGCAAACTTTACAAGTGGGGAAAAAACAAACACCGTTCATGGCTTCATGTATTTTACAATGCAGAACGTGCAGCAGATGAATACGATCGTTTCACACGCAGACTGATAGGATATAAGGAAGAATTGCTTTCAGGTAAAACAGTTGAACAGCATGAAGAATTTTACAAACGCTATCTAATTGTAAAAGAAACACCGAAAAGAGGCAGAACAGTAGAATTTAATGATAATGAAATACAAAAGCACAGGAAAAAATACTGCGGCTTCTTTTGTATTCTTTCCAATAAAATAAAAAATGCAGATGAAGCATTGAATGTATACCGTAACAAAGATGTAGTGGAAAACTGCTTTGATGACTTAAAAAATCATCTGGATATGAAACGCCTGCGTGTACATAGTGCCGCTGCTATGGACGGAAGACTTTTTCTTCAGTTCCTGGCTCTGATTTATGTCAGTTCAATACGCACACAAATACAGGCTGATGATAAACTGAAATTCCTAACTGTCAGAGAGCTTATGGAAGAAATGGAAACATTAGTTAAAGTTAGATACTCTAACCGTTATGGTGCTGTATTTACTGAAACTACTTCGGTTCAGAGACGAATAATGGAAGTTTTTGATATTCAGATTTAGACATAGTTACAATTTTAGGGAATTGAGGTTAAAATCAGGAACCAATAGAAAAACAGGAAGTAAGT